>Ga0214472_10002608_pt1 | contig 19310 bp, 14 predicted proteins | sample RVTome_6_FD_207662 | JGI IMG/M metagenome (GOLD analysis project Ga0214472, IMG submission 207662) | Soil microbial communities from uranium-contaminated site in the Upper Colorado River Basin, Wyoming, United States - RVT140D175 | ecosystem: Environmental > Terrestrial > Soil > Contaminated >...
CCCACTATCTTCGGCAGATTTCCGGATCACCCCCTGCTCCAGCAAGCGAGACAGGGCGCCATAGAGTGTGCCCGTGCTCAGGACCACCCGGCCCTCGCTGAGCGCCTCGACATCCTTGAGAATTGCGTAGCCGTGCTTGCGCTCTTTGGACAGCGCTAACAGGATGAACAGGGTTGGCTCGCGCAACGGGGTCAACCCGGCAGGTACTTCCTCATCGATCGGCAAATCCGGTTCGCGCATTTCCTTACCCTTCTCCACGAGACTATGACGGTTATCGCTATGTCGGTTAACGACATACTGAGTCTAGCAAAAAATCCAATGGTTGTCAAATGATCGGTGGTCAGTCAGCAGGCCCGAGCCGTCCTGCCGGAGTTCCAGGAGACGGATGAGACCCTGGTCCAGGTCGCTCGCATCTGCAGCCGCCTGGACGGCGTCCTGCTGGCGACCGGCACCTGGCCTTTTTTACAGCGTTCATCCGGGAGGCGGATCGCCGCCTGCTCTCCCCGGATCAGCTCGAGTGGCTGGAGAAGATCGCTGTGGACCACGACAATCTGCGCTCGGCGTTGGAATGGAGCCTCAACGAATCCGTTTCGGGGGAACGGTGTCGCCGCATCGCCGCTCCGCTGGGTCATTACTGGGAGGTGAGCAGCAAGCTCCGGGAAGGGCGGGAGCAGCTGGAAGCCGCGCTATCCAGGTCGAGGGCTGGCGCTGCGGGAGGGTCAATATGAGCGGATGCGCGGCTTCCTGAGGGAGAGCCCGGACATCCGCCTCCAGCTGGACGACTAAGGGGGCATCGCCTGGTGCCTGGAAAAATTGGCGGAGGCGGCTTACCTGGAAGGCGATCCCGCGCGCCGCCGCGCTGGGGCTCGAGCGATCGAAATTAAGGACATAAAACCAGGGGGGTCAGAGCCCCAGCCGCATCTCGAACTCGCTCCCGTGCTGGACCCCGGTATCGCGGAAACCACACTTCTCATAGAACGTCTTCGGGCTGCCCTCGCCGGGCACGTAGCTCAGGAACAGCTCGGTCGCACCCGGCAGCGTGCGGACGTGGTCGACGACGAGGTCCAGCGCCCGGCGGCCGAAACCCATGCCCTGGTAGCGGCGGTCGATCATGTAGCGCCAGAGATAATAGCGCGGGGTCTCCGGGTCGACCGACAGCATCACGAAACCGACCGGGACTTCATCCGCATAGACGGCGCGCGCCCAGGCTCGTGCCCCCACGGCGTAGGCCTGTGCCAGGGAGCGGGTGTTTCGGGCGACGAACTCGTCCTGGTACTCGGTCACCTGCAGGGCAAGGACGGCGCCGACGTTCTTATTGTCAATTTCCCGCAATGTGACAATACAGTCGGGGCTGCATTCCGGGGACTCCAGGTCCTCCGGCCGGACCGGTTCGACCGGGGCGCGGGTCTCTTCTGCAGCGAGCAGGTCCTGCTTTTCCAGGGCATCCCGCCAGGCATGGTAAAGCAGGGATTGGCGGTGGTCTTCATAGGCGGAATCGCGGAGATAGATCTCCAGCAGGTGAAACCGGTCAGGAGAATCGGTGTGCCGGAAAAGCTCCATGGTGTGCACGCCGGCCGAACGGCGAGCTTCCGCTATCATGGCGAGGGTGGCCTCGAGATAGGCGTCGACGGCTTCCGGTTTGATCTTGTGGTAGGTGATGAATCGTTTCAAGTGGGGCTCCGTTGTCTGTTTTTCGACTGTAATGCCTTCAGCAGCTCCGCCTCCCGCCCGGGCGAAAGCCCGGCCTTCCATTCATGGTCAGCCGGGCGCGCGTTCGCCCAGGCCAGGGTCGCGGCGATGGTCTCATCCAGCGGGCGGAATGTCAGCCCCGCCGCGGTGGCTTTTGAGATATCGACCCGGAAGAAACCGGCGTAGCCCGGGTCAGCGACCCAGAGCGGCAGTTCGGCGAAGGCCTGCACTTCGTGTTCCTGCAGGAATTCGGCCGGCGGGCAGACCCATTCGGCGTCGCTCCCGCTGACGTCGCGGCAGCGCTCGAAGATCTCGCCGAGGCGCAGGGGCTGTTCCGGCCCGGTGGCGTTGTAGTCGTCGGTGCGGCCGGCTGCGATCATGGCGATCGTCCAGGCCGAGAGGTCGCGCACGTCGATGACCTGGACGTGGAAGTTGAGGTCGGGCGGCGCCAGGACCCGGCCCCCGCGGGCGATGCGCCAGGCCCAATAGGTGAAGCGGTCGGTGGGGTCGTGCGGCCCGACGATCAGGCCGGGGCGGATCACGAGGGTCCGGTCGGGGAGCCGGTCCCGGACGGATTGCTCGCAAAGCGCCTTGAGCGGGCCGTAGGTGGCGCCGTCGATGGTCTCGACCGACTCGTCTGCGAGCGTGCCCACCGGTGCGTCTTCAGCCATCCCGATCGTGCCGAACCCGGCGTAGACCGAGATGCTGGAGATGAAGGTGTAGTGCCCGATCGCCCCGGCGAGCAGGTCGGCGGCCGCGCCGGCCAGGCGCGGCACATAGCCGCTGGTATCGATGGCGGCGTCCCACCGGCGGCCCTGGAGGGCTGCGAGCCCGCCGTCCCGGTCGCCGGTCAGGGTTTCGACGCCAGGGAAAAGCCCGGGATGGGTGCGGCCGCGGTTGAAGAGGGTGATCTCGTGGCCGGCCGCCAGGGCGGCTTCGGTGAGGTGGCGGCCGAGGAAGAGCGTGCCGCCGAGGATGAGGATTTTCATGGGTGAGGGGGATTATAAGACTGAAATCGGCCGGCTCGGTTCGCCCGCCATCTCGCGCTGCGGCGGTGACGAGAAGCCCCCAAAGGTCTCGAGGACCTTTGGGGGCTGCCGCGCGGTTTTACGATCCGGTAGCTCGATACGCGGTTTCGACCGCCCAGCCTTACTCGAGAGTTACCGGTTTGCACCAGTCGTGCGCGATCGCTCCCTCGTGATCAAAGTAAACGACCACGTGCCCACATGCCTGGGCATCCCCTGTGGAAAAGCTTTTCGAACCAGGTGTATTCACGTCGACGCTCCAGGAAACCTCCCCATCGCTCGCACACACACCTTCCATGAAGCCAACCGCCAGGCCATTCAGGGAGTCCTGGCTTACCGTGACCTTGAGCCAGAAGGTTTCACCGCCTACGCAATCTCCGTGCCCGGCCACGGCTACCGTCTGTCCATCCTCGGACAAGCCGAGCGAATCGTCGATGCCGAACGGTATGGAGATCACACGCCTGGCCAGAATGGTCACATCGTTTTGGGTTTCGGCGGCATGCGGTCTGTTATCCATGGTGAACGGACCGGCAGCCGAGGCCGCGAAGCTTGCGGCGGCAATCAAGAGCGTGATGGCTGCCACACCGACAAACAGGGACAGCACCACATAAAATATTCGGGGTTTCATATGTACCTCCTTAATCGAAGCCGACGAGGGTTAAAAAAGTATCGCCACAACCGGCCTGCTTCGGTAGGAAACAGGCTGGTGGTGGCGAACTATTCAAATGGGACAAACACTCGAAACAAACATCGGCTTATACTTGCCCTCCGCTCGCCCCAATTGACAGGAACGCCTTTATTGTTACAAAGCCTGGTGAAGTTGTCAAGTTTGGGCTGGGCCGGCCGGGGTGCCGCCTGTATATATCGCCGCCAAAATGACGGCAAAATTGGCGACTGGGTCGCCTTCTAGAAAGACATCCCTCCAGCCTGAACGAAAATTATTGTATCCTTGCGCTGAACCAATGTTGGGCTGTCATGTTGTAGTCTTCCAGATTTTGTTTTGAACAAGTTTATCGGCATCAATTGCTATTAGAGCAATTCCTATGATTTTGACCATCTCGGTCATCAGAAAGGATGTTACATCAACTGTAAACCGTATTCTGATAGATATTCGTCAGGTAAATTGATGTATCCATTCATTCTTGACGGGCTGCCAGGTCGCCTTATTGAAAGTGTTCCTTTCTGGCTGACCATGTGGATTCCTCCGACGGGGGTCGCAATGTGCAGGTAAACGCCTATCGTTTATTCTTTCTCAAATTCAAGCTGTCCGCGCCGAGCTAACTGGATATCTGCCTTTTTCTTCCAAAAATGGCCAGAGCAATCAACAACCCGGATAGCAAGGCAAAGAACGCCGGCCGCCCGCTGCCTTGTGTGCCGATAAAGTCCAACCCGAGCAGATGGTTGATTGGACCGAAGTACCAGATAAAAATGTAGAGAACTTCAAACAGCTTGTTGCTGGCGCTCCAGACACCTGAGGCGAGTGCCAGTGAGGGGATAAAGATTGCAGCAGAAAGAAATGCCGCCAATCCTTGCATGTCACCCCCCATCGACATACCCAGGAACGCGCCAAAACCCATCCCAAATGTGATCATAAAGCCGGCCAACCATTGCGCCGGCAGCTGCCGCCATAACGGGAACGCGGAGGAGAAAGCAAGCTGCTGAACGTTGTGCTTGATCTCACGGTTGCCCATGTTGGACCAGACCGAGATCGGCCAGACCCAGGCGAGCGGCAGAAGGGTTGCCCGGGTGAATGCAGGCGGAAAAACCCCACCGGCTAATACGAGTACAAGTGCGACCGCAAACCACCACCACCGTGGCCCACTGAGAAGGTTTTTTAGTTCAGCGTCTAACAGGTTGATGAAGATAAACCGCTTTGCTGCCGGCTGCAGTGGTGTCAGCTGTACCGGGGTAATATTCGACACAGCAGGATCAGGTTTACGGACCGGGGTGGGGATTGCTTTCCTTTTTCTCCAGGCTCTTGAACGCTTGTAGTCTGGAATCTCAAATCGATCGAAGAATTTGCCGGCGACCACCATCAAAAGCAGGGCGATTCCAATCAGGCCAAAACGTTGAAGAACCAGGGCCAAAGTCCAATCCACGCCGGACCAGGGAAAGATATATTGGACCGGTTCTAACCTGGACTGTATGTCGATCACGAAGCCGCCATTGAACTGGGGATAGGCCGCTTCGGCAGCGGCCCAAAGACTTCGACGAAAAATGCCCATGCCCGTGGGATCAAACCCAAATGCGAGCCGGCTTTTATCCAGCGAGTCGGAAGCGATCACAAAGAGAAAAAAGTAAACGACGTTCCCAAAGCCGCCACTGAGAAACCGGATGCTTTCAAATAAAACTGCGACAGCTGCAATCAGCGCCATGGTGGGCAAGGTGATGAAAAAGAAGGGCGCAAGCATGGTGAACAGATTGAACTGTGTGTTTTCGCCGGCAAGCAGCAGGATGCCGATGCCTGTGATGACGAGAATAAGATTCAATATCGTCAGCACTGCAAAATGGCTCCCCCATTTACCGAACAAATACTGAAAACGTGTCAGTGGGGTGGCCGCCATAATCTGACCGACCCCCGTTTTTCGATCGTGTGCAATCGATCCTTTGACAAGATAAAAACCAAACCAGCCAATGAAGAAGGTTCCCATCAGGGACATCAAGCTTCCCACCCAGGCGGAGTTGATTTCACCGCGATATTCATCTAACTGCATCCCCAGGTTGTTGACGGCGATCTGGGAGCCGAGAAAGACCGCTGCCCCCAGCATAACTAGAAAGCTATAACGACGGATCCGCTCAAGTAAATCAGCCCGGGCCAGATGATAAATGGTGTGGGTAGAATTCACGGTTTGCCGCCGATAAGGTACAGGTAGGCATCTTCAAGATTGGGCGTTCTGCTTTGCGCATGGATTTCCGGTTTATCCTCGCTCACGACCCGCACCTGCACACCATCGCTTCTACGAATGGTGCCGCTCACAATATGCTTTTGTTTGAGCGCAGCAAGCTCGCTGCTGGGAACGACCCATTCCCAAACCTTTCCTTCCAGCTGCTGGAGCATTTCTTCCGGTAAGGCCGTGTACAAGATTCGCCCCTTGTTGAGCAATACGACGTGCGTGGCGACTGCCTCTACATCTGAAACAATATGGGTAGAGAGGATGACGATGCGCTCCCCGGATAAATCGGATAACAAGTTGCGGAAGCGCACCCGTTCTTCCGGATCCAGGCCGACCGTAGGTTCATCCACAATGAGCAATTTCGGATCGTTTAACAGGGCTTGTGCAATCCCAACGCGCTGCTTCATGCCGGATGAGTACCCACCCAGCGGCCGCCTGGCAGAATCCACCAGGTTGACGACTTGCAGGAGCTCATCGATGCGTTTCCTGGCCGCCTTTGCTTCCAACCCTTTAATCGCAGCCATGTACTCCAGGAACTCGATTGCGTTGAGATTGGGATACACGCCAAAGTCTTGTGGTAGGTACCCGAGCACCGAACGGAGCGCATCCGGGTTTTCAGCGATGTCGATATTCCCCCACGTGATTTTCCCTTCGGTGGGCGGGGTGACCGTCGCCAGCATGCGCATAAACGTGGATTTTCCGGCGCCGTTGGGTCCGAGTAAGCCTAAGATGCCCTCTTCCACCTGGATGCTGAATTCTCTTAAGCCCCAGAGGTCGGGACCATACTTTTTTCCTAAATTTTGAATTTGAAGATTCATCAAGCACCTGTAAGCATTTTTATCTTAAGCAGTTTTTAGCCCCTTCAGCCAACATTCCATTTTCAGGAGGTGGCGCTGCAAGACGGCGCTGCATGCTATCCGAGATCGAGCGCTTCGTCAATTGGGCCTGCCGCCGCCGCGATTAAACTCGCGGCGTCATGATAAAACCGGCGCGTTTGCAGTAAACTTATCCCCGAGGCCGCCTCCCCGTTTTTGAGTTGACCGGATTGACCCGCTGAGCACGAATGTCCACCGCGCGCCGGCGGACCCCGTTCCGCCCACACGCTGCGGCAGCCATATCCTCAAAAAATCTGCCAATCCCCTCACTGGAGAAACCACGGTCCACCAGCAGCCGCTTTCCCACTCCCAACGAGAGATCTGGTTCCTGCACCAGGTCGACCCCCAACAGTCGGTCTTCAACCTGTCCTGGGCGTTTAAATTTCTGACGCCTGTGGACCTGGATATCCTGAGAAGAGCCGCGCAGGTCCCGATGGACCGGCATCCGGCGCTGCGCTCGACCTTTCACCTGGTCGATGGACAGCCCGTCATCCGGGTCCACGAACGTAAAAGCGTCTACTGGGAGACGACGGACGCCGCAGGCTGGTCGGACGGTGAGATCGAGGCCGAGCTGACGCAGGCGGCAAACCGGCCGTACGACCTGGACCGAGATGCGCTGATGCGCCTGGTCCTTTACGTCCGGTCGGCGGACGAGATCTACGGGGTCTTCTCCTTTCACCACATCATCGCCGATTACTGGTCGCTGCCGTTGATCATGCAGGAGATGGCGACCGCCTATGAGGCGCTGCGTCTCGGCGAGCCTTATGCGCTGCTTCCGGTCGATGAGGAGGCGGCGGATTACACCCGCTGGCAGAACGAGATGCTGGCCGGACCGCGCGGCGAACGCCTGCGGGAGTTCTGGCAATCGACCCTGGCGGGCGATCTGCCGGCCCTTTCCATCCCGATCGATTTCCAGCGACCGGCGATCCAGACCTTCTCGGGGGCGCAGTATTATTTTGAGATTTCCGCCGAACGCACAGCCGGGCTGCAAGCCCTGGCAAACCGGCAGGGGGTGACCCTCTACTCGCTGATGCTGGCCGCCTACTTGGTCCTGCTGCACCGCTATTCCGGCCAGGAAGACATTCTCGTCGGGGCCCCGATGATCGATCGCAGCCGCCGCCGTTTTTCGGAAGCGGTCGGATATTTCATCAACGCCGTCGCCCAGCGGGGCGATTTGAGCGGGGATCCCCGCTTCACCGAGCTCCTGGACCGGATCCAGGCAGTCGTCATGGCAGCGGTCAAGCACCGGAGCTTCCCGCTGGAACGCGTCATCGAAACGCTGGACGTCGTTGCAGAGCCGGGGCGCACCCCCGTTTACCAGACTTCCTTCATGCTTTTTGCCGAACCGCTGGAGCGGGAGGGGATCACCGGGGTCCCGGCATTCTCCCTCGGGTACCGGGATACCGTTTGCCGGGCCGGCAGCCTCTGCATGTCGGCCATCCCGCTCTCCAGCCGGGATAGTCTGCTGGAGCTCAGCATGGGGATGTCGCCGGTGGATGACCGGCTGGCCGCTTATCTGCAATACAAGACCGGCATCTTCTCTCCCGAAACCATCACGTGGATGGCGGACCATTTCCTCAACCTGCTGGACCAGATCATCCTGGATCCGGACCAGAATATCAGCCGGTTGTCGTTGGTGACGGAAATGGAGAGGAGGAAAATCGCCGCCTGGTCAAACCGGGAGCAGGCGCTTCCGTTCAAACCGGTTCACACCGCGGTGGACGAACGCGCCCGGGGGTCTCCGGCTGCCCCCGCTCTTCGGATGGTGGACCAACCCGGCGACGGAATTAATTTCGAAGAGTGGCGCCGGCGGTCCAACCAGGTCGCAAACGTCCTGGCCGGTGAGGGGATCGGCCCGGGGGTGCGGGTGGGCGTCCTCGCACGGCGCTCCATCGACCTCGCCGTCACCCTGCTCGGCATATTGAAGACCGGCGCGGCGTATGTGCCGATCGAGCCTTCCGATCCCCCGGCCCGAATCCGCGCCATCCTCGAAGATTCGGCTGCAGCGCTGCTGGTTGCGGATGGCGCGCTTCCCGCAGGCCTGGTCTTGAACCATCCCCCGGTCCGGGATCTGGCCGGGATCCTGGCTCTCGCTTCCGGCCAGCGCGCGGAAGACCTTCTAGCGGATCTCGACGAAGACTCCCCGATGTACCTCGTCTACACCTCGGGCTCCACCGGAAAACCGAAAGGCGTCCTTATCCGGCACGCGAGCGTTTCCAACCATCTGCAATGGCTGGCGGCGGATTATCCCTGCCTCGAGGGGGATTTGCAGGCCCAGAAGACGCGGTACACTTTTGTCGATTTTCACGCCGAACTGTTCGGCGGTGCATACAGCGGCTGCCCGGCCGTGATCTTTCCGGACGGGTTGGTCGCGGATGTCTCCCGTTTCATTGAGTCTCTCCGGGAGAGCGGGGCGACCCGGATTCGATTGACCCCCTCCTTGCTCGCCGTCATGCTGGATTTGTTGGAAATCCGTGGAGAGCAGCTGCGGTCCGTCCGTTTATGGGCGGCCAGCGGCGAGCAGATCACCCCGGACCTCGTCCGCCGGTTCTACGGGTCCATGCCGGAGAGCGTGCTGGTCAATATCTATGGTTCTTCCGAGGTCACGGCGGATGTGCTCGCCTGTGAGCTCCCTTTCGAAGTGCATCGCCGCCGGCATACGCCGGTCGGCGAACCCATCCCGAATGCGTCCGTCCACATCCTGGATGCCCATCTCCGGCACGCGCCGGTCGGCGTGCCCGGCGAGCTCTACGTCGGCGGCGTCATGCTCGCTGCCGGCTACACCGATGCCGCCCTGACGGCCGAGCGTTTTATCAAGGACCCTTTCGATGGTCCCGGAGGCCGGCTGTACCGGACGGGCGATCTCTGCCGCCGGCTGCCCGATGGGGCGATCGAAACCCTGGGGCGAACGGACAGGCAGGTCAAGGTGCGCGGGTTCCGCGTCGAACCGGATGAGATCGAATGGGCGCTGGCCGGACACCCCGGAGTGAGCATGGCTGCCGTCGTCCCCCACGCTGCATCCGATCAACGCAGTTTGGCGGCCTTTGTGGTTTTGCACGGAGGCCGGGAGACTCGCAGAGAAGACCTGTTCGAATACCTGCGCACGCTTCTGCCGGTCCAAATGCTTCCGGTTTCGATCGAGATCCTGGAAGAAATGCCGCTGACTGCCGGCGGCAAAGTAAACCGCAGGGCGCTGCCTGAACCGGGCCGGGCACCGGATCGTGAAATCCATGTCGGGCCGCGCAACGCGCTGGAATTGAGGCTGCAGTCCATCTGGCAGGACCTCCTGGGTCGCGATCCGGTAGGGGTGACGGAACCTTTCTTTGCCGTCGGAGGCCACTCCCTGGCGGCCGTACAATTGCTCGCCGGGATCGAAAAGGAGTTCGGGAAGAAGATACCCGTGGTCGCGCTGCTCAACCAGGGCCTGGATACGATCGCCGGACAGGCGCAACTGCTGGCATCCGAAGGCGCAGGCGAAACGGTCCTGGTCAAGATCAGGAGCAGAGCCGGCGGACCGGCGCTGTTTATCTTCCCGGCCGGGTACGGGCACAGCCTGGCGTTTGCGGAAGTGGCTCGCAGGCTGGAGGTCGATTCCCCGGTATACCTCCTGCAGCCCTTACCGGAGCATCGTGGGCTGGATCCCGGCCGGCTGGCGCAGATCTACGCCGAGAAAATCCGGGAAACCCATCCGGACGGCCCGATCGTGCTGTGTGGGAATTCGTCGGCCGGCCTGATCGCCTATGCGACCGCCGCCGAATTGTCTGCGGGCGGCCGGAGCGGGCATTCGCTGATCCTGCTCGATACGCCTTTCCGGATCGTGCATCCGTTCCTGGCCGGCTACCGGGTCCTCCGCCCGGCGATCGAGCGCACGATTGGCACGGTATTCAGGTCGCGTTTCCGGCTCCTGAATATCGTCCATGCCTCCACGATGGATGACGGCCTCGAAATTTACCTGCACGCCCTGCAGGATTACACCCCGACCGGGTTCTCCGGCCGGATCACGCTTTTCCTTGCGAAAGGCTCGATCATCCGGTGGACGAATGCAGCCGCTCGTTGGAAGCGGCATGCTCGCCGGGAGATCGAAATCGTGCAGGTCGCAGGGGCCCATCACAATTTTTTCCGCGAGCCGCACACCGGTCCGCTCGCAGAGGCGATCACCGGGGTCCTGAATTTAGGGCGTTAGGCTGGAGAATTCTTCCAGGCGGAGAGGTCCCGGATCGCGGCCTGGTAGCCGCGTTCGACGAGCTCATCCGTTTTGGAATAGCCGAGAAAATCGAACGCATCCACATCCGGCGCAATATACACGTCCGCCTTGTTCTGGGTGAGCTTGCGGCTTTGCTGGAAGATGGTGTTGATCGAGCCTGCCCGGTGGAGGATAGAAACGATGCCGGGAACGCGCAGCCTGGGTTGGAACGGATTGAGGCGGTTGAAAAGGACCTTCCAGCCGGACAGACCGGGCCCGTAGTCCTGGAAATCCGCCAGTTCAACCGGCGGGCTGACGTCCACGGCGATCACCGTTCCCCCGCCGATCAGGTCTCTCATCAGATCGATGGGCAGATTGTCCAGCAGGCCGCCGTCCACCAGCAGGTCGCCGTCTTCGAAGATCGGCGGGGTCAGCCCGGCGGGGCCTCCGCTGGCCCGGATGGCCTTCCAGAGCAGGCCCCGTTGGTGGACGTAGGTGCTGGCCTTCGTCAGGTTGGCCGAGACGGCGAAATACGGGATCGGGAGATCTTCGATCTGCATGTCTCCATACTGCTCCTGGAGCCGGTTGGTGATCTGGACGGTCGCCATCATCGAAACGATGGGCAGGGTGTAGTCGTACGAAGAGCGGTGGTCCAGTTTCTTGTTGGTCGCGACCATCTCATCCACGTCCTGGCCGAACGCAAATTGACCGCCGACGGCGGCGCCGATGCTGGTGCCCCCGATCCTGTCGACGGGAATGCCAAGCTCCTGCAGCGCCCGGATCACGCCGATATGGGCCATCCCGCGTGCGCCGCCGCCGCCCAGCACCAGCCCGACGGCGCGGCCGGTGATGTGCCGGGCCAGCCGGTCCAGATCCTCTGCATTGCCCGCGCGGAGATGGTAGTGCCGGCCGGCCGGCCGGAGATCCAGCCAGCGGCCCGTCCCGGAGGGGAAAGCGGAGCCGTCCGGTCGGATCAGCGCCAGGGCCGGTTGAACGGCCCGGCCCCCCGGGCGGGCGCCGAACTGCGCTTCGACCGGTCTCAACCCCGGGTCGTCATCCGATACTGCAACGAACAGGACCTGGTCAGCTTGCTGGGCGATCCTTTTCGTCCAAAGGGTGGGTCCGGGGTCTGCGAGATAGACCACGTAGTCGTAGTGCGCTTCCTGTTCGTCGAACCAGGATTGCAGCCGGATCCCGCTCGGGTCATCCAGGTCGAGCGCGGCGGCGTTCGGGATCAGGACGGAACGTTCAAAACGATCCGGGTCCACATAGAGGGCGGAAAAACCGAGGTTCTGGATCGCCTCGGTAAGACGCTCACCGAACGCGCCGGTTTCCGGGCTCAGCGGGACGAGCGCAAGCTGGGCCGCGACCTGGTTGAGCGGCCTGCCCTGCATCGTCTGCTGCAGCCGGTGAACGATCGTCCTGGAGAGGTTCTGCAGGATCCCGGGGTGCCGGTTGCTGATCTGCAGGAAGAACTGGGAGGAGAAAGCGACCAGCGCCGTATCGCGCAGCGCGTAGATATCGGCCGTGCGCGGCTCGCCGGTCAGGATGCCCATCTCGCCGACGCTCTCGCCAAAGCCGATCTCGGCGGAATCCAGCAAGCTTCCGTCGTCTGAAAATACATTGTAGAAAAGCCTGCCGCTGAGCACGATATAAAGGTGGTCCGAGGGGTCCCCCTGTTTGAAAAGCCGTTCGCCGCGCTCCAGGTGGATGTACACTGCGTTGGCGATGAGGGCCTCCAGGATCTCATCCGGCATCGGGCCGAATACACCGGGCAGCACGCGGATCATTTGATTCTCGTGCAGGCGCCGGCGGATCTGCGCGGTGATGGCCTTCAGGTTCTCCGGGTGGTCGGCGAAGACCGCGTCGAAGACCGTGCGAGTGATTTTGGCCAGGACGGTATCGTCGATGGCCCGGATGGTGGCTGTCCGGCGTGCGCCGGTCAGGATGGAAATCTCCCCGGCGATTTCTCCGGCCTCCAGTTGGGCGATTTTTTGCTCCGTTCCGTCCCCCTGGCCCGGGATCGTCACGCCGAGGATACCTTTGAAGATCACGAACATCGAGTCCCCCGGGTCGCCGTACGCGAACACCTCCTGTCCCGCACGCAAAGACACGATCTCGATGTTGTCGACCAGGTTTTCGATGACGATACGATCCAGGCCCGCAAACAGGGGGTGGGTTTGGATGAAATCCGATAGCTCGGCGCGGGAAGGAGATTTTATTTCAGGCACGGGATGCTTCTGAGGCTGTGGGTATTATATGCCAACAGCTCCCCGGACGCGGCGGTCCTCGAGCTGGGCTGCGGCACCGTTCGGGTGACCGTCCCCCTGGCGGCCCACTGCCGCTTCATCCTGGGGATCGACCGGTCGCCGGCAATGCTGGACCGGTGCCGTGATAAGCTGGCGGGGGCGGGTCTGCCGCCCGGGCGGGTCGCCGTCGTCGAGGGCGACATCACCGCCTTCGATCTGGAGCGCGAGTTCGATCTGATCATCGCCCCGTTCCGCGTCCTGCAGAATCTGGAGACGGACGCCGAAGTGGACGAGCTGCTGCGCGGCATCCGCCGGCACCTGGCGCCGGGTGGGACGGCGATCCTCAACGCCTTTCGCCCCAACCTGCCCCCGGACAGGATGCGGACGGAGTGGGTCACGCCCAGGGAAAGGCTGGCCTGGGAGGTCCCGGTCGAGAGTGGGGTGGTGGCCTGTTACGACCGCCGCCCGCGTATCGACCCGGACCGCCTGGTACTGTACCCCGAACTGGTTTACCGGCGCTATGAAGGGGAGCGGCTCGCGGAGGAAGTGGTCCTGCAGCTGGCGATGCGCTGCTGGTATCCGGATCCGTTCGAGCGGTTGATCACGGAAAACGGCTTTGAGATCGTGCAGCGTTGGGGCGGGTATGTGGGGGAGGTCTACGGGAAGGGGCCGGAACTGGTGCTCCGGTTTCGTATTTCAAGATCCCGGCTCTTTGTCCGGCTTTGATTGGTCTTCCTTCAACGGCAGATATTGTGAATACAGTTGGGGAAGTTTCGGATCAACCGCTTGCATCGAAATACTGCCATGTGGGCGAGAGAGTTTCTCCAGAAGGGCGGCATTGCGCTCGTTATTTCGTTTCTCTGCATACTTGTAGAGTTGATAAAGCAGCCAGATTAGTGCAATTCCTACGACCATAATATCGGCCACGTCTTTGGGTACTTGTGTACCTGTAAGAATGCTTGCGGCATGTCCCCCCCAATTAGGGCCTATTTGAAGTATTACCATCGCGATAGGCGTGAGTCTCTCGATTAATTTCATCGTTATCCTCCGGAAGGATTATAGGCCGCCCAGGTTTCCTCTGTCAATTCCGAGAATTTAGAATATTGGCGATTTTGATGTGTGCGGCGAATCCGCCCCCGCAGTAGGTGATGACCCGTTCGCCCTTGGGGCGGGCCACCACCAACGCCTCGATCTCCTCCTGCGGGCGCAGGAGGTCCCACCCGATCGTCAGGTCCGTCAGCGGCAGGCAGACCGAACCGGGGATATGCTCCCGGTCGTGCCAGTCCTGCGGCAGCGCATCCTCGATATAGACGCCGCCCCCCTCGACGGCGGCCTGCAATTCACCGCTGCTCGCAAACATCTCCGGTTTAAAGACCGGCGTGAACGCCCGGGGCTCAGACACGCTCTCGCCCGCTTCCACCCCGCCGCCCGCCGCCTTCCAGGCCGGCAGCCCGCCTTTCAGCACGCGGACGTTCTCCACCCCGGCGTAACGCAGCACCCACCGGGCGCGCATCGCGCTCGCCACCAGGTTGGAGGCGTACAGCATCACGACGGAATCGTTCCCGATTCCCAACTCGCCGATCGGATCCGTGACCAGCTGGTGGTCAAAAAATGCCGCGCCGGGCACGTGGCCGCCCGGGTAGATCGCGCGCGCGGTCGGCAAGGTCTTGTGATCTGAAACCGGGGCAGAAATTCCAAATATGGCCGCTGCTTTCCGGCATCGCGAGCCGCGTGCAGGAACGGGTGTAAAATGCCCACAAAGGATCGGGGAAAAGCGTCATAAACTGACCCAAAACGGAGGTCAGATGACGGCGACCGATGCCCAAGTGAGGAAAGCAATGCGAGAACGTTGATAACGGAGAATGCATGAACAGGCGCCAGAACTGGCGGAGCGCCCAAAAAGCTGTACCAGTTTGACCTCGTTCAAATGTGTAACTGAGCGTACTCCGGATGCTCCTGCCGGATGAACGCCAGCGGAGCCCGGTCGCCCAGGCTGGAATCGTACCGCTCCGTATTGTAAAACCCAATCCGCCGGTCCATGGCGTCGCGATCCGATTAATCCTTGGGCGCCCTAGGTCGCCACCAGATCGCGACGGCCGGCTTCGCCGGCCTCGCGATGACAAGGGAGAGAAGAGCGCTTGAACCTTTCATGGCAGAATGGCACCCCGCCGTGGATCACAGCGATGACAGATAGGGGTGGCCAAATTCGGAATCGCTGAAATCGGGCCTCTGAGAAAGGCAAAAGGATTGATTACAATAACCGCGGGAAGCATCCGTCCGTAAACGTCCCGCACGAATCCCGCTGCAGTACCCAGGGAGGGCCAACATGCAAAGCAACCCCAACAACCCGGTCGAATCCCTCCCGGCGCGCCCACAGCTGTTCGTCGATGGCCAGGAAAGCGCCAGCCTCGGCAGCAACCTGCTGAACCTGTGGGTCGAAGAAACGACCGCCGGAGGCGCGCGCTGTGAAGCCGTATTCACCAACTGGGGGCCGGCAGCCGGTAGGGCCGGGTTCATCTACTTCGACCGCACAACCCTCGATTTCGGAAATCACCTCTCCGTCCGGATCGGGGCGCAGAACGACATCGAGATCTTCGCCGGACGAATCACGGCGATCGAAGCCCGCTACCCGGAATCGAAACCCCCTGAGATCATGATCCGGGCGGAAGACCGGCTTCAAGACCTGCGCCACACCCGCCGGACCCGGACGTTCGAAGACGTCCACGACCGCGACGTGATTGAGCACATCGCAGCGGAGCACGGCCTGGGAGCCGTCGTCGATATCGACGGCACGACCCACCGCATACTGGCCCAGGTCAACCGGAGCGACCTGGACTTCCTGCAGAACCGCCTCCGGGCGATCGACGCCGAATTGTGGACCGAAGGGGACACGCTGCACGCCCAGGCCCGCTCCCGGCGAAACGCCGGGGAGGTCACCCTGGTCTACGGGGCAACGCTCAAGGGCTTCGCCGTCCTGGCGGACCTGTCCGGCCAGTCCACCAGCCTCACCGTCAGCGGCTGGGACGTGAACGCAAAAGCACCGATCGAATTCGATGCGGGCGAGGCCGCCATCCAGGCCGAGCTGGACGGCGCCGAAAGCGGGAGCAGCATCCTCGAGGACTCGCTGGGACCGCGCGCAGAGACCGTCGTGGACCGGGCGCCGCACGACCAGGTCGAAGCCGAGGTCCTGGCCGAGGCGGAGTACCGCCGGCAAACCCGGCGCTTTTTGACCGGCCGCGGGGTCTGCGCAGGCGACGGGCCGCTGCGCGTGGGGACCCGCCTCACGCTCCAGGGTCTCGGGGAACTCTTCGAAGGGACGTATTACGTCACGCAGGTGCGGCACAGTTTTACAAACCAGGACGGATTTCTCACCCAATTTTCAGTGGAACGCCCGGGGCTGGGCAAGGAGTCACAGAGCGATGCTGCCACAACCAAAATATCATTCCGGCCCGGCCGACAGCGCTGACGGCCGTTTTTACGGAGCCTATCCCGCGCTGGTCACCGATATCATGGACCCCGACCAGCAGGGCCGCGTGAAGATCCGGCTGCCCTGGTCGCCGGATCCGGGCGGCGGTGTCTACGAAGCCTGGGCCCGGATGGCGACCCTGATGGCCGGGAACAATCGGGGCGCCTGGTTCATCCCGGATGTGGACGACGAGGTGCTCGTCGTCTTCGAAGCCGGGGACCCGAGCCGGCCGTACATGATCGGTGCGCTGTGGAACGGCCAGGACGCGCCGCCGGAGACGATGGACGGGGCCGGGATCAACAATCTGAAAACGATCCGCAGCCGTAACGGCCTCCGCATCTCGCTGGACGACCGCAACGGCCAGGAGTCGCTGACCCTGGAAACCCCGGGAGGGCAGAAAGTGGTCCTGAAAGACGGCCCGGGCGCGATCGAAGCCGCCGACAGCAACGGTAACGAAATCAAGCTGGAAACCGGCGGCGTTACGGTGACGGCCGCCGCGAAGGTGACGGTCACCGCCGGCGTGGTGGAAGTGACGGCCGGGATGCTGACCGTCAACGCCGGCATGGCCAAATTCAGCGGCGTGGTGCAGGCGGACACGGTCATCACGAATTCCGTGATCAGCAGCAGCTACACGCCCGGCGCCGGGAATATCTGGTAAAACGCGCCGCGGCGACCTGACTCATCTCCCCGAACGAGGTCGAATTCGGCCGGGGTGCAGGCGGCCTTCGTGGCCTCAGGACAAAGTTCAGGATGACATTAAAAAGCGCCTGCCACGACCCCGGTGCCCCTCCTCTTCCAGGACCGGTTGCCGGGTGCTTTATAATCTCATTACCACCCGAAAGCGCTCCCTGGACCCGATCCGAATATTCGCCACCTCCATTTTCGGATCGGCTCCCAGTAAACCTCTCGCAATTCAAAAACCATGCAAAGCCATTCCGCATCCTTGCCGCCCTACCCCAACGGATGGTACGTCCTCGGGTTTTCAAACGAGCTTCAACCCGGCGGGATCGTCACGCGGAAATTCATGGGGCAGGAAATCGTCCTCTTCCGCACGATGAGCGGCGAACCGGCGGCCATCGACGCGTATTGCCCGCATCTCGGAGCGCATTTCGGCCAGGGTGGCACCATCGAAAGAGAAGCGATCCGCTGCCCTTTCCATCACTTCGAGTTCGACAGGCAGGGTCAATGCGTCGCAACCGGATACGGGTCCAAACCACCCCCGACGGCGCAGGTGAAGGCCTGGCCGCTGCGGGAGAGGAACGGTACCCTGCTGGTTTATTACGACGGTGAGGAGAGAGAGCCCGAGTGGGAGGTCCCCCCGCTCGATACCAAGGGGTGGACCCCGTTAATCTACCGCCAGTGGCCGCTCCACTCACACCCCCAGGAAACGACCGAAAACAGCGTCGATATCGGGCACTTCACGATCGTCCACGGATACGACGGCGTCAAAACGCTGAAACAGGCTGAAACGGACGGCCCTTACCTGAACGCAAGCTACGCGATTACCCGCAAGGTGATCGGCAGCCTCAACGTCCAGGCTCATTTCGACGTCCACGTGCACGGGTTGGGCTTCTCACTTGTGGAGGTCGCCGTGCAGGGCCTCGGCATCCGGACAAGACAGTTCGTGTTTCCAACCCCGATCGATGAAGAAAGGATCGTCCTGCGGATCGCTTTAAGTATGAAGAAGGCCGCGCGAGCAAGAGAGTTGCCCCCCTATTTGCGGCCGGTCCCCCCGCGGCTGTTTAACTGGCTGGTCCCACGCGTCATTCTCAGCGGGTATGCGCACGACGTTCGGCAGGATTTCGAGGTCTGGGAAAACAAGATTTATGTCTCGCCGCCCGCGCTCGCCAAAGGAGACGGCCCGATCGGGAAGTACCGCACGTGGGCGCGCCAGTTCTATATGTAAACTCCGGCCCTTCATGACAGCCATGCCGGGCCGGCCACGAGAAATGGATGACAATGATGCCGGAAACCAATCTGCCCCCTCTCGTTCCAGGTCTCCCCCTGGTAGGCAATTCGCTGGATCTGCTGCGAGCGCCCATCCGGTTCTGGGTTGACGCGTATAACAAATACGGTCCCATTTATCGGGTCCGGATCCCGACGGCGCCCGGAGGGGAGCTGACGATCATGGCGGGGCTGGAAGCCAACCTTTTTGCAACCCGTAAAGGGGATAAATACTTCACGACCGGGCCGTATTACAAGAGACTGGTCCGCGAGACGGGCACGAAGAACTACCTCTCTGCGCTGGACGGGAAGCGCCACCGCCATTACCGCCGCGCCCTGAAACCGGGGTTTTCGAGGGAAGCGCTGTCCCCCTATATCCCGCGGATGGTTGAAATGGTCCGGCAAAAAGCGCGCACCTGGAAGGTCGGCGAACGCGTCGGTGTGTTGAAAACCCTGCAGCGCCTGACCATCGATGAATTGTCCCTGTCGTCGACGAACTGCCCCATGGACGATGCGGATTACCGCGCGCTGGAAAAGTATGCCAATGTGTTTGTCGGCGCAGGCGTCGCGCTGCGACCGGATTTTCTGTTCAGGATGCCGGCATACAAGGCGGCCAGGCGGCACGTGGAAAACTTCTTGATGGACGCCATCGAGGCTCACCAGGCTGAAGGCCCGGGCCCGGACCGCCCGCACGACCTGGTGGATGTCGTGCTCGCCGCCGGAAACCCGGACGGCAGCCCGTTGAGCGATGCGGATCGGGTCGCCTGCTCGCACCTGCCATTCGCCAACGGCCTGATCTACGGCGGCCGGGTGAGCGCTTATTTGCTCTACGGTCTCCTGCAGGATCCCGAACTCTACGCCAGGGTCACAGATGAAGTCGACGCAGCCTTCGCCGGCGGCCCGCCAACGATCGATACGCTGCGCCGGATGGGACTGCTGCGCGGGGCGCTGATGGAATCCTACCGGATGTACCCGATCGCGGCAG
>Ga0214472_10002609_pt1 | contig 19308 bp, 22 predicted proteins | sample RVTome_6_FD_207662 | JGI IMG/M metagenome (GOLD analysis project Ga0214472, IMG submission 207662) | Soil microbial communities from uranium-contaminated site in the Upper Colorado River Basin, Wyoming, United States - RVT140D175 | ecosystem: Environmental > Terrestrial > Soil > Contaminated >...
ATTGGCCGGCGCGGCGCCGCCGTCACCCGCCGCCAGCTGGCTCAGGCCGACGGCGATGGCGGCTCCGTTCCACAATCCGTGCATGACAACCGCACTCGCAAAGCCGGCCAGGCCCCGTCGCCAGCGCCCGCCGACGACCAACTCGGCCAAGGCCCAAGCGGCCAGACCGGTGGCAAAGGCGTGCATCAAGGTGGCCCCTGCACGACCGACCAGGACCAGCAACCAGCCGGTCGTCGGTTGGGCGAGGAAGAGCCCTTCCGACAGCGCAAACCCCGTCCCGCCCAGAACACCGCCAAGGAAGGCAGGTGCGCCCCGTATTCGGGCGGGCAGGAGCGGCCAAATGCTGGCCGTCTTCAGGCTCTCCTCGATGATCGGCACCAGGAGGCTGAGCATGGCCACCAGCACCCCGATTACGACTGGATGCAGCGCCAATTCGCCGACCAGGTCGGCCGGCGGCTCAACCGGTAAACCGCTGGCCTGCGTCAGTAATCCCTGCCAGGCTTCAAGCAGCGCCTGCCCGCTGGCCGAGAGCGACAACAAGCCAGCGGCAATCGCGATCGCGGCCAGCAGCAGCACACCTTCCAGCAGCAAGGCGATCACCGGCACAAGCCATAGACCGAGCAAGAAGTGTCCCCAGGCACGCCGGGGCCGCAAACTGGGGCCTCGGCGCCGAACCATCACCAGCAGCACTGCCGCCGGCGCCAGAACCGCCAGCGATTGACCGGCCGGGCCTAATACCGGAGTGAGCACGCCCCGTTCGAAGGCGAGCCAATCCATCAATAGGCCGGCAGGGAACAGCAGCCCGAGCGCGTAGAGCCAGGCAGAGGGGGTGTCCGGCGGCGCCAGCCGCCCGCCCAGCACCCGGCGGCCGGCGTTCACCAGCGCCGGCAGGCCGAGAAGGCATACGAAAATGATGCCCGAGGCGGCGGCCGCACCGGCCTCGGCGGCTTCCATGTCGCCCGTTGCCCAAGCGATCAAGCCGAGGGTCACCACGCCAAAGGCGGCCGAAGCGGTCAGGCTGACCCCGATCAGCGCCAGTAGGAACAATGCCAAATCCCAACGATCCAGAGGCTGCCTCACCTGCTCGGTCATGGAATCTCTACTTCGATGGCATCGATCCAGCCGGCTGGTGGCTCGAGCAAGTCATCCAGGGGTTGGCGGCCCGGAAGCCCGGCGAGCAAGTCCAGACCCCCGATCACCCGTCCGAAGATTGTGTAAGAGCCAGCCAGGCCGTCAATCGGCGCCAGCGTAATCATGAACCGGCTGCTGTTGGTGCCTGGTCCATCGTTGGCCATGGCCACCATCCCGGGCCGGTCGAATGTGAGGCTGGGATCGAACTCATCCGGTAAATGGTAACCGGCCTGGCCCAAGCCGGTGTTGGTCGGATCCCCAGTCTCAATCCACCGGCCCGGTGCCACCCGGTAGAAGCCCGCGCCGTCATACCAGCCTTGCTGGGCCAGGAACACGAAGCTGGCCACGGCGTGCGGTGCCGACTGCGGATAGAGCTGCAGGTCGATGGTCCCCAGGTTGGTGTGAAGCCGGGCGACTGCCTGCTCGACGCCGGAGAGATCCAATTCCGGTGGGGCTTTGAATTGCTGCTCAGACAACAAGGCCAGCCGGACGGCGGCTTCCAGGTTGGAGTGCTCGAGGCCGGCCCGGTGCGGAACGCCATTGAGTAGCACGAAAGGAACGCCGGGGATGCCGCTGGCCAGCGCCTGGCGGTAGTTGGCTTCAATCTCGGCGATTGTCGCCTCGGACATCATGTCGGCCGCGAACCGGTCGGGATCCAGCCCGGAATCGGCCGCCCAAGCAACGAGGTGCTGGCGGAAGGCAGGCAGGTCGAGTGAGCTCCAGTTGGCGCGGTCGAGCAGCAGTTGGGAATACAGCGACCAGCCGGCACCTTGTTCGCCTGCCGCCAGCCAGCCGGCGACGGCTTGTGCTGATTTGTCATGCACGTTCAACAGGGGGAAGGGCCGCATGACCAGGCGAACCTGGCCTGCATGGTCCAAAAGCACCTGTTCCAGCGTGGCGCCTAACTGTGCGCACAAATCGCAGTCGAAGTCGGTATAGACGAGCAAGGTAACTGGCGCGCTGGACGGGCCACGAGCGGCATCATCCGGTCCCACCGTCGGCAGTGGGGCCAATGTGGGCGTTGGACTTCCGGCTGGGCGAGGGCTGGCGGTAGCCGAAGCCGTGGACGTTGGCCCGAGCGAAATCGGGGTTCGGCTGCCCTCTGGCAGGGTGCTGCCGGCCGCTGGGGTCTGGCTGCGGCAGCCCGCCAGCAGGAGGCAACTCAGGCAGCCAGCCAGCAGGATGGCGTGTCGCGTCCGGCGCCTCTGGATGTCCGTCGTGAACATTGCCGGATTGTAGCAGGCGCGCTTCGAATCCTTGTTGCTGGCGGGTACGATACGGTATCCTTGTCCCCCTGAGTGGGGGTGGTTGGGTCCCGGTGGGCCCCCCGGTCTTCAAAACCGGTGGCGGGCCGCTCAGCGGTCTGCGGTGGGTTCGACTCCCATCCACTCCCGCCTTCCCGTCGGAGGTCGTGTGACCGAACAGGCAACTGGCGGCGGCGCCATCGATCGTGTCCAGCGTCTGCAGATGGCGGTCGCCCAGGTGATGTCGATTGAGGATACAACTCGAGGCGGACCCGAAAACGAATATGCGGTCCGCTTTCGTGGCCGCTTGATCGGATCCTCGGAGGACGCCTATGAGCGCCTGGCGCCACAGTTTCGCCAAGAGGGCATGACGCTGCTGTTCCGGGAGCAAGAGAGCCGCCATGTTGTGCTGGGCGTGCCTGGCGTGATCTCGCCGGAGCCATCCAACCCAATGGTCAATGCCGTACTCTTCATTCTTACTGTAATCAGTGTGGTGATCTCCGGGGCGCTCATTGCCAACGTCGACTTCTATGGCAACGATTTCATACCTACGCTGCCCAACAGCCTGGCCGGCTATCTGGACCTGCTCTCCGGCGGGGTGCCCTTTGCCGTGGCGTTGCTGGCTATCCTGCTGGCGCATGAATTCGGCCACTATCTGGCCGGACGTTTCCACCGGACGGCGGTCACGCTGCCTTACTTCCTTCCATTTCCCGGCAGCATCTTGGGAACGCTGGGCGCATTCATTCGCATGAAGGAGCCGCCCAAGAACCGCAGCGTGCTGCTCGACATTGGCCTGGCTGGCCCGCTGGCCGGATTCCTGGTGGCGGTGCCTGTACTTTGGGTGGGGATCTCACTATCGGAGATCACTGCCTTGCCGGCCAATCCGCAGGCGGCGGCCGGCTTCACGCTTGAAGGCAACTCGTTGCTGTACCTGCTGATCAAGTACCTGGTCAAGGGGGAACTGCTGCCGGCTCCGTCATCTTATGGAGACGTATCCGTGGCGGCCTATTGGTTCAGGTATTTCTTCTTGAGCAGCCCGGTACCGTTTGGCGGGCGCGACATCCTGGTTCACCCGCTGGCTTGGGCCGGCTGGGCCGGCTTGCTGGTCACGGCCCTAAACTTGATCCCGGCCGGCCAACTCGACGGTGGTCACCTGGTGTACGTCCTGCTTGGGCGCCGCGCTCGGACGCTTTGGCCGCTGATCGTGGTTGGCTTGGTTGCGTTAGGCTTCGTGTGGAGTGGCTGGTGGATTTGGGCTGGGTTGATATTCTTCCTGGGTCGCAGCTACGCCGAGCCGCTCGATGCCATCACGCCGCTCGATGCCAGGCGGCAGATGCTGGCCTTGTTGGGCCTCGTCATCTTCCTGTTGACCTTCACACCCGTACCGCTCATTGGGCCGTTCGGCTAGAACGCGACCGTCCTCCGTCCCAACCAGCTCGATCGGTGGCCCTGTCGCTTCCAGGTCCGTCTGGCGGGCCTAGTCCGTCTCGGGCAGACCTTCGGACGCCGCAGCAGCAGGGGCTTGCCGGGCGCGCAGGCGCGCCGCCAGCAGCTCATAGCCCATCGGCAGGAGCGAAATCAAGATGATGGCGACGATGGCGTAGGAGAAGTTGTCGCGCACGATGGGCATGTTGCCGAAGAAATAGCCGGCATAGGTGAAACCGAATGTCCAAACAAAGCCGCCGAATACGTTGTAAGCCAAAAAGCGGCCGTAGGACATGGCGCCGACCCCAGCCACGAACGGGGCAAAAGTGCGGATGATGGGCACGAAGCGGGCAAGGAAGATGGTCTTGCCTCCGTGCTTTTCATAGAACTCGTGCGTTCGGTCCAGGTATTCTTTCTTCAGAAAGCGGCTCTTAATCTCGAAGGCCCGCGGCCCGATGGTGTGGCCGATCCAGTAGTTGACGGTGTCGCCCAGGACGGCGGCGATAAAAAGCAGACCCGCCAGCAGGGTGATATTGAACGCGCCGGTGGCGGCGAACGTGCCGGCAGCGAACAGGAGCGAATCCCCCGGCAGGAAGGGTGTGACGACCAGCCCCGTCTCCAAGAAGATCACGGCGAACAGCAGGCCGTAGGTCCACACCCCATATTGACTGATGATCACGCTCAAATGGTCGTCAAGATGCAGGAACAGGTCGAGAACGTAGCGAAGGAACTCCATCCAATCCTCTTAGGGCGTATGGGAAACGATTGAAGCGGCGGATTATAGCACGACAACTTCTTGGGGCACCGGCCGAAGGCTGGGGTGGTTAGCCGGTGGCCGCGCCCAGCGATGTGAGCAGCTCCCGGCTGTGGATTTCCGGATCGACCCCCTCGAATACATGGCTGATCACACCTTGCGCATCGATGGCGAACGTCGTTCGGGCAATGCCCATGTACTCGCGGCCAAACAGCTTCTTGGTGACCCACACACCGTACGCCTGGCAGACTTCGGTGTCGACATCAGCCAGCAAGCTGAACGGCAGGCTGTACTTGCGCTGGAACTTGGCGTGCGATTTGACGGGGTCGGCGCTGATGCCCAGTAGGACGATACCCGCCTGTCGAAACTGGCTGTAGTCGTCGCGCAGATTGCAGACCTCTGCGGTGCAGCCCGGCGTGTCGTCCTTGGGGTAGAAGAAGAGGATTACAGGCTGGCCGCGCTGGTCGGAGAGTCGGACGATTTCCCCCTTCTCATTGGGCAGCTCGAAGTCGGGTGCCGGTTGGCCAACTTGGGGCATGCTCATGCCGCTCTCTCCAAAACCACCTCGGGACGTTGAGTGGCTGCATGCTACCACGCCACGACCTATGGCTGTGATAGGCTGAAAGCTGCCCGCGCCAGCTCAAAGGAGTGTCGATGGCAACCAACCGCCTCCATCCCATTTTGTGGTTGCTGCTGGCAGCGGCAGCTCTAACCGGCCTGACGGGCTGCGCCCCGGCGACGGCTGAGCCAGCCCCTACGCCGCCGTCACCGACCCAGGCCCCTTCCGGGGCCACTGAGCTGCCAGCCTCATCCACCGAACCGACAGGAGCAGGGAGCATCTCGTTGGAACTCACCAGTCAAGCCTTTGCCGAGGGCGAAATGGTCCCGACCGACTTCACCTGCGACGGTGTCGACCAGTCCCCGCCATTGCGTTGGTCGGGCGTTCCCGAGGGCACGCAGTCCCTGGCGCTGGTAATGGATGACCCGGATGCGCCGGCCGGCACCTGGGTCCATTGGGTGCTGTTCGACCTGCCGGCAGATTCCTCAGGCCTGCCGGATGCGGTATCCAATCAGGCCCAAGCCGCGGGTGGGGTCCACGGTACCAACAGCTGGGGTGAACTGGGCTACGGCGGGCCTTGTCCACCCAGCGGCACCCATCGCTATGTCTTCAGGCTGTACGCCGCCGACCAGCCTCTGGGATTTGCGGCCGGGGCGACCAAGGCCCAGGTCCTGGCGGCGCTTGAGGGTCATACGTTGGCCGAGGCGGAGTTGATCGGCACCTATTCCCGTTAGCGCCGGTGGCCAGCCCTTGGACAGGTTCCTGCGACTAGCTTTGCTCGGCACCGGGATCCGGGCTCGGCGATGGCTGAACGGCTCTTGGCCTACGGCTGTCCTCTGACGCTGTGGAACTGCACCAGGTCGAAAGCCCAGTCGCTTGGGACGCAGGGTGCGCAGGTTGCCGCGACGCTGGCCGAGGCGGGCGGCAAAGCCGCCGACGTGCTTCTCTGGTTCTCAAGGAACCGGCGGCCATCCGCCAAGTGCTGCTGGAGCTCCCCGACAAGTCGGTCTTGGCGGGCCGGACCACTGTTCAGCTCGGGACGATTGGGGTCGATCAAAGTCAGGCGCTGGCGAGCCAACTGGGACAGCTCGAGGCCGGCTAGCTGTTGGCTCCCGTGCTGGGCAGTTCAAGCCAAGCGAGAGACGGAACCTTACTGCTGATGGCGGCCGGCCCCGATGCCGTCTGCCGGCAGCTGATCCCCGTCCTACAGGATTCGAGCGAGGAACCACGCCGGATAGGGACCACGGGCAAAGCGGGGGCGCTCAAGCTGGCGCTCAACAAGCTGCTGGTTTCCTTGGTCGCCTCGTTTGGCCTGAGTTTGGCGATGGTGCGAAAGGCCGGTGTGCCGGTCGAGGACTTGATGGGGATTGTCCGCACCAGCCCACCGCATGCCGAGCAGTATCAACAGTATCTGCCCAGGGTGCTGGCGCGCGACTTCTCCCATCCCCACTTCCGGGTGTCTCACACGCTCAAAGAAGTCAAACTGGCGCCAGATCAGGCGGAGCAGGCCTGCCCGCGGGCCGATGCCCTGCGTAGGGTACGGCAGTTGATTGAGCGCAGCTTAGCGCTAAGGTTAGATGAGCTGGACTGCTCAGCCAGCTACCAGGCGATCCATCCCGAGACGACCGGTTGAATGTGGCTATAATGAGGGGCGACGCCGACACAGCCCTAGGAGGAAAGCATGGCGCAGGAAGGTAAGACGGACGGTGGCGACAAACAGCCCAGAGTCGATGCTTCGGCATTTGCCGGCGCCAAGATCAAGGCGGAACATGAAGTTAAGGAAGGGGAAACCTTAAGCGGCCTGGCGCTCAAATATTACGGATCGGCCTCAGAGGCGAACTGGAAGAAGATCTACGAGCAGAACAAGGCCGTTATCGGAGACAACCCCAATTCGATCAAACCGGGCCTGCGCTTGCGCATCCCTGAACTCGACTGACCGCAACATGCACGGCACAATGAGCAAGGCCCCGCCATACCGCGGGGCCTTTTCCTTGTCGACCGTTCAGGACTAACTCAACCAGTATCCCGCCAACTGAAGGTAAGTGGTCAGGCCGACCAGGCCTATCGATGACAAACGCAGCAGGTCCCACCGAGGCGGCTCACCCGAGCGGATGCGGTTCATGTACCAGACCTGCATCAGGCCGACGGGCAGCACCACCAGCATCCCGTAGACGACGCGCCGGGGCAGACCGATCCCCAGGGAAATCGCCAACAGCAGTAAGCCGATCAGGATCGACAAGTCGTGGAGCTGCATGCCTCGCTGCCAACCCAGACGAGACATCAAGTCGGTGCGCCCCAGCGGTTGCAGCTTGCCGTAATCAGGCAGTTGCAGGGCCAATTGTGCCGCGAAGATGAAGCATACGAGCGGGGCAGTAGACATGAGCAGGAGCCGGTGAAGGTTGCCTGAGAACAAGGTAAAGGCTAGCGAAGGGATGCCGGCCCCCAGCAGCATGCTGACGATCCACGAGCCATAGGCGCTGTCGATGGCTCGGGCTGGCGGGACGCACAAGGCGTAAGCAGTGAAGACCCCGGCGGCCAGGATCAAGGCAGCAACCACCGGCAGCCGGCCGGTCACCAGCAGCCAGCCAACCAGCGTGGCGCTGACGGTCAGGCCGGCGGCCGAAAGGGCCATCAGCCAGCGCAGCGGGATACCCGGTTCGTCCTGCCGGATGGGGGCTAAGCGGCGACCGGGTTCAAGCCGATCTCCCGGAGCGCTGAACAGGGCATGCAGGCTGTGGGTGCTGAGTTGGAGCAGGGTGACGATAGCCTGGCCGGCCAGATAGGTTCCTGCGGGCAGGCGTTGGCCCAGGTAGGCGGCCATGGCGGCACCCAGGGCAAACAGCAGCGCGCCTTCGAACAGCAGGATCGGCCGAGCGATGGCCTGCACGGAGCGCCACGGAAAAGGGTGTCGGCCGTTCACCTTTCGATCCACGGCAATGGCAGGCCGCCTTCGTCGCCGGCCTCGTCTTCGGTCGCCAGACGGAGCAGTTGGCAGTCGGCTTCGGCCAGGACACCAAAGCCAACGCCAAAGGGTGCCAGCACGAGCGTTGGGCCGTCAGCCATATGCCATTGACGCTCGCCCTTGGTCGGTGAGGTTTCGCGCTGGTCGTGCCAGGCAAAAGTGCAGGCACCTGAGATCAGCAGCCAGACTTCGTCGGCCTCGGGGCGCACGCGGAATCGGGTCTGCTCACCGGATTCCATTCGCCACAGATCGATCCAGCCGACGCGATGCAGCAGCGGATCGGCGAAGGCCAGGACCGGCCAGCGGTCGGCGTTTTCGACCTGCTGCTGGCTGAGCCTTCGGATCACAACGTCGTGGATCAAGTCTCCCGCCCCAGGGCTTTCAACAGGTCGCCAACGTGGTGGGAGCGGTGGCCCGCAACCCAGCGGAATAGGGCTTCCAGGCTCAGTTCCCCCATGTCCGGCCGACGGCCCGTCTGATCGAGGGCGCTTTCATCTGTCGAGTTGAGCAAGGTCAGAATCTTGCGGCGCGCCGACTCGAGTTCGGTCAGGAGTTCCGGGTAGCTGAGTTGGCGGCGGCGCGGCACAGCCCGACGGTTCCAACGATCGACATCAAAGTCAGCCGGCAAAGGATCGTCGCCCTTCGCCAACCGGCCGAGTTGAAGGTAGAGACCCTGCTCGGCGTCGACCAGATGGCCGAGGATGTCTTTGGCCGTCCACGGGCCATCTTCGGCCTGATACACCTCCACCGACAACTCGGGCTCACCGAGGTCTTGGAGCTGTTCGAACGTTTCTCGGTGGTTGGATTGCAGCAACGTACGCAATGTATCGATGCGCTCGCTCATAGGGTTGCATTACGCTCCTGAAGCGGTTGGCGGCTCGAATTCCCGATGTGGCACTGGTGCACCCTGGGCCAACGCCTTGCGCACATCGCGCAGGTGGATCATGTTGTGACGGTACACTAGCTTGAGCATGTGGCGCACTGTGACCTGGCCAAACCAGGGATGGTAGCCCACCCGGTCGAGATCGGCTGGATCGAGGCCGGCTGCCAGCCGGCCCGAGGCCTGGCGCGCCTCACGGTAGGCGGCCTGCAGTTCGTCGGGCGAAATCGCCTCAAGCTTCGGCACCTCGGCTTCGTTGAATTCGTTGATATCGAGGTCGCGCGGCGCGCCATCGCCGCCGCCGGCGACGTTTTCGACCAGCAGAAAGAACGAACGCTCTGCCGACACGAAGTGCGCCAAGATATCGTGCACACGCCAACCGGACCCGGTGGTGTAGACCTGGGCCCGCCAGTCGTCAGGGCCTAGCCCGGCAAAGTAAGCGAGGGTCTTCTCTCCGTCTTGCTGCAGTCGCTTGACAAGATGATCGATCTCGTTGGTCCCCATGTCAGCCTTTCCAACGCCGTCGAGGCCGACGGCAGCCGGGACTGGGGGAAAAAGTCTACCATGCGGTCCCCACCAACCTCAGCGTCGGAACAGATTCGAAAGCAAGAACCACAAGTTGGCCGGCCGTTCGGCCAATCGCCGCATGAAATATGCGTACCACTCGGTGCCGTATGGGACATAGATCCGCACAGGATAGCCTTCGCCCGCCAGCCGGTCGCCCAGTCCGGCCCGGATCCCGTGCAGCAACTGGATCTCCAGGGCGGGCTTGGGCAGGTCGAGGGAGTGGGCATATTGGATGGCCGCCTCGATTCGCGCTTCGTCATGGGTGCCAAGCGCCACGAAGGCCGGGCGCCGGCCGTCGGTGGAAACCGCAGGCTGGGCTTGATCCAGGGCGGCCTCGATCATGCGCCGGGCGATCTGGTCGAAGGCGGCATCCACCTCCGCCTTGTTGGGGTAGGCACGCTCGGGTGGTTCGTCGTAAGCGCCCTTGACCAGGCGAATGGGTGCGCCCAGCGCCAGCATGGCAGCGGTGTCGTCATGGCTGCGGTACAGATAGGATTGGATGACCAACCCCAGGGTGTGGTAGCCGCGCTGACGCAGTTGGCGGTAAGTTTCCAGTGTGGCGTCAACCACCGCCGAGTGCTCCATATCGATTCGAACAAAGACGCCGCGTTCGGCCGCGTGGCGCACCACGGATTCGAGTTTGTCAACACAGGCGACCGGGTCGATCTCCAACCCCAGCTGGGTCAGTTTCAGGGAAATACCGGCCTTGAGCTGTCCGGCCTCGATTGCATCGATCAATGCCAGGTAGTCATCGAGCGCGCGCTCGGCCTCGGCTACATCCTCGACGTGTTCACCCAGGTGGTCGAGTGTGGCCAGCAAACCACGCGCATTCAGGGCTTTGATCACCGGTACAGCCGCTTCGAGCGTGTCTCCGGCGACGAAGCGCGCAGCCAGACGGCGAGGAATGGACCAACCGGTAACGATGCGCCGCAACCGCGATGAATGGGAGAGAAAGATGAGGAAGCGGCGGAGCATGCTGCTCTCCTGGTTAGCCTGACGGCGTGGCCGGCATCAAACAGCTGCCGAATTGGAAGGCGTACACCGCCAGTCCGGGCCGATCGGGTTCCAGCACCAGTTCACCACCAGCCGGTGACCCATGTTTGGCCACATGGTACAGGCGCGGGCCGTCCACACGCAAGACTGCTCGACCCTGGCGCTGGGCGACATCGCCTCCCAGGCTGCCAGCGGGGAGGGAGGCGCCAGCTTGCGACAATCCGACATCGATCGGCGTCTGATCAGCCGTTTGGCTCTCGAGCACGGCATAGACATCGGCAGCTTGATAGGGAACGAACAGCCGGGCGTCGGCCCCCGTACTGACAACAACTTGGTCTCCGACCCGCCAGCGGCCGTCGAGGTAGTAGCGGCCGGCGGATCGAGCCTCAGGGAGCTGGTGCCGGCCATCGCCGTCTGGGGTGGGGTTGCCGAGTGACTCGGCATGAATTTCGGGCGTGACCGGGTAGCAGACGGCCCCCGGCTCGTGTTCGGGTGCCAACTCGACCGGGGCAAGTTCTTCGGCCGGAAAGCCGGGCCGCCCCGACAGCAGCTCACGGATCCCCGCTTCGACTTGCGCATAGTCATGCTCGCCTGTGTGGCTCAGCCGAATGTAGCCGGCCGGATCGAGCAACACAGATGTTGGCCAGGCCTTCACGGCGTAGGCAGTCCATACCGTCTGCTCATGATCGATTGCGATCGGGAACCGCAGTCCAAGGCGTTTGGCACCGAGAGAGACGACCTCGGGCTGGTGGCCAAATGGGAATTCGGGCGTATGAACGCCAAGAACTTGCAGGCCGTAGGGCCCGTAACTGGCCTGCCACTGGCGCAGATAGGGCAAGACGCGTAAGCAGCTCAGACAGGTGAGTTCGAGGAATTCCAGCAAGACGGCGGCGCCGGTGAGGTCGGCCAGCCGGCCGGGTCCGCTGCCGTTGACCCAGACCAATCCCGGCAAGGCGGGAGCGCGAATGCGGGCCGGCTCGAGCATGGCCACAATTGTAGCAGGCGTCTTTTGGCGGCCGGATGGAGTGTTAGAATGCCGCGCCATGTTGCCTGACAAAGAGCCGACCCGTCCACAGCAGGCTCGCAGCTATGCGCCGGACATCACCCAGCCGGCGACAGCGCACACCCCTGAGCCTTTGTGGCAGCCCCGGCGCCGGCGGGTTCCCTGGCCGGCTGTGCTGTTGGGGGTGGTTGTGGGCGCGGTGGTTGGCATTTCCCTGCTCGTCCCGTTTCGCACCAATGTCTTGCTGATCGGCATTGACCGACCGCCTGAGGGCACCGCAGCCGGCCGCAGTGACACCCTAATGCTGTGGACTTTTCAACCGTGGAAGCCGTATGTTGGTGTGCTGTCGATTCCGCGTGACCTGTGGGTCAGCGTGCCAGGGATCGGCGAGAACCGGATCAACACCGCCCACTACTTCGCCGAGGTCAACCAGCCCGGCTCGGGGCTTGCGGCGACCAAACTGGTCGTTCGGGAAAACTTCGGCGTTGATGTGCACTACGCCATTCGGTTCCAGTTCGAAGGGTTGGTAGACGCGGTTGATGCCCTCGGTGGCATTGAGCTCGAGTTGCCGCAGCCAATGTCAGGTTACACAGCTGGCCGCCACCGGCTGGATGGTACAGCGGCGCTGGCCTTTGTCCGCGACCGGGCCGGCTCCGATGATTTCGCCCGGATGGCACGCGGCCAACTCTTCTTGCGGGCCGTGTTCGGCCAACTGCTAGCCCCGGCCAACTGGCCGAGGGCCCCACTGGCGGCGGCGCGCGCTTTGGGCAGCATTCAATCCGATCTGCCCATCTGGGAATGGCCGCGCCTGGCGTTCGGATTGCTGCGCGTCGGACCGGAAGGGATTGACGCCCGGGTTATCGACCGCACGATGGCGGTTGGCTTCACCACTTCGGATGGTGCGCAAGTGCTGGCGCCCCAGTGGGACCGCATCAACGCCGTCCTGATGGAAATGTTCGGCCAGTGATCGGGTACGATGGGGTTGACGTACTGCGATCCAAGCAGGCGTCAGGAGGCGGCTGATGCTCCCATATGTGGTCATTATCCTCGGGGGGCTGTACCTGCTCCTTCATTTCAGCGGCATTTTCGAAGACATCGCCAACTTCTTTAACCGTCCGCACCAGGACGGCGAGCCCTCCAGCCGCCGGGCGCGGCTGGACGGTGAGATTGAACGCCGTCTCAAAGTGTTCGAGGACTTTCTGAGTTCCGATGAGGAAGACGATGAGCCGGGCTGACGGAGAACGCCAAGCTCTGGATTGAACTCAGTCAAGGGGCGCGGTACAATCCTGCGGCGAGGGCCCAGGCCCGCATGCACCCGTAGCTCAATTGGCAGAGCAGTGGACTCTTAATCCATTGGTTGCAGGTTCGAGTCCTGCCGGGTGTACTGGCAACGGAACACTGTCCACGCTGGACCCAGACTGAGGCAGGCTGCGCCGAAGCGCAGCCTTTGTCTTTGTGCTGGAGACGGCGTTAGGATCACATGCTGTTAATGGACAGGATGTTGCCCTCACTGTCCTTGAACCAGGCACCCAGCCTGTCGCCCATGCGAGCGATCCCCCGCTCGTCGGTCTTGAGCCCGGGCATGTCGTAGACCTCGAAGGTCACACCGCGCACACCCAATTCGGCGACGGCGGCCTCGACATCTTTCACACGCCAACCGGCCACCGTGTGCTCGGCCGGCCCCCCGCCCGGGCGCAGGTAGACGAAGATGCCCGTTCCAGCGCCGGCCTCGAATGCCAGCCCTTGCTCTTCTTCACTGACCAATTTCAAACCTAGCTTCCCCTGGTAGAAGTCCTTGGCCCGAGCCAGGTCGGTGGCCGGCACGACGACCGAAAGGTGGTTGTTGGCGAGCACTGTCATGATTGCCTCCGTTGCATGCGCAAAAAGTGGACACCGCGTAGCTACGCGTAGTCACCGGGAAGGAGGACATCTGCGGGAGGGAATGGGTCGGGAACGGCGGCAGAGGTGGGCGCAACGCAGCCCCTTCATCATACACCCTGCCTATATCAAGACACGGTCCGGCAGGTAGGGTGGGAGAAGAGGCCGGTCGGCTATACTCGAAGCGCCGGCGTTTTGAGGGAGCAGAAGATGGATAGCGCAGTTCGGCTCTTCACAGTCCGAGGCATCGACATCAAGGTCCACGTGACCTTTCCGCTGATCTTGGTGTGGGCTGCGGTTCAATTCGGAGCGCTCTCGGATGAGGGTTGGACGGGTGCGGCCTTTGGCGTCCTGGTGACGCTGCTGCTGTTCGGCATCGTGGTGCTCCATGAACTGGGCCACAGTTTCGCCGCACTCGAGTATGACGTTCCGATCACCCAAATCGTGTTGCTGCCGATCGGCGGTGTCGCCCAGATGGGTCGCATGCCGGACAAACCCGGACAAGAACTGGTGGTGGCGCTGGCCGGCCCGGCGGTGAATGTCGTGCTGGCAGTCATCATGATTGGACTGGCCATCCCGCTTCGGGTGGACCTGGCGCCGCGGGCGCTGGCGGGCAGCTTGCGCGAAATGGGCCAGCTGTCGCTGGCGCCCATTTTCCGCTACCTGTTCATCACCAATCTGTTTATCGCCGTCTTCAATCTGCTGCCGGCCTTCCCAATGGACGGCGGCCGGGTCTTGCGGGCAGTGTTGGCCACCAAGCTGCCGTATGCGCGGGCCACCGCCATCGCCGTCGCCATCGGCCAGGCAATGGCCTGGCTGATCGGCTTGTGGGGCTTCCTCGGTGGCGGCTTCTTCATGATCTTGATCGCAGTCTTCATCTACGTTGGCGCGGCCCAGGAGGGGCAGCTCAGCCGACTGCGCAGTGTGCTGACTGGATTGCGGGTGCGCCAGGCCTTCAGCCGGCAGGCCCAGGCCCTTTCGCCGGATGACACCCTGCAGCGCGCCGTCGACCTGACCTTGAGCACATTCCAATCCAATTTCCCGGTCTGCCAGGATCGTCAAGTTGTCGGGGTCCTTACCCAACAGCGGTTGGTTGATGGCCTGCAGAAGGGTGGCGTTGCCACGCCCATCCGAGCTATCATGCAGACCGAGTTCTCTCCGGTCGGACCCGACGACGGCCTGTTTGAGGTCCAGCAGAAGATGGCGGATGGCCGGCTTGATGCACTGCCGGTCGTCTCGGCTGGCGAGTTCCTGGGATTGATCACCCAACAAGATATCGCCGAAGTCTTTAAGTTGGCCTCCAGCCAACCGGAGCTGTTGGCGGTCATGGGCGGCCGCGGCTAGCATGGTCCGACACGGGCCATTGGGACCTAAGGGCTTGTTGCCCGCCAGACCACCTATGGTATAGACTAGGTCAGTTTCTCAGGGCGGGAGAGGGCCCTAGGCGCATGGCCGACGATCCCAAACGAGTAGTGTGCATCGAAGACGAGCCCGAGATGATTGATCTCGTTCGGCTGATTTTGGGCCGCCGAGGCTTCAGCGTCATCGGCGCCAATGGGGGCGTTGAGGGCCTGGAAACGGTCCGCCGAGAACAACCCGACCTGGTGCTGCTCGACCTGATGATGCCGGACATGGACGGCTGGGAGGTCTACCAGCAGATGAAGGCCGACGCCGCGTTGCGCGAGATCCCGGTCGTGGTCGTGACGGCCAAGGCGCAATCGATTGACAAGGTGCTGGGCTTGCACATCGCCAAGGTCGATGACTACATCACCAAACCATTCGGCCCACAGGAACTGCTCGAGAGTGTGGAGAAGATCCTCGCTGATTGACCGGCGGTTCTTGATCCGACCCGTTCGGGGCGACCCAGGTCGTCCCGTTTTCATTTCTGGCGCATGAGCCACAAAGTCGACATCACCAACGAATCCACCGGGGCTCGGCTGCTGACCGCACGCTGGTGCGCCAGTTTCGCCTGCCGGCTGCGCGGGCTGACGTTTCGGTCGAGCCTGCCGCAGGGGGAGGGGCTGGTGCTGGTTGAATCCGATGGCAGCCGGCTTGCCAGTTCGATTCACATGTTCGCCGTCTTTATGCCGCTTGGTGTGCTGTGGCTGGACGCCGAGCGGGTGGTGGTTGACCGGATCGTGGCCATGCCCTGGCGGGTCTACTGGCCGATCCGGGCCGCCCGCTACATCGTCGAAGGAACCCCGGCCCTGTTACAATCGGCGGCGGTCGGAGACCAACTGAGCTTCTATGAGATCGACTAACGCCACACACCTTGTCCTCCTTCTGCTCGTGGGTCTGCTCTTGACGGCCAGCCCGGCGCTGGCCCAGGAGAGCGGACCGGTCTATCTCATCCAAGCCGGTGACACGCTCAGCGCCATTGCCCGCACCTTTGGCACGACCGTCGACGCGCTGATGGCGGCCAATGGGCTGACCAACCCCGCCAGCATACAGCCGGGCCAGTCGTTGACCATCCCCGGTTTCGAAGGCATCAGCGGCATCCTCACGACGCACCAGGTTCAAGTGGGAGACAACCTCGAATCCCTGGCACTGGCGCTGGCCGCGCCGAGCGAGGCCCTCGGACGGCTGAACCGCGTGCTTCATCCGGATCGTCTGTACATCGGACAGTCGTTTATCTCGGCCGAAGTGGGGGTTGGCTCACCGACCAGCCTGCAGGTGGCAGTCGGCAATGGGGCCATCGCCATCGCCGCCGACCGCGGCGTCAATCCCTGGCGGCTGCAGCCGATGGTGGAGAGCGAGCCACGACTGTGGTTTGTGCCCGGCGAACTGGTGGTGGCGCCGGCCGATGACAGTCAGGAGCGTGGGTCGCTGCCGGCCCCCCTAACCGGGCTGCAGGTGGGTCCCGCGCCCGCCACCCAGGGTCAGACCCTGATATTCGAAGCGCAGGCGGAGTACGAGGTGGCGTTGTCCGGAAGCTTGAATGGCAAGGCACTCCACTTCATGCCGGCCGGCGACGGCAGCTGGATCGCCCTGCAGGGTGTGCATGCGCTGGCCGACCCTGGCCTATACGATCTTTCGGTCAGTGTTGGGCCAGCCGACGGTGGCTGGAGCTACACCTTCCAGCAACCGTTCCCGGTGCGCAGCGGCGGTTACGGGTTTGACCCGGTCTTGTACGTGCCTGAAGAAACCGTCAAAAGCGACAACACCACACCCGAGGATGCCCAAATCGCCCAACTGGTGGCGCCGGCCACCGAGCCCAAGCGCTGGCAGGGGCCATTCGCATTCCCCTCGAACTACTTTACCGAGAGCTTCCCCTCGGTCTTCGGCACGCGGCGCAACTACAACAACACCGGCTACACGGGCTACCACACCGGCCTCGATTTCTATGGAGGCATTGGTGTCACCATCGTGGCGCCGGCACCGGGGACGGTGGTGTTCTCCGGGCTCCTGACCGTGCGCGGTCTGACCACGATCATTGACCATGGCTGGGGTGTGTATACGTTGTATCTGCACCAGTCGGAAACGATGATCGAGGCTGGCCAGCAGGTCGAAACGGGGGATGCTATCGGTTTGGTGGGCGCCAGCGGCCGGGTGACCGGACCGCATCTCCATTGGGAGGTGCAGGTGGGTGGCGTCCCCGTCCAACCGCTGGATTGGGTAGAGCGGGCTTACCCTTAACTCATTCGTCGGGCGTATCGAGCTTGCCGGCGTAGTAGTCGTCGACGAGCAGGCGGGCCTGGGCTTCATCCTCGACTGCCACCAGGACCTCTACTTCCCCCAGCGGACCGACGGCCAGGCCGTAGGCCGCGCCGGCCGACTCCTGCCGCAGCTGGACGCGCAGACCCTGGGCTTCGAGCAATCCGCGCCAGATTTCTGCTTCCAGATTGCCGGCGGCGGTCAGCAGAGTGACATAGGATTCGGTCATTGGATTAGCCTAGCTACCGCGTGTAGTATAATGCCGCTTGAGCCCCCAACCTTTGTGATTGATCGTTTGCATGGCATCGCCCCCAATCCCGCCACATGACGCGCACTGGTCGGACTTCAAGCTGTCCGACCGGGACCTCGATTTCATTTTCAACTTGCTGCTGGAGCAAGAGAAACCGCTCACGGCGCGCGAGATGATCGAGGCTCTCGTCCACACGCACCTGGACCGGCTCGAACGCGAGGCGACCGTGGCCGCCGAGTCCGAGCACGAGCTCTACCGGCCGGCCGAGGCCTATGAGGTGGGCCAGACCCTGGCCTTCCCGGCGCTCGAGGGAGCGGTCGGCACGGTAATTGCCAGCCGGGCCGGCGAGAACCCCGATGCTGGCCAGTTTAGCGTGATCGAAGTTGAGTTCGAGAGCGGCAATGCCACGCGCCAGTTCGCCGCCTCGTTGGCTGAACACAAGCTCAACCAGCTGCCGGATGAGACCCCGCTGGCCGAGGGCGTAGACCCGGTACAGCTGGTGTTGGCGAGCTACGGTGAGCAGCTCGAGTCGGACCTGGTTGACCTGCTCGGGACCAACGACGACATCGTTCGCATCGCCTACCGCTGGTTCCCGCGATCCTTGCTGGCCAACATCAACAGCGGCCACCTCAATTTGGCCGAAGCCGTCCTCGACGTCGCCGAAGGCGGACCCCTGCCAACGGAGGATCTGCTCGAGCACATGGACCTGCCAGCCAATCTCGATCCGCTGCTGGCCCGTTTTTCCGTCGACTATGCATTGCAGGAGGACGAGCGTTTTGACGAGGTCGGTCCAGCCGGGGAGATCCTGTGGTTCCTCCAGCGGCTCGAGCCGCCAGAGGTCCTGTTCCCCCCGCCGCGGCTGGTTTATGAGCGGCGTTCGGTTGACCGAACGAACTTCACCCCCGAGCTCGAAGACCTTGAAATTCATCTGGACGATGAGTTCAGCCCGGGCGAAGTGACCGAGGGTGGGCCCAGCGAGGTCACCTTGCCGCTGCTCTTCCCACATTGGCGGGTTGGTGCGCTGCCCCTGTCACCCAGGTTGCGCCAATTGTTTCCGACGGCCTACGAGGCGCCGCACATTCGTTTTGTCCTGGTGGACGGTCATTCTCAGGATCGATTCCCCGGCTGGGTATTGCGCCGCGAAGGCTTTGTTTTCGGCCTCGATGAATGGTTCCGCAAGTATGAAGTGCCGACCGGCGGCCTGGTTCGTATTCGCCAGGGTGACAAGACCGGTGAGGTGATTGTGGAGGCGGTTGACCGGCGTCGGCGCAATGATTGGATCCGGACGGTGTCGATTAGCGAGGACGGTCGGGTGGGCTTCACGATGCTCAAGCAACCGGTCGGCACGTCCTACGACGAGCAGATGGTGGTTGGACTGGTCGACGCGCAAGCCCTGGATGAGGCCTGGTTGAACGGCAGCCAGCGGCGAACGCCGGATGATCGGTTGATTCTGTACGTCTTCCGCGAACTGGCCAAGCTCAACCCACAGTCGGCGGTTCACGCCAAATCTCTGTATTCTGGAGTCAATGTGCTGCGGCGATTGCCGCCCGGCCCGATCTTCCAGGAACTTGTGATCAGGGACGATTATGAACACGTCGGCGACCTGTACTGGCGACTGCGGGATCAGGTGCGAGGCGAGGCATGACCAACGCCCCCGACAAGCCCATGCGATTGCTGCGGCCGACGCTCGACACCAAGTATCACATCGACTATGGCTGGTGGGAGCGGGCCGGCCGCGACCTTGAGGTCTACCTGCGCAGTCATCTGTGTCCCGAGCACCACGAGAGCTACGCCGGCGTGCCGGCCGGCGCCCTGGTGGATAGCGTCGATCCGGAAACTGCGGAGGTCAAGCGGGTGCCGGGCATCCAGAGCGTACTGATTAACCATTGCGCCCAACAACCCGACTACCTGACCCCGCAAACCAGCCTGGTCAACGCTCTCTTCCGAGTCTTTCTGGCGAATGGCAATCAACCATTGTCTCCGCAAGAGTTGGGCGACCAGCTTGGTC
>Ga0214472_10002610_pt1 | contig 19305 bp, 15 predicted proteins | sample RVTome_6_FD_207662 | JGI IMG/M metagenome (GOLD analysis project Ga0214472, IMG submission 207662) | Soil microbial communities from uranium-contaminated site in the Upper Colorado River Basin, Wyoming, United States - RVT140D175 | ecosystem: Environmental > Terrestrial > Soil > Contaminated >...
TCTGACGGCGCGTAAGACCTTCCAGGTATTGGCCAATGATCTCCCTTGATGAATAACCACGATGCTTGGCGCCTCATCAATGATGTGCTTTAGCCCCCTCAAGCACTCGGTTGTTTCCGACAAATGAAACTCGGTCTCTCGGAAGGCCTGGACGGCGTCACGGCGACCCCTGTAATTGCCGATAATCAGAGCATTACCCCTGGCTGACGTAACCATATTGCTCCTTATAAATAGACCCGATAAATAGACCCGATAAATAGACCCGGTTGTCTCGCCGCAGTCTCCAATAAATCATAATAATTAGTATTCGTCAACATTGTGCCAAACTTCACGAAGCTTAAGGCAGACTATCCGCTAGCAAATCCGGTGAGGTCTGAGCCCTACCGTCGGTCCGGCAGACGCCGGAACCCAGGGGAATATACCTGGGCACCGGCTTCCGCCGGTGTGACGGGTGACACTCTCCGAGGTGAGATGCGATTGCCCTGGCGGCCGAATCAGATGGTTCTGACGATAAACCAGTTGGGACCATAAACCGGTTGGGAGCATGAAACGGCCGGGATTTCCTGCTTCTCCATCGCTGAAAATCGGGACATTTTTTGGACTGAAGGCATCATCTGCCTTCCCACCAGGGTGGGTCCGGGTTCCGCGTCACAACACGTCACAACATATGAAAGAGGTGGGCACTCCAGGGCTCCAGGGCCACATACAATCCTGGAGACCGTAACTCAGACGCATCCCGGACGTAGGTAACACCATCGAGTCCATCTCGGAGGGCAACCGGGCCGTCAACGCCCGATGGAAGATGCAGCATCAGCCTGCCCTGGGCGGCATCTGAGGAGTAGTTAACCACCACCAGGTGAAGACGCTCCCTTTGACTCCAGGACCAGGCCAGAAGATTCTGGTGGCTCCCGTTTCCTGACCATGCCTGGGTCGCTTCGATCAGTCGCCACTCGCCATCGTGGAATGCGGAGCGTTTCACTGAAGCCAGCAGCCGTTGATAGAACTCGATAGTCTGAAGATCGGGAGCCTCTTCGGGTTCTCGTATCAACTGGACGGGCAGCCTGACCTGTTTGCCCTCCAGCTGCCCGTCGTGGTAGAACCGGAGGCCTGGCACCGTGGCGATGACCACCGCCGCGGCCTGGGAGCGTCCCCGGCCAAATGCGACGGCGGCCCGAAGTTCATCGTGGTTTTCAATGAAGCGGACGGACTTGCTATGGTCGAGATCCGGGGAGGTGAGGCGGGAACGAACCTCACTGGCTCCGGAGAACAAGAGGCGGTCATAGAGCGCCTTGTCATAGGTGAAATCAAACCCCAACCCCTGCAGATTTCTTTCCAGGCCCCAGTAAGCTTCGGCGATGAATGTGAAGGATGGATGGCGTGCCTTGACCCGGCCGATAGCTTCATCCCAGAACTCGCCCTGGTACCCGGATGGCCCAGGGAGGGTATCTCCCCAGGTCCGTTGAAACACCTCGTTCAGACCCAGCATTGCCATATCGCAGCGGACACCATCTGCCACCTCAGCGATGGCCAGTAGTTCCTCAATCAGTGCGCCCCTCAATTCGGCCGAACCGAAATTCACCTGCACGGTATCAATCCAGGGTGGGAAGTAAGGGTCACGCCCATGGGCCATCGAGTTTTTCCCGTCGGGTGAGAAGAACCAGTCGGGGTGCTGTCGCAGGTGTTCTTCCCGACCGGGCACGAACAATTGGGGACGGTCATACACCCAGGGATGGTCCAGGGCGAAGTGATTGGGAACGAAGTCAAGGATCAATCCCATGCCCAGACTATTGAGCCGGGCCCGCAGCCCGGCCAGCTCCCTATTTTCGCCCAGCAATGGGTCCAGCGAGTAAGAGTAAACAGCGTAGGGAGAGCCGCTGACATCGATGTCGGTCCATCCGGGGAGGGCTGTGTCGTACTCTTTCCGGAGTCCTGGCAGCCTCAGGGCCGTACGGCGACCGGCTGGACTGCGCTGCCACGCGCCCATCAACCACACGAGGTCAAAGCCTTTTTCCAGCAGGTCCTGCCACACTGCATCAGGAATGGTTGCCAGAGTAATCCGGTGGCCAAGCATTGAGGAGAGCCGACTCAGGAAGATGCGGGCATTGACCTCATACATTTGCGGATGAATACGCATGCTCCCGCCAACCTGGTGAGCGCTACCGCACTGGATCAATCTGGCCACCAGGGCCGTCCAGCCGGTTTGATGGCTGGCCCCAATGCCCGCGCCCCGGTCGCCGTGGAATTATCGTGGAAATATTCAATGACCATTTTGCTTGATGAACACGGAGCTCTGCCAACTAGCTGCCGTAGGCATAACTATAGCTGGGACTGGTTACTCTGCCTCCATCTACGATCAGGTAGTCTCGATCGATGGGGCGTCCTTCAAAAAAGTTGACCAGACATTCGTAGATACCATCTGCATAGCGCTTTTGCGCCTCCAGCGTGGTCCCCGAGGTGTGCGGGGTCATGGCGTGATTTGGCATTTTCCGCCAGGGATGGTCCGCCGGGGCGGGCTGGGGATACCATACGTCACCGGCATAACCCGCCAGATGCCCGCTTTCCATCACTTCCACCAGCGCCTCGGTGTCGACAATGCGGCCTCGCGCCGTGTTAACCAGATAAGCCCCCCGCTTCATGCTCTTGAGCCGTTCCCGGTTGAACATCCCCTGGGTTGTCGGAGTGAGGGGAATGTTGATACTGACCACGTCACACTGTTGAACCAGCACATCAAGCTTCTGGTAACGTGCGCCGAGAACCTGCTCTTCTGCCGTAGTCAAACGGCGATAATCAAAGTAGCGGGTGACGACATCGAAGGGTCTAATTCGGGCAGCTACGCGCTGTCCGATACGGCCCATGCCGATTATGCCCACGGTCATACCTTCGATGTCGTGGGATCTGGCGGCGATTTTACCGATGTCCCAGCCGCCGTCGATTACTTCTTGATAAGCAGGAATGTAGTTGCGGACCAGGGTAAGCATCTGCATTATGACGTGCTCGGCAACACTGACCACATTGCTGCCGGTAATCTCAGCGACGGTTATATTTCGCTGGGCTGCCGCTGCCAGGTCAAAATGGTCCGAACCGACACCAGCGGTCAAGAGCAGGCGCAGGTTAGGGGCCTTTTCTATCCTCTCTCGGGTGATATAGGCTGGCCAGAAGGGTGTGGCGATAATCACGTCCGCAGTCGGGAGATGCTCATCCAACCCGGATTCGGTGTCAGTCAGCGCCACCAGTTCATGTCCGCGGGCTTCGACCATCGCCCGTATTCCCAGGGCGTTTTCGGAACATCCCAGCAGTTCCGGGGTTTCCCTGGCCGCAAGACCACCGGGATAGAGAACCGCAACGATTTTCATAACGTGCTCCAATTGTCTAAATTTCGATCGACGCGGTACTGCCACCGAACCATTCAGTACCGCCGGAATCCGTGCCCTTTAAACCAGGAAAGTCCTGCCCTCCTTCCTGCACTCCTTCCTGGCTAGCCTACATGACACAAGGGGTGAGAACAAGATCCCCATCGACAAATTTGACCCGTCCTGCCAGATTACGAGCAAGCTTCATCCGACACACCGCCCGGATCCCCCGCCTTTTCTGGTTGCCCCACTTCGCTGGCAGTTCTGTCCTGGCTCATGCCCCGAGGCCAGAACGTCACCCCAACCGCCGGTTCTTTCCGGACCAATAACCGGGTCGGACGGATAACCGGGCCGGATGGATAACCGGGTGGTTATTTATGACTTAAATTGATATGGGAAAGGGCGGGTTTTGGCGGGAAAGTCGGTCTTCCGGGCGCCCAATTCTTGCTATAATTAGCCCATGATTTCAGGAATAGAACTCCTTGAAGGTCTGAATCCCGCGCAGAAAGAGGCCGTTGAAACCGTTGATGGTCCGCTGTTGATTGTCGCCGGGCCGGGCAGCGGCAAGACCCGGGTCATTACCCACCGCATCGCCTATCTGGTTCGGGTGCATGGGACCAGTCCTTACCGGATTGCGGCCGTGACCTTCACCAACAAGGCGGCCCGCGAGATGCGTGACCGGTTGCAGCGTCTGGTGGGTGGGGCCGCCGACTCGCTGACCGTGGGTACTTTCCACGCCTTTTGCGCCCGTCTGTTGCGTTATGACGGCGACATCATCGGCTTGAACCCCAATTACTCGATCTACGATTCGGAAGACCAGCTAAACCTGATCAAACAGTCCCTGGAGTTGGCCGAGCTCGATCCCAAACGTAACCATCCCAGAGCGGTGCAGAGCGTCATATCCAGAGCCAAGAGCCTGCTGCTGGACTCGCGAGGACTGGACCAGAATGCCCAGAACTACTTTGAGGAATCCTGCGCCCGGGTCTATCACTACTACGAGGAACTGCTGGCCCGCAACAATGCCCTCGACTTTGACGATCTGCTGCTGAAAGCGGTCCAGTTGCTCCGGGCCAGTGACGCCATCCGGGAAAAGTACCAGCAGCGTTACCAGTACCTGATGATTGACGAGTTCCAGGACACCAATATCGCCCAGTACCGGTTGGCCCAACTACTTACTGGTGAAGACCACAACGTCTGCGTGGTGGGCGACCCCGACCAGTCGATCTACTCCTGGCGCAATGCCGACATCCGTAATATTCTCAGCTTCCAGCAGGACTATCCGGAGGCCAAGACCATTGCCCTGGAGCAGAACTACCGCTCTACCGTTACCATCCTGGAGGCGGCCAAGAGCCTGATTTCTGCCAACGGAATGAGGCTGGAAAAGGGCCTTTTTACCGACAACGACCAGGGTGTGCCCCTGGCGGTGCATGAGGCCTATGACGAAGCGGAGGAGGCCGGGTTTGTAATCGCCGAGATTGACCGGCTGGTGCGCCGGGAAAAATTCAAGCTGGGCGACTGCGCCGTAATGTACCGGGTGAACGCTCAGTCCCGCGCATTGGAAGAAGCCTGTCTGCATCAGGGGTTGAAGTACCGTTTGGTCGGGGGCGTCCGATTCTACCAGCGCCGTGAGGTCAAAGACCTGATGGCGTACCTGCACCTGCTCAACAACCCCCTGGATGAGATCAATCTTGGCCGGGTGATCAATGTTCCCCCGCGGGGGTTAGGGGCCAGGTCAATGCAGGAGCTGGTGGGCTGGTCCCACGCCCGGAACATATCGCTGTACGCTGCCATGCAGCAGATAGCAGTGGCCAGGGCCGAGGGGAGACCCAGTCCGGTGCGATTGACTCCCCGCGCCGTCACCGCGGTGGCCGGCTTTATTTCGGTGGCCGACCGATTGATCGACCTCAGCCGGCGGATGAAAGTGGTCGAATTGATTGACCTGGTGCTGGAAGAGTCGGGCCTGCGGCGTTACATTCAGAATAGTGACGACTCACCCGACGAGCGCTGGGAGAATATCCTGGAACTGCGGGAAATCGCCCAGGAATTTAACGCCGAAGAACCGCCCAACGGACTGGCGACCTTGCTGGAGCGTATCTCCCTGGTGGCCGATGTGGACAGCTTCAACGAATCGGAAGATTCCATGACCCTGATTACCCTGCATCAGGCCAAGGGCCTGGAGTTCCCGGTGGTGTTCATCGTGGGTCTGGAGGAAGGCTTGCTGCCGCACAGCCGGTCGATGGAAAATGAGGCCGAACTGGAAGAGGAGCGCCGTCTGTGCTACGTGGGTATCACCCGGGCCCAGCAGAGGCTGTACCTGTTGCGGGCCTTCCGGCGAGGGTTCATGGGCAGCAACGGGCCTACCCTGGCGTCGCGTTTTTTACGGGAAATCCCGGCCACACTGATATATTCACCCACCGCCAAACTCCGGCAGGCCGGGTCGGCGGCCCCAGTGGTCAAAAACGATGCCTGGGCCAGGGCGGTTTCCCAGGCTCCACCGCTGCCCCAGCGTCCCATTCTCAATGTGGGCGATCTAGTTCGCCATACTGCCTTTGGGGAAGGTGTGGTGATGGATAACACCGCCGTCGATGGGGACTCCGAGGTTACGGTCCAGTTTGCTGAGGGAGTGGGAATCAAGCGGCTGTTGCTCAGCTTTGCCCCGCTGGAGAAGGTGGCGGACTAGCTGGTGGTGGCTCACCACGCCACCAGGTTCCACCCTTCAAACAAGTCCAGATACTTGCCATTGATGACCTTGGTCTGCCTCTTTTTCACCTCGATCCAGTAGGCCTTGCCGGTTACTAGCTCGGTGAGCGTGATAAATGGCGCAAATTCTGGTTGCGGGTCATAGAAAGTCCACTGTTTGCTGACGTTGTCGAAGCGGAATACGCGCAGCAGGTTGTCGCCCAACGGACCACTTCCCGGCGTCAAGGGGTAAGTGGTCGGGTATGGGTCTGGGACGGTCTGAGTCGGGGTGGGTACCGCCGCACCGCCCTGGACCGTGAAGGGAAGGGTGTGAGTCGACTCTCCGACCACCACCGATATTGGTTGGGTGCCGCTTTCTACTACCGGCACATTGCCGGTGAGGGTAAACTGCCCGCTGGCGTCGGTGGTAAGAGTGACCGGAATTGCAATCTGAACGCCGCCAATGGACAGCGACTTGACCGGGTCAAAGGCGTTGAAGTTGGTCCCGGTTATCGTGATGCCAGTCCCCGGCGTTCCGGCCGTTGGACTGGCGGTAATGGTTGGTCCGGTGACCGTGTGGGTCGCGGTGGCGGAGGCGGAGGTGCCGGACATGGCGGTGCCCACCCGGTTATCTGCCGATGGGATGGTGGCGCTTAAGGGTACCTTGAAGGTGGTGCTGAATGTGCCCATTGAGTCGGGAAGGATGCTGGCTACTCGTTTGGGATTGTTGGAAGCTATGTAGTAGTTGATGGATACCAGCGGGGCCTGGTCGGTGCCGGTGCTGGTGTCGCCTAACGGGAAATTTGCGCCGGTTACGGTTATGGTGCTGCCGGCCCGGCTGGCGGTTGGTGATAGAGTTATTGTGGGAGTAGATATCGATAGCGTGGTAGCTGCGGACCTGCCCGCGCTGTCGGTTGCTGAAACCGAGTAAGTACCCGGAGTCAGTGTGGTTGAGTTGATCGGGACTACCAGGTTGGTTACAAAATTTCCATTGCTGTCAACCTTGACCGTCGATCCGAAGTTGATCTTGCCGGGGCTTACCGCAGCCCCGCCCAGAGATATTGTAACTATGGTTGCGTCCCCGCCGGTGGTGAAGTCCTTTCCGGTGACGGCAATGTACTGATTGGGCAACGCCGTAGATGGGGACATAGTCACGGTGGCGGCGGCCTGGCTGACTGGACTTGCTGATATCGGGGTCTGAATTTTGACGAAGGCGATCGTGGCGACCAGCAGCGCCAGCGCCAGATGCAAAATCAGTCGAAGGGAACTTCTTGATCGCAAACTTCTTGATGGCAAACTTCTTGATCGCATGTCTGTCTGCAGGTTACCTTACTGGCAAGGGGGGTCGGATAGAGTGTTGCCCCCTATGGTAATCGTGGGATTTCAGGTCCACGGGGGAAGGTGGCAAGATTGGACCAGATAACCGTCAAATTGGTCGAGACCGAAGCAGAACTGGAGGGCGCGGTCAATGTTCGGATGCGCGTCTTTGTGGTTGAGCAGCAAATTCCCCCGGAAGAGGAAATGGACGCCGCCGATGCCACCGCCACCCACGCCATTGCCCTGTATCAGGGACACATAATCGGTACCGGGCGGCTGCTCTACCTGGACAATGGTGGTGTGCAGATTGGACGTATGGCGGTTGACCGCCAGTACCGGCGGCAGGGAGTCGGCGGACGAATTCTAGCCTTGCTGGAAGAGGAAGCCCGCGCTCAGGGAGTCAGCACTTGTCTGGTCCACGCCCAGGAGTACGTAAAAGCCTTCTACGCAGGCTCCGGTTATGTGGAGCATGGAGACTTGTTCCTGGAGGCGGACATTTCCCACATCGAGATGCACAAGGAGCTCTAACGGGTGTTTCGATCGGCCCTGGTCAAACCACTCCCGCCGTGGCCGGCACCGCCTCAATCACCCGCACTTCCATCTTGGCGATGTGGCTGGTGGGGCGGTCGGCCAGGGCCTGGCGTTCCGGTGAAGCGAAGTACTCAGCCTCCTTGGTCGGAATCGCCTCGGCGCTGTTGAACTGGCGCACCCAGATGAACTCAGTACGGTCAGCGTTGACCCAGGAGTTCTGTACCGGTATGCCCAGCCGGTCGTGCAGAGGACGGATGTGCTCGTTGAACAATTTCAGCCATGAGTCCATCATGCCCCGATTGATGGTGTATATGCGCATCTGGTAGACCATTGTGTTTCTCCGGCAAAAAAGATTTGTCTTCCGGATTCAAATGTATTTGCATCCCAATTGGATGCGAGAAGGCTGGACCAGTCTTCAAATGGCTAAAACTGGCACTCAACGGAAAGTTCTCCGCAGGTGTCCTGAATCCATTGCACCACTTCAGGATGCAGCGGTATGCCCTCAGCGCGTCGGATCACTTCCATTTCGGCTTCCGGCTGTCCAGCCACCAGCACCCGGTCGTGGCCCGGCGCGGGTTTGGTGCTCTTCATCAGGTGCAGCCACTCGTCCATGTTGGCCTTGAAATGCTCCGGGTCGTCAAAGCCGGCGATGCTGTAGGCGGCGACATAGTGCCCAAAGTTAGGTCTTCCCGGCACCGCACCGTAGCCAAATCCGGTGAGCACTCCCGCCAGAATGTCCACCACGCAGGACAGGCCGTACCCTTTGTGCGAACCCAGCTCGCGGGTCGCGCCCATGGGCAGCATGTGGTAGATTTCCGGCACCTCCGTCTCTTCCATGATGGGAGTGCCGTCCTCGGTAGCCAGCCAGCCCGGCTCCAGCTTGGCTCCCAACCGCCGGGCGATTTCAATCTTGTTCTGGGCCACCGAGCTGGTGGCGGCGTCGAATACGAAGGGATGGTCGTTTTTGGCCGGGACAGCCACCGCAATGGGATTGGTGCCCAGTCGGGGTTCAGCGCCGAAGGTGGGCAGAGTGCGGGGCGGGCAACTGGTCATGCAAACGCCGATCATATCGTGCTTCAGGGCCAGCATGGCGTGGTAGGAAGCCATACCCAGGTGTCGGCCGTTGCCTAAGGTCACCATGCCAACGCCGACTTCCCTGGCCTTGCGAATGGCGATTGCCATGCCCTTGGGGGCGGTGATGACCCCCAATCCCCGGTCGGAGTCGATGCTGGCGGTGGCGGGAGTCTCCCGCACGATCTTCAGGTTCGGGCGGGGGTTAATCTGGCCGCTGGTATAGCCGTTGACATAACTGCGCAGCATATTGGATACCCCATGACTGTCGACGCCCCGCAGATCAGCCAACACCAGAACATCGGCACCGACCTGAGCGTCCTCGGGAGGGACTCCCAGCTTCTCGAAAATGGCGGCGGCAGTGGCCTTCAGGGCATCTCCTGATACGTTGATCGCTTGTTCTTGGCTGACTCGGAACTGCGGTAACAATCTGGACCTCCGTTAATTGCCTGGGCTGGGCCGGCAATTGCCTGGGCTGGGCCGGTTTGTGCGCAGTATAACACCGGGATTTGACGCTAGCTACACCAAACTCCTACCAGTCGCTAACGCCTTTCAAATCCTCAGGCTGTGAACTTAGTCGGGCTACCGGCTAAATTGGACCTGGTAGTTATCGATTTGCCAGGTCTGGCTGCGGGTCTGGTTGAATGCGGGTCTGGTTGAATGCGGGTCTGGTTGAATGAGTGAAGCTGTCCCCGGGACAATTACCCTTACGATCTTCATGCTGCTGACCGGATTCAGTTTCTTCTTTCTGATCAACCTTTGGGTCGAGCAGGATGCCCTGCAGAATGAAGCGGCGGCGTTTCTAGAAGCCAGGCTGGAATCTGGTCTGTCGGTCCAGTCCATTTCCGCCAGCTCGGCCGATTGCGGTGTTTTCACCGGGCCTTATGTGGCTGGGGTGGCAAATACCGGTGATTTGCTGTACACCGACTTCTCGAAAATGGATGCCCTGATCGACTACCGGGATTCCGGCAGCGCCCCGGTGGCGAAGCGTCTGACGTATGGGGTTGACTGGTCGGTAACGAGCATCACCCCGGACAACCTGGACCCCAACTCCTGGAATCCTAACGAGACCGCATTGGTCAACTTTACCGTATCTCCGGCTCTGGACTTGCAGACTCGGGGCCGCCTGGTGTTGATGACACCCCAGGGGGTGTTCGACTCGGCCTACTTCACCTGCATTCCCACCGAGTACTACCTGAATAACAACCCCACTCCTCCTACCGGCAACACCAACGCTCAGGCAATTTTACCAATGAACCCTGGCCTGCCGACCCAGACCACTCTGTTCAACTACGATCAAGACCGGGATGCCCTGGCGGCGGGACTGCTGATTCTCGCCGGCGGAGGGGGTGCCGATGAGAGTGACTCCACCGAACATCAGGTGTGGCGTAGCGGTGCGTTGCTGGACGACCTGCATCTCAGTTCTGTGGACATCAATTTCTGGTCCGCGGTAGAGGACTTCACATTAGGCACCACCGGCAGCGCCACCTTCTATTTGCGGGACTTTGACGGTTCTAGCCACACCGAGATCGGCGATGATGTTGTGTTCGATGGCGACTGGCAGGGCGGCAGTGGCACCTTCGTTCAGCATACCGCGTCGATTGCTGCTCTGGACTACACCATCGCCGAAGGCGACCAGTTGGAGGTCAAGCTGATGGTGGACTCGTCGGCGGTCAATGATATGTGGTTCGCCTACGACACTTCGGACTACCCGTCGGTGGTGCAGATTACTCCCTGAAGGTCGCACCGGGTCTGATCGCCTGAACCCCTATCCCATAAAGCTTGTTATAATTCACCTGGATTGTTTCAGGATTTAATGATTACTTGATGATTATGGCTATGAATCAAGCGCAAGCCCTGGGTTATCTGGCTAAATTGGGAAGTCAGCCGGCCACCTCCTTCTACGAGTCTGGTGTTGCCACAGTCATCAAGGCCATCCTCGCCGGGTCTGGTGTGGGCCACTGGGTCGATGAATATGGCAACATTATCGCCAAACTTACCGGTCGGGTTGGTGATGCAGATGCAGTCCCGCCCATCGCCTTCGTCGCCCATATGGACCATCCCGGGTTCGAGGCAGTATCCGTAGACGGTAACTACCTGGTGGGCCAGGCTGTTGGCGGGGTACCGGCTGGCAGCTTTGGGCCTGGTGTGCCGCTGCAAGTTATCCTGGAGGGTGGACCGCGTCTGCCGGCGGTCACCGCCGGTCGGTACGGCAACGTGGCCGACCGGCAGGTGCTGATACGGCTGGATGCGCCGCAACCGGTCTCTTTACACTCGGTCCCCTTACCCTGCTCGGTGGTGTTTAATCTGGTGGACTTCCAACTGGATGGGGTATACATTCGCATGCGCGCTCTGGACGACCTGGCCGGTTGTGGCAGCATCCTGGCGGCGATGTCGGTCCTCTCCCAGCAGCCTGCGCCCGGCGATGTCTACGGCGTTTTCACCCGGGCCGAAGAAGTGGGACTGGTGGGTGCCAGGGTCATGGGGGAAGCCAGGACTCTGCCGGAGAACACCCTGGTGGTGTCGTTGGAGTCCAGCCGTACTCTGCCCGGGGCGGAAATCGGCGGCGGGCCGGTGATTCGGGTGGGCGACGCTGGATTAACCTTCAACGCCGACGCCGAGTCGACGTTGATCAAGGCCAGGGAAACGCTGCAAGCCCGACCCGAGGGATTCAAGGTGCAGCGGCAGTTAATGAGCGGCGGGGTCTGCGAAGCCAGCGCCTTTGCTCTGTATGGCTACCGGACCACCGGAATCGCATTTCCCCTGGGAAATTACCACAACGGCGCGCCCGAAGACAAAATCGAGGCTGAATACATCCATCAGGACGACTTCATGGGAGGCATTGATCTGATGGTGGAAGCGTCGCGGCGAGTGCCGGAGCGGGCCGACACCGCCTTCCGGCGGCGGTTGGGTGACCTTTCCGGGGAACTGCGGCGCAGGCTGCGGCCCTAGCGAGTTTTCCAGGCACCTTGCCCTCGGGCCAACTCTACCCCATCGCTTTCAGCACCTGCTGGGCGGTTACGCCAATGTGGGCGGGCGTGGCAATGATGGTCGCTCCGGCGTCCCGCAAGGCCCTCACCTTGGACGCGGCGGTGGCACTCTCTCCGGTGATGATGGCCCCGGCGTGTCCCATGCGCTTGCCGGGAGGTGCGGTGGCCCCCACAATAAGCGCGCACACCGGTTTGTCCATCTTCTCCCCAATGAAGGCGGCGGCTTCCTGCTCCATATTCCCGCCGATCTCGCCAATAAAGACCACCATGTCGGTGTCGGGATCGTCATTGTAAAGGCCCAGAATTTCGACAAAGCTGGTGCCGATGATGGGGTCGCCGCCAATACCCACACAACTGGACTGGCCGATGCCCAAGGCGGTCAGTTGCCCCACGGCTTCATAGGTCAGCGTTCCGCTGCGGGACACAACACCCACCCGTCCGGGCAGGTGGATCGCTCCGGGCATGATGCCCACCTTGCACCGCGCTCCCGGGTTAATCATCCCCGGACAGTTGGGGCCGATGAGCCGCACCGGTTTGTATTCGATATAGCGGGCGATCTTGACCATGTCCTGGACCGGCACGCCCTCGGTGATGCAAGCAATCAGGGGCAGGCCGGCATCAACGGACTCGGCGATGGCATCGGCGGCAAAGGGCGGCGGCACGAAGATCAGGGACACGTTGACTCCTGCCCGCGCCACGGCTTCCTCCACCGAGTCGTAGACCGGCACTTCGTCGTCAAAAAGTTGACCGCCCTTGCCTGGAGTGACTCCCGCCACCACCCGGGTACCGTAGGCCATGCAGGCCCGAGTGTGGAAGCTGCCTTCTTTGCCGGTGATGCCCTGCACCATAATGCGGGAGTCCTGGTTCAGTAGTATGCCCATGCTGGCGATGCTCCTAACAGGTTGATGAAAAACCCTTTTCGACCATCCCCCTGCCCCCTTCCTGACCAGGAAGGGGGTGGAAATTGTATCTGGGGGACACCCCCAGACCCCGGCCAAAGGGGTTTCACCCCTCTGGACTCCCCTTTTTCAGCACCCTGCTAAATGGCCCGTTGGATTGCCTGGGCGGCCTCGGTCAGCGTTTCGGCGAAGGTTACGTTCAACCCCGACTCACTCAGGATGGCCTTGCCCTCCTCCAGGTTGGTGCCCAGCATCCGCACCACCAGCGGCAGGTTGGAGTTCCGACGCTGGTAGGCCAACACCACGCCTCTGGCGGCAACGTCGCAGCGCAGGATGCCGCCGAAGACGTTGACCAGCACCCGTTTCACCTTGGGATCGGACAAGATAATTTCCACCGCCTGAGCCACCTTCTCGTCCGTGGCGCCGCCACCCACGTCCAGGAAGTTGGCGGGAGCGGCTCCGGCGGCGTTGGTCACATCCAGGGTGGCCATGGCCAGTCCGGCGCCGTTAACCAGGCAACCTACGTCGCCATCCAGATTCACGTAGGCAATGTCCAGGTCGGCGGCTTCGGCTTCTAGCTGGTCCTCCTGGGATCGGTCGCGCAGTTGACGCAAGTCCGCGTGGCGGAACAATGAGTCGTCTTCCAGGTCAATCTTGGCGTCCAGAGCGACCACCTGGCCGTCTCCGGTGATGATCAGGGGGTTGATTTCCACCAGAGAACAGTCGTTCTCGACGAAGATCTGGTACAGCAAGGTCATTACCTGGGCCGCCGACCGGGCCGCCGCCGGTTCTATTCCCAGCCGCTGCACCATCCGCCGGGTCTGGAAGGGCATCAGCCCCAGGATCGGCTCAATGGGTACGGTGTGAATGTCCTCAGGTCTGGTGCTGGCGACTTCCTCAATGTCCATGCCGCCGGCCGCGCTGATAACCATCACCGGTCCGCGGAATCCCCGGTCGATGGTGATGGCCAGGTATAGTTCCCGTTTAATGTTGGCCAGTTCTTCCACCAGGACCGAATTGACCGGCACCCCTCTGGCGCCGGTCTGGTTGGTGACCAGGTTCTGACCGAGCATTGCCTGGGCCACCTGCTGGGCCTCGTCCGGCGACTGAGCGACCTTCACACCGCCCGCTTTACCCCGTCCACCGGCGTGTACCTGGGCCTTCAGCACTGCTTTGCCGCCCAGGGCTTGCGTGGCGGCCCGGGCCTCCCCAGGGGTCGTGGCTACCTGGCCTCTGGGGGTGTTTATGCCGTAGCGAGAGAGTATCGCTTTAGCCTGATATTCGTGAAGTTTCATCTGGGCTCCTGGCACTGACTATTGGCTGCTCCCGACGGGGGAAAGGAGGCGCTGGTGGTGATAAATACCCTTACCGCAGCGGTTACAGTTGAGTGCTCTAAGGCGATTCGGTGGCGGGCCCAGGGGAGCTGGCTGCCTCGGTAGGCGTGGCGGTTAACCCAGGACTGTCCAGGAACCGAAACAGCGGCGTATCGGCGGAGAAGACTATCGTGTCCTGACTGCTCAGCAATGCCTGGTAGGCCTCCAGGCTGCGGAGGAAGGCGAAGAAGTCCGGGTCCTGATTCAAAGCGTCGGCCAGAATTTTGATGGATTCGGCTTCACCTTCACCCCGTGTCTGGTTGGACTGCCGGTCGGCTTGGGCCAGGATAATCTCCCGGTCCCGGTTGGCGACGGCGCGGATCTTCAGGTCTTCTTCTTCACCCTGGGCCCTGAAGCGGGTGGCGATGCGGTCACGCTCGGCTCTCATTCGGTCGTAGATGCTGGGGGTCACCGAATCAGGGAAGTCGGCCCGCTTGATACGGACATCGATAATTTCCACACCGAAGTCCTCATTGGCGACTCTCTGCTTGACCAGGGCCAGCACCTCGCTGAGCAATTCGGACCTGGTCTCCCTTGCCTCGACTATGGGTAACCCTTCGTCATCCACCACCGGCGCTCCCGAAGCGTCTAAAATCGGCTCAGCGCCTATAATTGAAGAACGGTCCCGGAGGGCAATCCGGTCGCGTAGGGTAGAGTTAACGATGGTACCCAGGCGGTTGAAGGCGGTTGCCTCATTTTGCAGAGTCTGGAAAAACTGGACCGAGTCAGTGATTCGGTACCGGGCGTAGGAATCGATAATCAGGTTCTGTTTCTCACTGTCGGGCATGGCGGCAGATGGGGCGTCGATCCGCAGGATTCGCTTGTCCAGCCTCACCACCTGGTCTACGAAGGGGGCCTTCAGTTTCAGGCCAGGTGAATCGAGTTGGTTCTGGACTTCTCCGAAGCGGAGCACGATGACCCGTTCGGTTTGATCCACAATGTATAAGGTCTGACGGACTAGGATTAGACCGATTATCGCCAACACAATTAGTACGATTAATGGTTTCATTCAGAACTCTCAACTATCTTGCCTGGTGGACTTGCCTGGTGGACGTTATTGTTAGGGATTGGGACCAAGAGGTACCGGGGTCAGACTGCCGTCGCCGCCCATAATGAGCACCGTCTGGGCATCGGGCGACACAATAATTTTGGTGATGCCGGGCAGGACATCTTCCATTGCCTCCAGGTAAAGCCTTTGCCGGGTAACTTCCCGGGAATTTCTGTATTCGTTTAGAACTGAAGTAAACCGGTCGGCCTCACCCTGGGCCTGGGCGATTCTGGACTGGCGAAACGCTTCGGCCGCCTCTTTGATCCGTTCCGAGTCACCCTGGGCCCGGGGTATAATATCGGCCTCAAAGGCCCGGGCCTGGTTGATCCGGGTGTCCCTTTCCTGCCGGGCGACCAGCACGTCATCAAAGGCGGGTCGCACTTCCAGGGGAGCCTTCACGTCCTGGAGTTGAATTACCACAATGTTGATCCCGGTGTCGTAACCGTCCAGAATTTCCTGCAACCGGACGATGGTCTCGGATTCAACTTGCTCCCGGTTTCGGACCAGCACATCGTCAATCGACCTTTGCCCGACTACCAACCGCAGTGCGGCCTCGGCTGCGTCCTTTAGCGTGAGTCCGTCGGGTTGTCCTAAAAGGGCGGCTCGCTCCGGCTCTCCCGGGTCGGCTACCCGAAAAAGGAAGTCGTTCAGGTTCTTGATGTTGTACTGGACCACCATCTGTACGTCGACGATGTTCAGGTCTCCAGAGATCATCAGCGCCTCGGCGGACCTGGAATTTTCGCTGTTTTCGCGAAATCCCAACTCCATGTTTCTGGTCCGGGTGACCAGGACCACGTGCCTTTTGCCGACGGGTGCAGGCCACCACCATTTCAGACCTTGTTCCTGAATTGGCGCCGCCCGAGCGGCACCAAACAGTTGTAAGGCCGCCTGCTGGCCCGGGCCAATGGTGTAGATTCCGGTTGCCAGCCAGATGACGGCGATAACCCCGATGACTCCAATGATCAGCAGGCCAATCCCGCCTCCGCCGAAGCGGGCGGTCAGTTTGGCCAGGCCATCGCGCAGTCGGGCCAGTATCTGATCGAAGTCCATTTCAGGTTGGCGGGGTCCGCCCGGTGGGTACATATTCTTGTCCTTTACCCCCTGGTTTCCATCTGGGGTTGTGATGGGGTTGTGATCCAGTTGTGATCAGGCTGTCAAGACAGCTTTTTGATTCTAACACTTTCCCAAAGTTCGCGTACCGTTTCTCCGGACTTATTCTGGGAATTCTCATGAAAAAGTGAATTGGCCCGCCGGCGCCGGCGTGGGTATAATGTTGGCCTAGATCGGCAAGAGGGATGTTTAATGCCTGATTATGGTCTTACCTTAAAGTCCGGCGAAGGAATGACCCGGATTCAAGTAACCTGTCCCCATCAGAGTGGGTTGATCTACGTGGTCCCCGCCCAGCGAAGCTGGGTGTGCTCCAGGGATCGGATGCCGTCCCACGCGCTGGCCGGATTTTTTGGCGAGTTGGTCCAGTTGAAAGACTCCAGGGTGGCGGAATTGATGCAGTCCTGGGGGATTTACTACCGACAGTTGCCTCTGGAGGGTGAGGCGGCCGAGGCCGGAAGCCAGGGTTCTTGAGCTAAAGCCCTTCATCAAGGACAGCTAGCGTGACTGGGAGATTGGGACTTGGATCGGACCTGGAAATGAAGTCCCCCTCATCTGAATGCTGGAGGGGGACTGGTGTCTAGTCGCCGGCCTCACCGGGTTCCGAGTCCGGTGGGCGGTAGTTTTGGCTGGACAGCGACGGTGCCGGATGTGGCACTATCGGGGGTTGCGCCGGTCGGGGAGCGTAGGGAGTTGGAGCCTCCGGCGGCTTGACCGGCGTGCCAGGGTCGCCCCCGGCGCCATTTCCCCCCAGGTTGAACAGGCGAATCAGTTCTTCACCCGACACCGTTTCATGCTCGATCAGGTACTCGGCTATTTGCACCAGCTTGGACTTGCCATCGGTGAGAATCTGCTGGGCTTGCTGGTAGGCGTGGTTGATCAACTCTTTGACTTCCTGGTCGATCTCCTCGGCTATTCGGTCGCCGTAGTCCCGCTCCTCGCTGAGTTCACGGCCCAGAAATACCATCTCCTCGCGCTTGCCAAAGGTGCGCGGTCCCAGAGACTTGCTCATTCCGTAGCGTTTGACCATGCCCAGGGCGACTTTGGTGGCCCTTTCAATGTCGTTACTGGCGCCGGTGGTCACTTCGTCGAAGATTTGCTCTTCAGCCACCCGGCCGCCCATGGTCACCGCCAGCATGTCCTCAAACTGGTTTTTGGTCCACAGGTAACGGTCTTCCTCCGGCAACAGGGTGGTGTGTCCGCCCATCTGTCCCCGGGAGATAATGGAAATCTTATGTACTCTGTCCGCATGGGGCAGGGACCAGGCGACCAGGGCATGCCCGGCTTCATGGTAGGCGGTCATTTCCTTTTCCCGGGGGTTGATCACCCGGCTCTTGCGTTCCGGGCCGGCAATGACCCGCTCCACCGCCTCCTCGAATTCAGGCATGTTGATGCTCTTCAGGTTTTTGCGGGCGGCCAGCAAGGCAGCCTCGTTCACCAGGTTGGACAGGTCAGCCCCGCTGAACCCCGGGGTTTCTTTGGCCAGGGTGTCCAGCTTCACCGATGTGGCGATGGGCTTGCCAGCGGCGTGGACCTTCAGGATGGCCTGCCGCCCGACCACGTCGGGCAGGTCCAGGGTCACGCGGCGGTCGAATCGGCCAGGACGCAGCAAAGCCGGGTCCAGAATGTCGGGACGGTTGGTGGCGGCGATGACAATGATATTGGTGTTGGTCTCGAAGCCGTCCATTTCCACCAGAATCTGGTTCAGGGTCTGCTCCCGCTCGTCGTGACCGCCGCCCAGTCCGGCTCCCCGGTGCCGGCCCACTGCGTCAATCTCATCCACAAATACGATACAGGGGACGTTGCGCTTCGCCTGGTCGAACAGGTCGCGCACGCGGGCCGCGCCGACCCCCACGAACATCTCAACGAATTCGCTGCCGCTGATGTGGAAAAAGGGCACGCCAGCTTCGCCGGCCACCGCTCGGGCCAGCAGGGTCTTGCCGGTGCCGGGAGAACCAACCAGCAGCACTCCCTTGGGGATGCGCGCGCCCAGCGCCAGGAACCGCTCCGGGTATTTGAGGAACTCAACGACTTCCTCCAACTCGGCCTTGGCCTCATCAACTCCGGCCACGTCGTTAAAAGTAACCGTGGGCCGGTTGAAGGGCACCATCTTGGCCCGGCTGCGACCGAAGCTCATGGTCTGGTTGTTGCTGCCCTGGGCCTGACGCATCATAAACATGATCAGGCCGCCGAAGAAGATCAGTGGCAGGAAATTGAGCAGAATGCTGAAGAGGCTGCCCAATCCGCCCGAACCTTTGAAGTCGACCTGGACTCCATTAGACCCAATCTCTACGCCGTTGTTCACCAGCAGACTGACGATGTCGGTCTGCTCGCTCATCCGGCTGGTGGCATGACTGGCGGCGACTCCCTCGGTTACCCGGGGTATGATGGTGAGCTTCTGACCTTCGACCACAATTCTACTGATCTGGTGGTTTTGTGCTCGGGTGATTACTTCGGTGATTGGCAAAGGTTCGGCGGTGCCCAAAGTAGGTATCAGGGTGTAGAAGATGACGATCACCCCGATGATAATCAGCAGGTAAACCAGGCTATTTCGTAGCCAACGGTTGTTTGCCATACTTGCCTCTGTACTGCCTTGCCAGCCAACCGATACTTCTCTTCTACTATATTAAATGAGCGTAGGAGAAAAAGCAAAATAGAGAAAAAGCAAAAAGCGCTGCTCTAATTGCTCTTATGCTCTAGTTCAGGGAACCAGTGTAATTTGGCCCAGGTCCAGGCTTTCATTCCCCAGGATTATCACCCGCTCCGCTTGGGCCGAGTAGCCGTCGGCTTCAAACGCCACCTGGTAGGCTCCGGGACCGATTTCCAGGTCAAAAGACCCGTCACGGTTGGGGTGAAAAGTGGTGGACGATCCCACCGGCACCGGGACCAGGCGCATCAGTTTATCGTCACCGGCTTGCGGGCTGCCTCGGCCGTCCCGAT
>Ga0214472_10002611_pt1 | contig 19302 bp, 15 predicted proteins | sample RVTome_6_FD_207662 | JGI IMG/M metagenome (GOLD analysis project Ga0214472, IMG submission 207662) | Soil microbial communities from uranium-contaminated site in the Upper Colorado River Basin, Wyoming, United States - RVT140D175 | ecosystem: Environmental > Terrestrial > Soil > Contaminated >...
TGAGAAGACGGCAGCGCTACTCGGCAATATAGGGGGAGGAGCGGATTGGCCGGCTGACGGGTAACGAGAGCCAGCCGGCGCGAGCGGAGCGAGCCCGGCCGCGAGGAATGGGCGCCGCGAAGCCGGCAGCCCAGGGAAGCGGCCGTTGTTTTCGCCCGAGCGAGGAGCGAGGGCGGCGAGCGAGGCGAGGAGCCGAGCGAGCATTAGGTTAAGAGGTTCCCAATGAGTATCTCGACCAAACGCGGTGATACCGGTGAGACCAGCTTGATAGGCGGCAAACGAGTCTCCAAGGCCCATCTACGCGTCGAGGCCTACGGCACGATCGACGAGCTGATCTCGGTGATGGGATTCGCGCGATCGATTTGCGAGAACGCCGAGGTGCGCGACCGCACCAAGGCCATCCAGCGCGAGCTGTTCGCGGTGAGCGCGGTGGTGGCGGCCGGTCCGATGAAGAAGGCGGCCAAGAAGGCAGTGAAGCGCGAAGCGCCCCCCGCGGTGACAAAAGAAATGGTGGACGCCTTGACCGCCGACGTGCACGAGGCCGAGAAAATAGAAGGCCTTCTCGCCGACTGGGCGCTCCCAGGGGGGCATGCGGCCGCGGCGGCCTTCGACATCGCGCGCACGACGTGCCGCCGCGCCGAGCGGCAAGTGGTACGTCTCGGGGAGAAGGGCGATAGAGTTCCCGCTAACGTACTCGCCTATCTCAACCGCCTCTCCGATCTCCTGTGGCTCTTCGGCCGGCGTCTGGAGAAAGATGCCGGCGTCGACGGTGCGCTCCGCGACGGCAAGCATCCAGGAACCGGCTGGTCGCGCGCCTGGTGAGTTAGGGATGCTCGATGCGATCCTCCGATCGATCGCGCCGGCGGATGGCGATTGGTTTGCGAGGGCACAAGAGCGCCACCAAACCCTGACCAAGCCTCCCGGCAGCCTCGGCCGGCTGGAAACGATCGCCGCGCGGCTCTGCGCGATCCAGTCGACGCTCCGACCGGACGTTTCTCGAAGGCGCGTCGTCGTATTCGCCGCCGATCACGGCGTCGTGGCGGAAGGCGTGAGCCCTTACCCCTCGGAGGTCACCGCGCAAATGGTCGCGAACTTTCTCGCCGGCGGCGCGGCCATCAACGCGCTGGCCCGGTCGTCTGGAAGCGAGCTTTCTGTCGTGGACGTCGGAGTCGGTCACGATGTTCCCTGGATCGAGCGCCCCGCGGCGGACGGTGTTCAGTTCTTGTCGCGCCGGATCCGTAACGGGACGGCGAACATGGTGGAGGGCCCGGCCATGACCGCCGATGAGATGCAAGAAGCCATTGGTATCGGCATCGAGGAAGCCGAACGCGCCGCGCGGGCAGGGATTGCAGTGCTCGGCCTCGGCGAGATGGGCATTGGCAATACCACGTCCGCCAGCGCCGTCACCGCGGCGCTCACCGGCTGCGAGCCGTCTCGGGTTACCGGTCGAGGGACGGGTATCGATGGCGACGCGCTCGCCCGGAAGATCGCGACCGTCGAGAAAGCTCTAAACGTGAATCGGCCGCGCAGAGACGATCCCTTGGACATTCTGCGTAAAGTGGGAGGACTCGAGATCGCGGGGCTCTGCGGGCTCTGTCTCGGAGGCGCGGCGAATCGGCTGGCCGTCGTCACCGATGGCTTCATCGCGACCGCCGCCGCGGCGTTGGCGGTTGGGCTTTCTCCCAACGTCGCCGACTACTTGTTCGCCGCGCATCTCTCTCCCGAGCCGGGGCATCGGGTGCTTCTCGATGGGCTGCGGCTCGAGCCGATGCTGGATCTGGAGATGCGATTGGGAGAGGGAACCGGTGCGGCGTTGGCCATGAACGTGATGGCGGCGTCGGCAGCGGCATTCAATGACATGGCGACCTTCGAATCGGCGGGGATCGCGGGGAAAGAATGAGAAGGCTTTCCGCGGCGATCTCTTTTTTGAGCCGGGTTCCCGTACCCCAGAGATTGGGTATCGAGGCTGCCGACGTCGGCGGCGCGACGATCTTCTTTCCGCTCGTCGGTGCCGCGATGGGTGTGGGCGGCGTGGTGATCCTCAAGCTATCGTTTCTTTTTCCAGCTCCGCTCACCGCGCTCTTGGTCGTGGCGTTCTGGGCGGTTGTCACCGGAGCCATGCATCTCGACGGGCTTGCCGACACCGCGGACGGTCTAGGCGGCGGCCAAACGCGTGAAGAAAAGCTCAGGATCATGCGCGACCCGTCGGTCGGCTCCTATGGCGTCGTGACGCTGATTCTTTCCCTGGCAGTGAAGGTGACGGCGTTGAGCACGCTGGTCACGCGCGGTGTCGCGACACCCTACCTGATCCTGGCGCCGACGCTCGGGCGTTGGGCCACCGTTCCGCTCGCGCATCTCTTCCGCTACGCCCGCGAGGGGAACGAGGGTCTGGGAGCCGCGCTCACGGGACGCGTCGGACGGTGGGACGTCCTGGGCGCGACGGCGATCGCTGCCGTCATCACGTACTTCGCGGCCGGTCCGGACGGCTTTTCTTGTTGGGTGGCCGTCGTGGCCATCTTGGGGCTCTTGGGAGCCTGGTTCAAACGCTCGATCGGCGGCGTCACCGGCGACACGTTGGGCGCCGCCTGCGAGCTCTGCGAGACGGTGGCCCTGGTCGCCGCGGTCGGTCTCACGTCCTGAGATGTTGACGCTCGTTCTCGGTGGTGCGAGGAGCGGTAAGAGCCGCTACGCGCAGTCGCTCTGTGACGGAGGGAATCGCGTCGTGTTTCTCGCCACGGCACGGGCTGAAGACGAAGAGATGCAGGCGCGCATCGTACGTCACCGCGCCGAGCGCCCCCCGCAATGGGAAACCATCGAAGAACCGTTGGCCGTGACGAGGGTGGTCCGCGAATCGAATCCAGGAACGACGGTGCTCGTGGATTGCATGACCAACTGGCTCGCCAATCTCGTCTGGGAGCATCGGACCCTTTCTGACGATGAGCAACAGGAACGCATCCTCTCGGAAGTGACGGACCTCGCGCGCATGGCCGAAGGGCGCCGGATCGTTGTGGTCAGCAACGAGGTTGGGGGAGGCGTCGTCCCGGAGAGTGCGGTCGGGCGCCGCTTTCGTGACTTGCAGGGCATGGCGAATCAGTTCCTGGCGAGCGAGGCCGGACTCGTGGTGCTGATGGTGGCCGGGCTTCCCTGGACCCTCAAGAATGTGCTATAGAGGTACCGTTCCCCCACAGCTAGATGGGTCGATGGGAGGGAAATGCGGTTTCTCCTTGTTGCGGCGGTGTTCATCGGGGGTTTGGCCCCTGAGGTCCGGGGCCAGACGCTCCGGAATGCAGAATACAAGGCCGCGACCGATGAAGGGGTCGACTACATCTTTCGGTTGGAGCACGATAAGGCGATCGACTTCTTCAACGATCTGGGGCACCAGCGTCCGGATCATCCCGGGCCGCCGCTGGCGGAGGGGATCGCTTACTGGCTCCGCGAGCTATTCGCCCGCCAGGAGCTCGACTTGGACGAGTTCATCTCTCCCGGCTATTTCACCCGACCTCCGAAGCGCGGGATGCCCGCCGCGGACCGGTTGGCCTTCGAGAGGGGGATCGCCAAGAGTCAGGCGCTCGCCCGGAAGTTTCTGGAAACGCACCCGGGCGACAAGGACGCACGCTATTACCTCGGAGCGGCGGAAGGAGCCCAGGGCGCCTTCGCCTTTACAGTCGATCAGAGCTATCTCACCGCCCTGCGCCACGGGAAGGCCGCCTACCAGTACCAACAGGAGTTGCTCGAGGAAGACCCCGAGTTTTGGGACTCCTACCTCACCGCCGGGACCTACGAATACACGCTGGGCAACATTCCCTGGTATTTGAAATGGATCACGACGATTGCCGGCTACCGCGGAAGCGAAGCTCGGGGTTTCGAGTACCTGGTCCTGACCGCCGACAAAGCCATGTTCGTGGGCAACGAAGCCCGCGTCATGCTCATGGTTCTCTACGTAAGAGAGGGCTACTACGACTATGCCCTCCGCGTTGCGAGGGATCTCCACCGGCGCTACCCAGAGAACTTTCTCCTGCACCTGAACCAGGGACAGATCCTGGAAAGGATGGGGAAGCGGGAGGAAGCGATCGAGACCTACCTGGAAGTCGTTCGTCTCGCGGAGGAGGGCAGGAAAAACTACAACAAAGTCCCGCTGGGCACGTTTCGCTACACCGCGGGAGCCAGGCTGGTCGCGCTCGGCGAGCAGGAGAGGGCACTTGCGCTATTCCTCAAGGCGACGCGGGATCCCGGCACACCGGAGCGGGAAAAGGCACTCTCCCATCTACGGGCGGGCGAGATTCTCGATCTGCTCGGCCAGCGGGAAGAAGCCGTTTCGCAATACCATGTCGTGCAAGAGCTGACCGAGTTCGAGGGCTCACACAACTTCGCGAGCAAATATCTGAGCAGCCCCTACGGCCGGTGAGAGTCCTCAACCCGCCCGTAGGCGCGTAGTCGCCGGAGGGCGAGCTGCGGGGGTGGGGCCCCGCAGCACCTGGAAGGAATCCGACCTCATTTCTTTTTTTTCAGCTGGCCCGCAACGGCGGCGGTGGCCCGCCGCACCGCGTCTGGATCCCCGAGATAAAAGCTCTGGATCGGCGTGAGATCGTCTTCCAGCTCGTACACGAGGGGAATCCCGGTCGGAATGTTGAGTCCCACGATGTCTTCGTCGGAGACGTTGTCGAGATATTTCACGAGGGCGCGCAGACTGTTGCCGTGGGCCGCGATGATGGCGCGTTTGCCGCTTCGCACTGCCGGCGCGATGGTGTCCTTCCAGTAGGGAAGAAACCGCGCGACGGTGTCTTTCAGACACTCCGTCAGGGGCAGCTCATCTGGGCTCAGATCGGCGTAGCGTGGATCGCGGCCCGGGTAGCGCTCGTCGTCGGGCGTGAGGGCGGGTGGGGGCACGTCGTAGCTCCGCCGCCAAATCTGAGTTTGCTCGATACCGTGCTTCTCCGCAGTTTCCGCCTTGTTGAGCCCTTGTAGCGCGCCGTAGTGACGCTCGTTCAGCCTCCAGCTCCGGTAGACCGGGATCCACATGAGATCCATTTCCTCGAGGACCAGCCACAGCGTCTTGATGGCGCGTTTGAGGACGGAGGTGTAGGCAAGATCGAAGACGTAGCCCTCCTCGCGCAGTAGTCGCCCGGCCTCGATGGCCTCCGAGACACCCTTCTCGGTCAAGCCGACGTCCACCCAACCCGTGAAGCGATTCGACTGGTTCCAGGTGCTTTCTCCGTGTCGGAGCAGAACGAGTGTTTTCATGTTTTCTCGCGGTCCATACTAACCCCGATCCGACAAAAAACTCGTCGGGAATCGCCGAAACCACTCGCCGGGAGCATCGCGTCCGAGTTCGATGCTGTGTTCGCAGACTTACGGAACGTGTGGTTGGCAAACACGTGGACTTCGGCCCTAAGCCAGTGCGTTCTCTCGGTTTCACGACTGGAGTCGCGATCGAGAATGTCGGATCGGGGCTAATACATCGTCACTCTCAATACAGGCGCTCGAGCGTTCCATCGTCCAGCGGCCGCCAGGGAGTCCAGACGAGAGCCAGGCGGCTCACCGACGTATCGGACTTTCGCGGTCGCACCGGAATCTCCTCGAGCTCCAGGGCCGCCGGATCGGGAAGCTCGCGAACCGCTTGGAGCTCGTTCTCGAACTCGACTTCCAGATCCGTGAGCTTCTCGCGCCGACGCTCGACCTCTCGCTCGGCGCTTGCGATGTCTTGTCTCTCCCGTGCCGCGCGCTGCGCCGAACGGGCGGTTGTCGTGGCGCGGCCCACGTTTCCGACGCTTCCGGCCTTACGACCGAGTAGCGCACCGAGAACGGTGGCACCGAACGAAATCGCGGCTTGATACGTTTGATTTTTGTACTGCGCCTGTTCCTTGCTCAGACGTTCCTCGGCCTCGACGGCCTGCTCTTCGAGCCGGGTGAGCTTGGGGGCGTAGCGCTTTCTCAGCTTCTCGAGGTCGAGGTCCCTTTTCTCCCGGAGCGCTTGGGAAAGGCGCATGCGGAAGTCCGCTACGTCCTCACCGGGGCGAGAGGTTTCGCCGAGCTCGCGGTTTTCCCAGAGCGAGAGCGTGCGGCTTCGGTAGAGATAGTCGGCGAGCGAGCCACTCCATTTCGTGTAGCTCTTGGGGCGGGTGGCGGCGGTGGGGAGCTCGGCGAAGCGCGCGCCGGGAAGGGGCTCGTCTTGCAGAGCCGGGCTTTTCCCTTCGTAGAGGTCACATTGATCCCAGCTGATCTCGGATGTTTGGGATGCGGGGGATCCGAGGGGCAGCAATGCCCAGACGGTCTCCCAGTGATCGACCTTGGCCCGGGCGCTCACGAAATGCAACCGAACCATGCTGCCCAGAGCGGGCCGATAGAGGATGCTCGGTTCTCGAGACGCCGTCTCACCGAGCGGGAGAAAGCCTTGCGGAATCTCCCGCGAGACCTGGGGTCTTTGCGGGACGGCTGGGATTTTCTTTCGGGTCGTCGATCGCGAAACGCTCCGCCGTTTCGCTTTCCGGTGCGGTGTCAAGGATTCGATCTGCCGACCGGTAAGAGGGCCCCTCAGATACGACAAAGCCCAGCGTGTTTGAAACACGATCGGCTCGTCCTCGTGCACGTTATGGAGGAGGAAAACGCGCTGACCGAGGGCGGCGAGGAGCTGTTCAGTGCCACTTCGGTCGAAGCGCTTGCCGGCCGAGGCGCCTTCCAGGCCTTCCATGACTCTCTCCTTGTCCCGCTCCGTCTGAAGCCGCCCCAGAAACCACGTTCCCATGTTGGACAATCCCTTGTAGTCGAGATCGACAGGGTTCTGCGTGGCGAGCAGCACGCCCAAGCCATAGGCCCGCGCCTGCTTCAAGAGCGTGAGCATGGGCCGTTTCGAGGGAGGCTCCGCGGTCGGGGGGAAGTAGCCGAAGATCTCGTCCATATAGAGGATGGCGCGGAGGCTTCCGGTCCCGGGAAGTGTTCTCATCCAAGCGATGACTTCGTTGAGCAGCATGCTCACGAAGAACATTCGCTCGCCGTCGGAGAGGTGCGCGATCGAGAAGATGGAGAGACGCGGGCGCCCCGTCGCCGTGTAGAGGAAATGCTTAATGTCGAGGGGATCACCCTCTCTCCAGACCGCGAAGGAGGGCGAGGCGAGCAAGTTGTTGAGCTGCATGGCGAGCTCCCCCCGGTCGCGAGCGGGGAAGAACGTTTCGATATCCATGACGCCCATCCTTTCGAAAGGCGGTTCCTGAATCTCGTGGACGAGGCTCTCGAGATGGACGTCCCGTCCCCTCCTCCAGGCCTCTTCGAGTAGCTTGGAAAGGAGAATGTGCTCTCGACTACGGATCAGATCCGTCTTGGCGCCGGAAAACCCGAGGAGGCCCAGCAGGCCCGACACGGCCGTGAGAATGCGCTCGTGCATCGCGTCGGTGTCTCTCGCTTGGGCCGCCGGCGGCGCGGCGAAAGAGCGGAGCAGGGAAACGGGGAGTCCGGTCTCGCTTCCTGGCGTATAGATCGATGCGTCCACGGAGGAGCGAAACTTGGCGATGCGACTGAGGTGCTGCCCCCATTTCTTGAGACCGTCCCGCCACATCTCCGCGGTTTGCGTCGCGTAGGCCTCGGGATCGATCCCCTTGCGCTTGGCTTCGCTCTCGTCGATCCAAGGCCGGAAGTCGGCGGGCCGGAGTCTTGGGAAGGTGAGCAAGAGATTCGCCATGTCACCCTTGGGATCGATGACGATCGCCGGGATACCGTCGATGGCAGCTTCTTCGAGCAAGACGACGGATAGACCGGTCTTCCCGCTCCCCGTCATGCCGACGATGAGCCCGTGGGTCGTGAGATCTTTGGCGTCGTAGAGTAGCGGGTCTTCCCCCGGAGCCTGGCTCCGCAAGTCGTAGCCCCGGCCCAGATAGAAGGCGCCCAGTTTCTCGAAATCGCTCACCAATGTCTCACACGCGGAATGGTGGGGGCCGCGCGACGAGGGTCGCGCTTAAGTGGCCGATGCGACGGAGGTCGGTGCAGCAAACGAGAGCGAGTTCGTCCCGAGACCGAGGCGCCGACCGTCAGTCCAGTCGATCGGCCAGCTTCAGATAGATCGTCCGTTCCAGGTAGTCGAAATCGAGGGGCTTCACGACGTAATCGAAAGCGCCCTCCCTGAGGGTGGCCTTCGCAACGTCCTCATCCTGTTGGCCACTTATCATGACCACCGCGATTTCGGGCCAGCTGGCACGGATCTTCCGAAGCGCCTCCAGACCGCTAGGCCCCGGTAAATGAATGTCCAGGAGCACTGCGTCCACCTTCGTCGTCTCGAGGATGGAAATGGCCCGTTCGGAGGTATCGGCCGTCAGTACCGTGTATCCTTTCTGCGCAAAGAAGCGCGACACAATATCGCACACGAGCTCCTCGTCATCTACGACAAGAATTCGTGCCATTCAGCTTGCCTCCCGTACGAGACCACGCTACTACAATCTCTCGATTCCATCAAAGTCGCGCCGTTCGGGCTCGAGAAACGGACACATTCTAGTAGCGTCCTCGAATACATCGATCCTGCCCGGACCGGCTGACGTTTGCTCGGAATCATGGCTTGTCGTCGGCGGGGAGGATCCCGGAGTCCAGCACCTCTCGCACCTTCGCGGCAAGCACCTTGGCGGTGAACGGTTTCTGAAGGAAGTTGGAGATCCCGCTGCGCAAGCCGTGACGAATGACCGCGTCGTCCGTGTAACCCGACATGAAGAGCACCTTGAGGTCGGGCCGGAGATCGGCCAGGCTTTCCGCCACCTCTCGGCCGCTCATTCGGGGCATGACGACGTCGCACAGGAGGAGCGAGATGGTTTCTCGGCGTTTCTCGAAGATCGCGAGCGCCTCTTCGCCACAGGATGCCTCCAGTACCGAATAGCCTCTCTCTTCCAGGATTCGGCGAGTGAGCGTCCTCACCTCTTTCTCGTCTTCCACCAGAAGAAGCATCTCTTTACCTCGAGAGGCGTCCGTTTTACGCTCCGCTGGATTTTTCGCATTGGCGTCGCCACGCTCGCTGGGGAAGTAGACGGTGAAGGTGGTACCCCTACCGAGCTCGCTGGCAACTCCAATGTGCCCTCCACTCTGCTCGACTATCCCGTAGACCGTGGATAGGCCGAGTCCGGTTCCGATTCCTTCGCTCTTGGTCGTGAAGAAAGGTTCGAACATCTGAGACATGGTGTCCGCATCGATGCCGCTGCCGGTGTCGGTGACGCTCAGCGTGACATGGCGTCCCGGGCGCAGTCCTTCCGCTAGCTCGGAATCCTCGGTGAGGTCCACGTTCGCGGTTTGGATGGTGAGCTCGCCGCCGCGGGGCATGGCGTCTCGGGCGTTGATGGCGAGGTTCATGATGACCTGATCCACCTGTCCGGGATCGGCGGTCACCCGGCCCAGACAGGGCTCGAGCAGGATACGGAGCGTTACGTCCTCCCCGATGAGACGATGAAGGATTTTTTCCAGATTCGCTACGGTGGCGTTCAGATCCAAGACGGTTGGTTGGAGTACCTGCCTTCGGCTGAACGCAAGTAGCTGTCGGGTGAGTCCCGCGGCGCGTTCGGCAGCGGCCTGGATCGCCTCCAGATCGGCGCGCGTTGGATGATGGGGATCCAGATCGCGTATTGCCAGCTCGCTGTATCCGCTGATGGCGGTCAGCAAGTTGTTGAAATCATGAGCCACGCCACCGGCTAGTCGCCCCAGGACCTCCAGCTTCTGCGACTGAAGGATCTGCCTCTCGAGGCTCTTGCGGCCGGTAATGTCCTTGAGATAGACGGTCAACCCCTCCTGCCAGGGGTAGGCGTGCACGTCGAGCCATCGTTGCAGATGCGGGCAGTGGGTCTCGAAATCGACCGGTGAACCGGTCGCCGCAGCCCGACGGATCCCCTCTTCAAAGGCATCATCCGTCGTCTGGGGTGCCGCCTCCCAGATACTCCGGCCGAGGAGGTCCTGCTTTCGCCGATCCAGTAGACGTTCTGCTGCGTCGTTCAAATAGGTCAGTTGCCATTGCCGATCCACCGCCAGGAAACCGTCGGTGATGCTGTCGAGGATGGCTTGCACCTGTAGGTTGGACTCCCGGAGCCGTTCCGCCGTTACGCGCAAGCGCTCGTTGGTCGATTCGAGCTGCCGCGATTTTTCCTGCTCCCGCCCGGCGATGGTTCGAAGATCCTTCGCATATAGTGCCAGCTGCGTATTGGCCTTTTCGAGCTCCTCGAGAACCTCCGAGGTTGGTTCGGGGATCCCGCCCGGCGAGTCGGAAGGCGACGAAAACCCGTCCTGCCGTTTGTTTTTCACGGTTCCGCCCTTAGGTCCTCACCCTTCATGATCTGCTGCACCGCCCGCACGATGCGGCGAGGACTTCCTTGTTTCTTGCTCACCAGAGAAGCGATCCGGCGCTTGATGTACGATTCCTCGCGAGGCAGTAGATCCATGGCGGTAGTCACGAGCACGGGCAGGTTGACGGCTCGCCGGTCGGTGCGGAGTTTTCTCAGCACGGCGAATCCGTCGACCTCCGGCATCAGCAAGTCTAGAATCAAGAGGTCGGGAAGCGTTCGGGCGAGAAGAGACAATGCTTCTCGACCGTTTGCTACTTCCTCCATGTGTGCACCTTCAGCGGCCAGAAGCTCGACTATCTCCCGCCGGAAGAGTGGATCGTCATCCACGATCAGGACGCGTTTGTCCGCCAGGACCGGCACTTGCCGGCGGATGGCGTCCCGCAGCTTCTCGGGGCTGATCGGTTTGAGAAGGCACTCCGCGCCATCCAGCGCGAGTCCATGAACACGCGTCTCCGTCGCGGAGATGATGATCACCGGCGTAGAAGAAGACGCCGGGTCTTTCTTGAGAGCCATCAGAAGATCCCAACCGTCCAGGTCGCCAGCGAGTTGAATATCCGCAAGAACGAGACGCGGTGCCGACCGTTTGAGTAATCTCAGCGCGTCCTCTGCTCGGGGGGTCGAGGCAACTGAGAAGCCCGCCCGCTCCAAATGCTCTCGGAGAAGGCGAGCGTAGGCGCGATCGTCTTCTGCGAGCAGAACGTCGATTCGCTTCGCTCCCGATGGCCGTCGAGGGCTGCGAGCCTCCCGGGCGGCAATGGGGAGCGTCAAGAAGAATGTGCTTCCTTTCCCAAGCTCGCTCTCTACCCAGACTCGACCTCCGTGCGCCTGTACGATCGATCGCACGATCGCCAGCCCGAGGCCGGTGCCACCGACGCTTTTCGTTTCCTCGTTGTCCACTCTATAGAACTTACTGAAGAGCTTCGGGAGTGACTCGGCGGCGATACCGATTCCCTCATCGCTCACCCAAAGGACGACTTCCGGGCCTTCGCGACGCGCGCCAAGAGTGATGGTCCCTCCGCGAGGAGAAAACTTGACCGCATTGGACAGCAGATTGGAAAGGACTTGCCGGATACGCCGGGGATCGGCTTTCACCAAAGGCAAACTCTTGGGCACCTCGCTTCTCACCTGATGGCCGCCGTCCAGCGCATGTAAGGCCGTCACGTCGCGAAAGAGTGGTCTCAGATCCAGTTTCTCGAGTTGATAGACCTGGCGGCCGGACTCCATGCGTCGAATGTCGAGGAAGTCGTTGATGAGCTCGGTCAGCCGAACCGACTCGTCGTGAATGATGGATAGAAACTCGCGCCGTTTGCTCCGGCGGTACTCGCGCTCTAGCATGAGCTCGGAAAAGCCGCGTAGACTCGTGAGTGGCGTCCGTAGCTCATGACTGACAATCGAGACGAACTCCTCCTTGAGGCGCTCGGTCTCCATCCTCTCCGTGATGTCCCGATAACTGACAACGATACCTACCCTCCTCCCGCCGATGAGCCGGGGTTGCGAATAGGATTCGAGCACCCGCCCATCCTTGAGCTCGATAACCTTGCCGGAATCGGCGTCGGGTCTAGCCTCGAGCTCTTCTAACCCGTGACGTGACTCGGGTTTCCTAACGCGGTCGGTGAGACAGGCGGCCAAACCAAGACGATCCTTTGGCAGATTGGACTCCGGAATACGCCAGATCTCGAGAAATTTATGATTCCAATGAGTAATCCTTCCGTCTCCGTCGATTGCGACGATACCGTCCGCTGTGGACTCGAGCGTGGCGGTGAGGAGGGACACGCTCTTCTCCAAAGCCTCTTCGATCATTTTCCGTGACGTGATATCCCGAGCGGCCGCATAGAGGAGTTTCTTCTCGATGCCTGGCGTCACCGTCCACAGCAACCATCGATAGGTCCCGTCTCGGCAGCGATACCGGTTCTCGAAGGAGACGGTGTCCAGGCCCGTTGCGAGCTTCTGGGCCTCGGCGATGGTCTTGTCGCGATCATCGGGGTGGACGAAATCGAGCCAGGGTCTCGAGAGGATCTCTTCCCGAGTAAAACCCAGTGTTTTTTCCCAGGCCGGGTTGAGTCGCTTAAAATAGCCGTCGAAACCGGCGATGCAAAGGAGGTCGAGCGAAAGGGTGAAGAAGGGGTCGAGCTCGGCAGGGGTCGGCGGAATCTCGGCTATCTTCATGGCGTGACCGTGAGATAGATGCGTCTCAGCGCAACGCGTCCCTGACTTTCTCGAGCAGCTGCAACGGGCTGAAGGGCTTGAGGAGATAGGCGTACGCACCCAGCGCCTTTACCTTCTCTCTGTCTTTTTCCTGTCCTCTGGCGGTTAGCATGATGATGGGGATATCGGCCGTGTCGGGGTCGTCGCGCAGCAATTTCGCGACTTCGATACCGCTCAAACCCGGCATCATCCAGTCCAAGACGAGCAGGTCGGGCCTCTCCTTCTTGGCCATCTCCAAAGCCTCGGTTCCATTGGTGGCTTCGAGGATCTCGTACTCCGAGTCTTCCAGAGTCGTGTGGACGAGCGTTCGCAAATTACTCTCGTCATCTGCGAGCAAGATCTTCTTCATCGGCGCCTCCAGTCACCGACGCTGGCACCTCCGCGTGCAACGCCCGGAGGGCCGGCGCTTCCAATCGTTCGTCCCGAAGGCCGCGGGCGCGCCGATCCACAACGAATCGCCGACCTGGCCGGGCGTCCGGCGCTTGGACCTCGAGACGGGAAGTCCTCGCCCTACATCGAACCTATATTGAAGAGGATGTGTAATCAGTATGGCATTGGCAGGATGGATGTCAAGCCTCTTGCCTCCCGGAATAGCCAGGCCGGCGCCGACCGATGGCCCGTCTCGGGTCGCCCGGCTGCCGAGTGCGACCCGAACGCGCTTGCTGGGGTGAAAACCCCTCGCAGTCGGTAACCGCCGCTAGCGGAACGTACCGTACCCGGTGAGGACTCCATGCCCCAAATCCAAATGGATCGAGCGGCTTGCATGGAACGGCGGCGCCCAAGCCCCGGACCCTCGGTCTCCCATTCCATGGCACCCGTGTTGCAGGTGTGACCTGGCCATCCGGACACTCGAGCCGCGCCACACCGCAGCGTCTTGACGATCGGTTCTTCTCCTTCCGAGGAATAGATTGAAGCGATTGCAGGTTGACTCGACCGTGAAATACCTGCTCCAGTCGGCCTTGCTGGGAGCGACCTACTTCGTCGTCGCCGATTGGACGCTCGCTCACGTGTTTCATATCTCCGGGGATTCGGTCGCGCCTATCTGGCCGGCGAGCGGGTTGGCGGTCGGAGTTCTTGCCGCCTATGGCTATCGATTTGTTTTCGGACTAGCCGTCGGCACCCTCGTTCTAATCTGGCCACTGCAGGGTCCCGAGAACCTCGTGGGAGTAGCGGGGATCTGCCTGGAGGGAATGGCGGGAGCCTTTCTCCTTCGCAGCTTGCTTCGGCCCGATCGATGGCTGGCCCGAACCCGTGACGTGCTGGGTCTTGGTTTGACCGCGGGCGTGAGCTCCAGTCTCTCCGCCACACTGGGCGTGGCATCGCTTTGTTTGACGGGTATCCTTTCCTGGAACGAGTACGGTTCGGAATGGCTCGAATACTGGCTGGGCGATTCCCTTGGCATTCTGATGGTGGCGCCAGCCGTCTTGGCCGCCTCGGAGTGGCGAAGGCACCTCTCCCGGTCCCAGCAAATCTTGGACGTCGTGGGAGTCGGTGCGGCCCTGATTGTTTTCAGCCTGGTCGTTTTCCGTGGCTGGGTTCCCACTCAAACCGCGGTCAGCCTGCTGGGAGGATTCTTCCCTCTCATTTTGTGGATGGTATTCCGCGGTGGATCGCTCGTGCCGCACTGGGGACATTGGTCATCTCGACTGCGGCCCTCGACGGGACGGCACAGGGTGTCGGGCCGTTCGCCGCGGAGAGTCTCAACCAAGGACTGTACCTGCTGTGGGTCTTTCTCGGCGTGATGATGCTGACCGCATTCCTTTTCGCTGCGGTTCTGGGAGAACGTCAGGAGGCCGAGCGTGCTCTGGTCAAGAGCGAGTCTACGCTGCGAGCCTTCTATGACAGCGCGCCGGTGATGATGGGCGTCCTCGAGTTGTACGACGACGATGTCAGGTTCGTGTTCTGCAACCGAGCGGTGGGAGAGTTCCTCGACCGTCCGGTAGACCCACTTGCCGGCGAACTTCTGAGCCATCTGACGACGAAAGAGCGCCTCGAGCTATGGCTCGAGCATTGTCGCGAGAGCGCGGTGACGGGTCTGCCAAACCGTTTCGAGCTCATGCGCGCCAACGCGGAGGGCAACCGGATACTATCGGCGGTCGTGGGACCCGTGCGATCGGAACCGGGTACGGCATCGCGTTTCTCGTTTGTCGTGCAAGACGTGACCGAGCACCGCAACGCGGAGATCGAGCGTGACCGGGTTTTCACTCATTCACTCGACATGCTCTGCATCGCCGACTTCGGCGGCCGTATCAAGCGCGTCAATGCGGCTTTCTGCCAGGCGATGGGCTACACGGCCGAGGAGATTGAGCGACTCGATTTCGAGGCGTTGTTCCATTCCGACGACCTTCCAGCCGCCCAGGCCAAACTGGCCAGTCTCGGCGCTGGTTCGCGGGTCGCTTCTTTCGAGACGCGCCTTCGACGGAAAAGCGGCGACCACTTCTGGAGTCTATGGGCCGGAACGCCCGATCCGGAGCGACACGTCATCTATGCTGTCGGGAAGGACATCAGCGAGAAGAAGGAGGCGGAGCACGCCCTCGTGGCGGCAAAGGAGGCTGCGGACGCGGCGACGAGCGCCAAATCTCAATTCCTTGCCAACGTGACCCACGAGCTTCGGACGCTGCTCAGTGGGATCATCGGCATGGCTGGTCTCCTGAGAACGACGCGACTCAGCGAGCAGCAGTTGGAGTACGTCGAAGCGGTGAATCAATCGGCAGATTCCTTGTTGACGCTCGTCAACGGCTTGCTCGACTTCTCGAAGATCGAGGCGCGCAAGCTCCGTCTGGAGCTCGAGTGTTTCTCTTTGCGGAGCATGGTTGGTTCGACCATGAGACTCTTGGCACCGCAGGCGCACCAGAAGGGTCTGGAGCTCGCCTACCGCGTGCTACCAACGGTGCCGGACGGGCTCATCGGAGATCAGGAAAGGCTCCGGCAGATTCTGGTGAACCTGGTAGGCAATGCGATCAAGTTTACCGAGAAGGGTGACGTCGTGCTGCAGGTGTCGAGGCAAGCGCGGGGAAGCGATCAGGATCCGAGGCTAGAGATTGGGTTCCGCGTCTCGGATACCGGCATCGGTATAGCTCCCTCCAAGCAAGACGCGATCTTCGGCGCTTTCGTGCAGGCCGATGGGTCCACGACGCGGAAGTACGGTGGGACGGGGCTCGGCCTCGCGATCAGCGTCGAGCTGGCGGAGCTCATGGGAGGCCGAATCTGGGTGGCGAGTAAGCCCGGTCAGGGCAGCACGTTCCATTTCACCGCCCTCCTCTGGCCTCAGGAGCCCGGTCGCGAGGAATGGGACGAGCCCGTGCCCCGCCAGTTCGAGGATCGGCGCGTGTTGGTGGTCGACGATTCCGAGGTATCCCGAGAGATCCTGGTGGCACAGCTGCGCGATTGGCGAATGGAACCCATCTCGGTGGCAACGGGGCCGGCTGCCCTGAGCGCATTGAAGCGAGCCAGGGACGAGGGGCGACCCTTTGATCTCATGCTGCTGGACACTCTACCGGGCCTCGAAGTTGGGAAGTACTTGAAGGAGATCCAAGAAGAGATCGGCTCTTCCGTGCCTAGTATCTTGATGATCAGCGGAGAATCCCGGCGAGCCCCCGGCGCTCGCGAGCTCGGGGTCATGGGCGAGCTGACCAAGCCGATCCAACCATCCCACCTTCGAAGGGCCGTAGAACTTCTGCTGCAGGGCCAAGCGCTGGAGAGTGAAGAAGTCGTGTCGACAGGATCTTTCCGCCGCCCCCCAAGGGGCAATCTGCAAGTTCTCTTAGCAGAGGACGAGCCTGTCAACCGCACCGTGACGACGAGCATTCTCGCCCAGGCCGGCCACCGAGTCGTTGCGGCGGAGAACGGCCGACAAGCGGTCGAGGCGCATAAGCGGGAGCTCTTTGACATCGTGCTGATGGATGTTCAGATGCCGGAGCTGGATGGGCTCGAGGCGACGGCGGCTATTCGTAGCGGAGAGGTCGGAACCAAGCGGCGCGTTCCAATCGTGGCCTTGACGGCTCGCCTGCTGGATGAGGACAAGGAGGCCTGCCTCCGGGCCGGCATGGATGAGTTCCTTTCCAAGCCCGTCGACCCGGACGAGCTCTGCAGCCTACTCGACCGCCTGGGCCTCTCCATGGAAGCGGACGCAAGTCGGCCGAGGAGTCGTCAGGTCCACGCTCGATCCGGCGCGGCTCTCGACCGGTACGCGCTCCTTCACCGAACGGAAGGTGATGTGGCGCTGGCCACCGAGCTGGCGCGCATATTTCTCGAAGATTGTCCGAAGTCGATGGAAGAGCTCGAGACCAGCGTTCGCGCTCGCGAGATGGACCGCCTTCAGCGAGTCTTGCACCGACTCTCGGGCAGCCTGGAGGCCATGGGAGCCTGGCCGGCGTCGGCCGCGGTCCGGCGTCTCCGGGAAGCGGCCCTCGGCGGCTCGTCCGATCTGGAATCGACGTTGGGAGCGCTGCAAGGTGAAATGCAGCGATTGGTGGTTGAGCTCGCTAGCCTGGTGAAGGAGAACGCCGTTCCATGAGAGTGCTCATCGCTGAAGACGACCCGGTCTCCAAGGGCTTGCTGACCGCAACCCTGACGAAGGCCGGTTACGAAGTGGTTGCCGCGGAGGATGGTGAGCAGGCTTGGCAGATGCTGCAAGCGCGCGAATCTCCCCGGCTCGCCGTGCTGGACTGGATGATGCCCAGCCTGGACGGGGTCGAGATATGCCGGAGACTGCGGCGGGCGGAAGGGGGCGAGTTTTTCTACATGATCCTGCTCACCACCAAGAACCGGCAGGAAGAGATCGTGGAGGGGCTGGAGGCGGGGGCGGACGATTATCTGACGAAGCCGTACAATCCCCATGAGCTCCGCTTGCGGGTTCGCGCTGGCGAAAGGATTCTGCGGCTACAATCCGCTCTCAAAACGAAAGTCGATGAGCTGCAGGAGGCGCTGGAAGAGGTCAAGCAGCTTCAGGGGCTCCTTCCGATCTGCATGCATTGCAAGAGCGTCCGGGACCAGAACAACGTTTGGCATCGTATCGACGCCTATATCGCGAGGCACACCGACGTTCGTTTCAGCCATGGGCTCTGCCGCACCTGTCTGGAGAAGTACTACCCGGATTTGAAAGACGAGACCGGACACCATTCGGCGTTGTCTTGAGGTCCATCCCAGCGTTCAGCGTGGCTCAAAAGCCGACCGGGGGATTGTGACGAAAGGTTCCGAGGGCGCAGCGAACAAATAACCTTGCATCAGATCGGCTCCCAGTGCTACCAGTGTCGCTCTTTCCTCTTGCGTTTCGACGCCTTCGGTAACCACGTCGATTCTCATGTCGCGGCATACCTGGATCATCGACTGGACGAGCTTTTGCTTTGCCCCATTGCGGTGAATGTTACGTACTAGGGACATGTCGATCTTTACAATCTCCGGATCGAGTTGAACAAAACTTGCGAGGCCTGCATATCCGGAACCCAGATCGTCTACGGCGAGACGAAACCCCATCGAGCGGAGTCTAGCGAGTCGATCTCTGAGGTCGGAAACACCATCTAGCGCGGCGCGTTCCGTGATCTCCAAGACGATCCGATCTGCAAAGAGTATCAGTGGATTCTGGTCGCCGTAGAGAAGATCGTCTTCCAGTTCGTGGGGATGAAGGTTAACGAATACCAGCTGCCGTCCCTGCAAGGAACCCACGTCTTGAGCGACGCGCTGCCGGATCGTTCGTCCGAGTTCGAAAATCCTCTCCAATTGAAAAGCAGCGTCGAACATGACAGCAGGGTTCGACAGCTGAGGATGCTCGGACCGCACCAGCGCCTCGTACGCGAAGGTATCTCGTGCCAGCCAGGATACGATTGGTTGGTAGGCCATCCAGAGTCGAACCAGAGAGTCGGCAAACGTTTGATCGAGGCTCTTCCGGTCTACTGCTGCTCGGTTTCGATCTCCCATAAGCTCCAGTGCCTGCTTCTGGATCTTGGCGAGGTCGTGAATCTGAATCGCATGGGCGACTACGTCCAACAGCTCCTGAGTCTTTACCGGCTTGAGCAGATAGCGTAGTGCGCCATGTCGAAGAGCTTGGATCGCCGTATCCAAGTGAGGCTCGCCGGTCACCAGGATCACGGGAAGATCCAGGTCGAGCTTCCGCACTGACTTCAGAAGCTGAATGCCATCCATCTCCGGCATGGAGATGTCACTCAGGACCGCATCGAACGACGACGTTCGAACGAGGTCTAGAGCTTGGCTGCCGTTCCGGGTGCTGACGACGTCGTAACCCTGGGATGTCAGGGCGCGATGGTAAAACACGGCTACCGTTTCGTCGTCGTCGACGATCAGTAGGCGACGTCGAGCATGTGTTGCTTGTTGCGAGGATTGCGCTTGGAGCTCGGTCTTTGACCCGGAGAGGTGAGAAAGCCGCCCCTCGAGACCGCTATCTGAACACTCGTTCGAGGCCATGGAGAGAGAACCTCCGAAACCCGGTCCCGCGATGCAGGCCTGATTCACATGGTCCAGCCGCTACCAGGGTGATGCGTCGACCCGATGAGTTCGCTCGGATCGAATGAAAGCGTGATTGAAGTCGGAATGATTAGCCCCGATCCGACATTCTCGATTGCGACTCCAGTCGTGAAACCGAGGGAACGCACGGGGTTAGGGCCGAAGTCCACGTGTTGGCCAACCCCACGTTCCGTAGGTCTGCGAACACAGCGTCGAACTCGGATGCGATACTCCCAGCCGGTGGTTTCGGCGACCCGTCCCGGACCGGGTCGGGATTCTCGAACGAGTTTTTTGTCGGATCGGGGTTAAGACGAGTATACCATCTTTGCGTACGTCCAAT
>Ga0214472_10002613_pt1 | contig 19284 bp, 19 predicted proteins | sample RVTome_6_FD_207662 | JGI IMG/M metagenome (GOLD analysis project Ga0214472, IMG submission 207662) | Soil microbial communities from uranium-contaminated site in the Upper Colorado River Basin, Wyoming, United States - RVT140D175 | ecosystem: Environmental > Terrestrial > Soil > Contaminated >...
CCTCGGCAACGACATCGGCTTGCTATTTTCCCTGGTGTTCGCATTGGGCGCAGTGCTGGCCGGGCTCGCGGGAATGCTGATCGCGCCGATCACCGAAGCCTCGATCGGCATGGGCAACAACATCATCATCACCGCCTTTGTGGTGATTATCGTCGGCGGCATCGGCTCGATGAAAGGCGCGTTCATCGCGGCGCTGATGATCGGGCTGATCGATACGCTGGGCCGTGCCTTCCTCGACGACTTGTTCAAGCTCTTCATGTCGAACTCGGCCGCGGAAACCTCGGCGCCGGCCATCTCCGCCATGCTGATCTACATCATCATGGCGGTCGTGCTGGCGCTGCGGCCGCAAGGCCTGTTTCCGCCCAAAGTGCGCTGATGATCCGAAGGCAGTCGATTACCCTGGGCGCAATGGCGCTGCTCGCCGTTCTCCCGCCGGTCCTGTACTGGTCGGGCTACCCGTTCTATCTCGATCTCGCCACCCGCCTGACGATTCTTGCCATCGCCGCGGTAAGCCTCAATCTGATCCTTGGCTACGGCGGCATGATCAGCTTCGGCCATGCCGCTTTTGTCGGTCTTGGCGCCTACGCGGTCGGCATTCCGGCCTATCACTGGCTCTATGGCGGCCTCGAGGCCTGGGGCCTGGCGACGACATCCGGTCTCGTGCAGATCCCGCTTGCCGTTGCCGTGACGGCGCTGTTTGCGCTCGTCACCGGCGCGGTCTGCCTGCGCACGCGTGGCGTCTACTTCATCATGATCACGATGGCCTTCGCGCAGATGGTCTACTACCTGATCGTATCGATCTCCGAATATGGCGGCGATGACGGCCTGGTCATCGATACGCGTTCCGAACTGCCTCTCGTGGATCTAGACAAGCCGCTGCATCTGTTCGGTCTGGCCTTCGCTTCCCTTGTCGCCGCCATGCTGCTGGTCCGCATGATCGTCAATTCCCGCTTCGGCTTGGTGCTGCAGGCGGCCAAGGGCAACAACGAGCGTGTCATCACGCTCGGCTTCAACACCTATCTCTACCGGCTGGTTGCCTATGTCATTTCGGGCGCCATGTGCGGCTATGCCGGTGCGCTGCTCGGCAATTTCACGACCTTCATTTCGCCGGAAATGATGGACTGGTCGCAATCGGGCGAACTGATGTTCATGGTGATCCTCGGCGGCGCGGCAACGACGATCGGACCCGTGCTCGGAGCGATCTGTTTCATCGTCGTCGAAGAACTGCTTTCCTCGATTACCATCTATTGGCATCTGCCATTCGGCCTGATGCTGATCGCCATCGTGCTTTTCGTCCGTGGCGGCCTCACCGGTCTCCTGCGTACTGGCGCAACAGCGGACTGAGATGGCGGCGCTGCTCGAAATCCATGCGCTCAACAAGAGCTTCGGCGGCATCAAGGCGACCGACGACCTCAACCTTTCGGTCGAGACCGGAGAACTGCATGCGATCATAGGCCCGAACGGCGCCGGCAAGACTACTTTGGTCGGCCAGCTCAGCGGTTCGCAGCGTCCCGACAGCGGCCGCATCCTGTACAAGGGGCGCAACCTCACCGTCCTGCCCGCCCATAAGCGCGCGCGGCTCGGAATCGCGCGTTCCTTCCAGATCACCTCGCTGATCATGGACATGCCCGTGATCGACAATATCGCGCTGGCGCTGCAAGCCCGCGACGGCCATTCCTTCCGTTTCATCCGGCCTGCCCGCGCGGTTCGGCATTTGCGCGAACGGGCATTGGTGCTGCTCGGTCGCGTCGGGCTCGCGGAAAAAGCCGAATACGGGACGAAGGCGCTCAGCCACGGCGAACACCGCAAGATGGAAATCGCAATCGCGCTCGCCTCCGAAGCTGAACTGATGTTGCTCGACGAACCGATGGCGGGTCTGGGCGCGGAAGAATCGAAGGCGATGGTGGAACTGTTGCGTGGAATCAAGGGCAGGCACACGATCCTGCTGATCGAGCACGACATGGACGCGGTCTTCGCGCTCGCCGACCGTATCTCCGTGCTCGTCTACGGCCATATCATCGCGACCGGAGCGCCGGATGAAATCCGCGCCAACGAGGCGGTGCGGCATGCCTATCTGGGCGAGGAATAGGCGATGCTGCAGGTCTCAGATCTCGCGACCTATTACGGCTCGAGCCAAGCGCTGTTCGGCGTGAATCTGGAGCTAAAAGCCGGCGAAGTTGCAACCCTGCTCGGCCGCAACGGCATGGGCAAGACCACGACGATCCATTCGATCATGGGAATCGTGGCGCCCGCCCGCGGCTCTGTCCGCTTCGAAGGCGAGGAACTGGTCGGGCGCAAGAGCTTCCGCATCGCCAATCTCGGGCTCGGCCTGGTTCCGGAGGGCCGGCGGATTTTCCCGAACCTGTCGCTGATGGAAAACCTGATCGCCACGGCGTCGAACCACCTCGGCCTTGAGAATCCCTGGACGGTCGAGCGCGTGTTCGCGCTGTTTCCCGAGCTTGCCGCCCGGGAGTACTCGGCCGGCAATCTGCTGTCGGGCGGCGAACAGCAGATGCTCGCCATCGCGCGCGCGTTGATGACCAATCCGAAGCTGCTGATCCTCGACGAGGCGACCGAAGGATTGGCGCCACTGGTGCGCCAGAGAATCTGGAAGGCGCTTGCCGAAATCCGGACCCGGGGCATGTCGATCCTGCTGGTCGACAAGAACCTCGCCGACCTCATGCGCATCGCCGACCGGCATTTCATCATTCAGCGCGGCCGTGTCGTCTGGCGGGGCAGCAGCGCGCAACTGCAAAAGGACGGCGCCGCACGCGCAACCTGGCTCGGCCTGTAGCAGCGACCACATTGGATTCGTATTATTGTCCAATCGCGCGGTTCAAGACTTACCCTGCCGGATGACGTCTTTTTGCGCTGCTGTCACCATTTCCACTATTTCGAGAAACTGCCTCTGCAAGCGCGTCGGCACCCATCCTTTGCGCAAGGTCAAGCCGATCGGGCGCGGATCGGGACGCCAGTCGCAGCGCAGCGCCGTCAGCAAACCGTATTCGAGTTCGGCTTGCGCCTGCGCCCGCGAAATGCAGCCGAGATGATCGCTGCAGGCAAGCAGTCCGCGCATGACGATAACCGAGCCGCTCTCGACGATCCGCGCCGGCGGCTCGATGCCGGCATCCCGAAACAGAGCTTCGAATTGCGCCCGGGTCGGCGTTCTCGCGCGCGGCACAATCCATGGATAGGCGTGCAACTGCGCGGCGGTGATCCCTGCCCTGCCCGCAAGCGGATGGTCGCGCCCGGACACCAGCACGAGCGTATCGCAAAACAGCTCGACCTGTTCGACATCTCCGACTGGAACCGGGCTGCGCAGCGCGCCGATCAGGAAATCGATCTCGCCGCGCCTGAGCCCGCCGATCAATTCGTCATAGGGGCCGTCGAGTAGCGAAATCGGCAATTCCGGCCGGAGTTTGCGGAATTCGGCGATCGCCTTGGGAAGCAGGAACGCTCGCGCCAACGGCATGGCGCCGACAACGATCCCGCCGACTTCGCGTCCGTCAAGTTCGGCAAGTTCACTGTCGGCCTGCCCGATTTCGGCGACGGCGAGCCTGGCGGCCTGGGCCAGCGCCGCGGCGGCACGCGTCGCGATCATGCCGTGCGAAGCGCGCTCGAACAACAGCCTGCCGGCTTCCTTCTCGATCGCCGTGATCGCCTTGTGTACGGTTGGCTGGGCGACGCCGAGGCGTCGCGCGGCGAGCGTGTAGTTCCCCACTTCGCGCATCGCGATCAAAGCCTGCAACTGAGTATAGCTGGCCGTCAACCGGAGGCGCGACGACAGTGCCGAAAGCGCTTCGTCGAGCCGGTCGAGTGCCCGCTTGACGCGGCGATGCAGCACCCGGCCGGAATCCGTCGGGAACAAGCCTCCCGGCGTCCGCTCGAAAAGCTGCACCCCCAGCGCATTTTCCAATTTGGCGATGGCGAACGTCACGGCCGGTTGCGACACACGGCAGCGTTCGGCCGCCTTCGTCGCCGAGCGGGTTTCGCAAGCCGCGAGGAAAGCGCGCAGGTGGCGCAGATTGCGCGGGATCATAGCTTCGACAGGATACGATCGGCCCGTTGCGCCAGGTCGCTTGGGCCCGCTTCGAGACCGAGCGCCGCGATCTGGTCCTGCCATTCGGCGGCCGCCGCCGACATTCGTTCTGGCAGCCCGAGCCCGCGTAAGGTTGCAGCAATCTCGCGCATTTCGGCGGCGCGCCTTGCACCGTGTACCATCATGCGTTCGAGGCTGTAGGCGCCACGTTTGGCCCACTGGAGTTCCGGATCGGAATCCGTCAGCGAGGCCAGCACAGCGTCCTCCACGTCAGCCTTGCGCGCGGCGAGAAAACATTCGGCGCACAGCGCCTCGATCCCCTTGATCATCACAGATCGCAGCATCTTGATCGCCGAAGCATCCCCTACCCGCATCCCCATGATGCGCGGACGCATGTCGAGGGACTTGAGGACTTCGCAAGCTTCCGCGGCGGCCGGCCCTGAGGCATATAGCGGCGTCTGATGCAGGCGCGGATGCACCGGCGCCATCACCGCGACATCGACATAGCGCCCACCGGCGCGCTCAATCGCGACCGCCGCGGCCCTTTTCGTGTCGGGAGCGCACGAGTTGCAATCGAACCAGTACGCATTTCGGGACAGGTGCGGCGCCGCCGCCTCGGCAGCGGCGAGCGCCTGATCGGCGGTTACCAGGCTGAACACGACATCCGCCCCCGCAAGTGCGGCGCCCGGGCTTTGGCAGCCGACGACGCCGTTTTCGTCATATCGCGCCTGCATTTCCGCGCGCGATTGGGGAACGTCGGTCTTAATGTCGAACGCGCGGACCCGCCCTCTGCCGGCCAATCGCCAGCCTTCGAAAAAAGCGCAGCCCGCTTCGCCGAATCCAATCAGCGCCAGGTTGAAGTCATCGTGCAGCGCCATTGTCTTTTATCCTGTTTGGCCTTCCCGATATTCGGGCTGGGAAACGCCTCTTTTCCAGCTACTATAGCCAAAAATTATCGCGGGATTGCACGTTTTGATTGGGAATGCATCGCGCATTTGGCCATGAATGCCGAAAAGCACGCGGAGAATGCCATGCCCGGAAAGACAGCTACTGGCAAGACCGCGCTCGTGATCAGCGCCCATGCCGCCGATTTCGTCTGGCGCTGCGGCGGCGCCATCGCGCTCCATGCCGAACTCGGCTACGCCGTCACTGTTGTCTGCCTTTCCTTCGGCGAACGCGGCGAAAGCGCCAAGTTATGGAAGCAAGAAGGCATGACGCTCGATCGCGTGAAAGCGGCGCGGCGCGCCGAGGCTGAAAAGGCCGCCGCCGCGCTGGCCGTCCACGAACTGATCTGCATGGACCTCGGCGACTACCCGCTGGAATTGACGCGCGACGACAAAATCCACCTCGTCGAGATCATCCGCGAGGTACAGCCGCGTTTCATGATGAGCCATTCGCAATATGATCCCTATAACACCGACCACATGTATGCGACACAGGTAGCGCTCGAATGCCGGATGATCGCGCAGGCCTGGGGCCACAATCCCGGCCAGAAGGTGCTTGGCGCGCCGCAGCTTTATCTGTTCGAGCCGCACCAGACCGAGCAAATGGGATGGAAGCCCGATACCTTCCTCGACATCACGCCGGTATGGGCTAAGAAGCGCGCCGCGATCGAATGCATGGAAGGCCAGGAGCACTTGTGGGAGTTCTATACCCGCGTCGCCATTAACCGCGCCAATCACTTCAAGCGCAATTCCGGCGGACAGGCCGGCGGGCGCGACTGCAAATATGCCGAAGGGTTCCAGTCGATCTTCCCGCGCACGGTCGACGAGCTTTGAGCGCGAGCGGCGGCCTGACCGGGAGAAAACCATGAAGGAATCGTGTTTCGATCTGGCGCATCTGGCGCATGTCGAGGTCTTGACCGACAAATTCGATGAGAGCCTCGATTTCTTCACCCGCGTCTACGGCCTGAAGCTCTCGGGCCGCGACGACAAGTCCGCCTATCTGCGCGGCTGGGACGAATACGAGTTTCATTCGATGAAACTGACGCGGCACCACACCACCGGCGTCGGCCACATCGCCTATCGGGCTGCGAGCCAGCAGGCGCTGGAGCGTCGCATTGCGGCGATCGAGACGAGCCGGTTCAGGAAGATCGGCTGGGTCGACGGCGATCTCGGCCACGGCAAGGCCTATCGCTTCGAGGACCCTTTCGGCCATGTCTTCGAGATCTATTGGGAGACCAACCGGTACAAACCGCAGGCGAACGATCGGGCGGCGCTGAAGAATTATGCCAGCCGGTTCCACGCGCAAGGCGCGTGCCCGCGCCGGATCGACCACGTCAATCTGCTCGGCGAGGACGTGACGGAGTTCCGCGAGTTCGTCGAAACCTGCCTCGGCTCGCGCGTGACCGAACTGATCCAACTCGACAACGGGCGCCTCGGCGGCTGCTGGTTTTCCGTCAACAACAAGACCTACGATCTCGTCTGCACCGAGGAACGTGGCGGCGGCATGGGTCGGCTGCATCACCTGACCTATGCCACCGATCAGCGCGAGGATATCCTGCGTGCCGCCGACATCTTTCTAGAAAACGGCGTCCATATCGAGACCGGGCCGCACAAGCACGCGATCCAGGGTTCCTTTTTCCTCTATGTGTGGGAGCCGGCGGGCAACCGTATCGAGCTTGCCAATGCCGGCGCGCGGTTGATCCTGGCGCCGGACTGGGAGCCCGTGGTCTGGACCGAGGCCGATCGCAAGAAGGGCCAGGCCTGGGGGCTGAAGACGATCGAGACTTTCCATACCCACGGCACGCCACCGGTGAAAAAGGCTGGGAATTAGGAAGAAAGACGGCGCACGGTGGACGAGCTTTAGGATCAACCCATGCTGACAGGCGGGTGCTATTGCGGCAAAGTGCGTTACGATATCAGTGTCGATCCGGCGATGTCGGCGCAATGCCATTGTCGCGCCTGCCAGTTTTTTTCCGGTGGTGGCCCGAACTATTACATGCTGGTTCGGCCCGAAGGGTTCGCGTTTACCTGCGGCGAAACAAAAGCCTTCAAGCGGCCGGACCTTGAAAACGCCGTCACGCGGGAGTTCTGCCCCTCCTGCGGCACGCAACTGATCACGCGCAGGCCGGGGCTGAATTTCATCATCGTCAAGTCCGGCACGCTCGACGAGCCCGCGGCCTACGGCCAGCCGAAAATGGCGATCTTCTGCGAGGAGAGGGCACCGTTCCATGTGATCCCGGAAGGCCTTCCCGCTTTCGACGGCTTGCCACCTCGCCGATGACTTTCAAAACCGGACAGGGACAGCAATGGGTATCGTCGTTAAGAACATCGAACGTGCAGATCCGGCGACCATCGCAGCACTCGCCAAGGCCGGCGTCGCGACCGTTCACGAGGCGCGGGGACGTACCGGCTGTTTCCGCTCCTATATGCGGCCGATCTATGCAGGCACGCAGATCGCCGGCTCCGCCGTCACGATTTCCGCGCCGCCCGGCGACAACTGGATGCTGCATGTCGCCATCGAGCAATTGCACGAAGGCGACATCTTGGTGCTCGCGCCGACCTCGCCCTGCGACAATGGCTATTTCGGCGACCTGCTTGCGACCTCGGCAATGGCGCGCGGCTGCCGCGGCCTGGTGATCGAGGCCGGCGTGCGCGACGTGCGCGACTTGACGGCGATGGGTTTTCCAGTCTGGTCGAAAGCGATCTCCGCCGAGGGCACGGTCAAGGAGACGCTCGGCTCGGTCAACGTGCCGATCGTCTGCGCCGGCCAGATCGTAAACGCCGGTGATGTCATCGTCGCCGACGACGATGGCGTCTGCGTGGTGCGGCGCGCGGAAGCGGAAAACGTGCTCGCCGCAGCCGAAAAGCGCCTCGCCGCCGAGGAAGCCAAGCGCAAGCGCCTTGCCGCCGGCGAACTCGGGCTCGACCTCTACGACATGCGGGCGCGCCTCGCTGAAAAGGGCCTCAAATATGTCTGACGCCGCATCCGATGGCATCCCCTGCCTTTGGATGCGCGGCGGCACGTCGAAGGGCGCATATTTTCTCGCCAGCGACCTGCCGGCCGATCCCGGCCAACGCGACGACCTGCTGATGCGGATCATGGGATCGCCCGATCCGCGCCAGATCGACGGCATTGGCGGCGCCGATCCGTTGACGTCGAAGGTGGCGATCCTGTCGCCGCCGTCGCGGCCGGATGCCGATGTCGATTATCTCTTCCTGCAGGTCTTCGTCGACAAGGCGCTGGTTTCCGACGCGCAAGGCTGCGGCAACATCCTTGCCGGGGTCGGGCCGGCGGCAATCGAGCGCGGTTTGGTGCCGGTCGCGGGCGACGAGACACCGGCACGCATCCACATGGTCAATACCGGCGAGATCGCAACCGCGCGGATTGCCACACCCGGCGGCAAGGTGAACTATGCCGGCGCGGCCGCAATCGACGGTGTGCCTGGCACGCATGCGGCGGTGCCATTGATGTTCGAAAACATTGCCGGCTCGATGTGCGGTGCGATGCTTCCGACCGGCAATGTCGTCGATGTCATTGACGGAGTCGAATGCACGCTGATCGATTACGGCATGCCTTGCGTCATTCTGCGTGCTGCCGATTGCGGCATCACGGGAACCGAAACGCGCGGCGCGCTCGACGCGAATGCCGCGCTCAAGGCGAAGCTGGAATCAATCCGCCTCAAGGCCGGGCCAATGATGAATCTCGGCGATGTAGCCGAGAAAACGGTGCCAAAGATGACGCTGGTGTCGGCGCCCAAGGCAGGCGGTACGATCTCGACGCGAAGCTTCATCCCGCATCGCTGCCACGCAAGCATCGGCGTGTTCGCCGCAGTCAGCGTCGCCGCCGCCTGCACCCTGCCCGGCTCGCCGGCCGCTGCACTGGCGAGATTGCCCAAAGACAACCGCTTCCTGATCGAGCATCCGAGCGGCGCCGCCGAAGTGCTGGTCGAACGCGACGCAGACGGCACGATCACCGGCGCCGGCACGATGCGCACGGCGCGGAAATTGTTCGACGGGCGGGTGTTTCCCGGACCGGCGAGCGAATCTTAGTCCTACCGTTTACCCTGAACTCCGCGCTGCCCGTTTCGCCACCAGCACGAATACCGGCGACGGATCGCTGTAGAGCGCCTCGACCATATCGGCCCGCGCTTGCATCACTGCCCGCTGGTTGGTCGAGCCCTTGTCGGTAATCTCGCCGGTATCGATGGAAAGAGGCGTCGGCAGGATCGCCGCGCGCGCGACGAAAGTGGAACTGCCCGTTGATTGAGCGACCATTCGGTCCAATCGTTCCTGGACGATGGCCAGCAATCGCTTGTCGACCGCTAGTTCGCCGAGTTCGGCGTTGCCCAGCTCCGGCGCAATCGCCCGGCAGGCGTCGATGTCGAGGATCAGCAAGGCGCCGATGAAATTGCGGTCGAGGCCGGTCAGCACCGCGTCGCGGACATAAGGTGCAAAACCACGCACCAGCGCGCCGCGCACCGCGGCGAAATTGACCCAGGTTCCGGTGGCGAGCTTGAAATCCTCGGCAATCCGCCCGTCAAACCGCAGGCCACGATTGATGTCGGCCGGATCGATGAATTGCAGCGCGTCGCCGATGCAATAGAAGCCTTCCTCGTCGAAGGCGGCTTGCGTTTTTTCCGGATCGCGCCAATAGCCGGACGTGATCGTCGGCCCGCGCAGGCGCAGTTCGAGCTTTTCGGCATTTGGCACCAGCTTGAATTCGACTTCCGGAGCGGGAAGCCCGATTTCACCGGGCCGCTCGACCGGATTGACCGTCGTCGCCGCGAACGGCGCTGTCTCGGTCGAGCCATAGCCGGTGATGATGCGCACGCGCTCGCCGCAACTTTCGACCGAGAGCCGTTCCAATTCCTCGAATACATGATGCGAGAGGCTCGCGCCGGCATATTGCAGGAACTTCACGCGCGAGAAGAATTTCGCCTTGAGTGCCGGATCGGTGGCCAGCCGCATGGCCAGCATCTCATAGCCCTTGGGCACGTTGAAATAGAGTGTCGGCGCGACCTCGCGTAGGTTCCGTACCGTCCGCCCAATCCCGTCCGGCGACGGCGCGCCATCATCGATGTACAGCGAGCCGCCATTGTAGAGCGCAATGCCGAAATTGTGGTTGCCGCCCGCGGTGTGATTCCAGGGCAGCCAGTCGACCAGCACCGGCGGCTCGTCGCGCAAAAACGCCAGCGCGAAGGCAATCATTTCCTGGTTCGCCGAAAGCATGCGGTGGGTGTTGATCACCGCCTTCGGCAGGCCGGTCGAACCGGACGTGAACAGGAATTTTGCAACCGCATCGCCATCCAGTTTGGCGATCGCCGCATCGACCCCAGTGTCATCGACATCGGTCAGCGTGTCCTCGAACGGGATCGCGCCCGGGACTGCCTGCAGGTTTCTCGCGGCAACCAGTTTTGCATCGGCGGGCCTTACCGCTTCCAGCGCCGGCGCAAACGGCGTGGCGTCGGCGACGAAGAACAGGCTCGGCGTCAACAATGAAACGATGTGGCGCAACTTGCCGAAGTCTTTCGAAACCAGCGAATAGGCGGGCGATACCGCCGCAAACGGCACCCCGGCCATCAGGCAGCCGAGCGCGACGATGCCGTGCTCGACGCTGTTGCCGGACAGGATCACGACGGGGCGATCGGCCGATGCGCCGATGCCGATCAGGAATGTCGCGAATGCTCGCGCCTTCTTCCAGGCATCGCTAAAAGTGAGCTCGCGCCACGGCCCGCCATCGACGCGGTCGGCAAGGAACACGCGATCCGGCGCGGCCAACGCGTGCTTGCGCAATCGCTCGACCAGTGTGACCGGATAAGGCCCTAGCCGCTCCACCGAGCGGATCAGTATCGTTCCATCCGGCCTGTCGATCCGTTCGGCGCGCAGATTGCCCATGCGCACTGGCCGCAACGCGGCCTTGACGGTTTCGGCTCGGCTTGATGTCGATTTGGCGTGCATTTTCATCGGTGAATCGCCGGTCGCGGACGCTGGTCGCCCCAATCGAAAAAACGGGGAGCCCGGCAATCAAGCGGGCTCCCCGACAGCCTAGCGGATCGTTAAGATCAGCTTCCGCTATGTTTGGCGATCAGTTCACGCGCCTTCGTGACCATCTCCTTGCCATTGAGGCCCTTGCCATCCATTTCCTTTTCCCACGCTTCGATCAACGGCGTGGCGGCTTCCTTCCAGCGCTTCGTCTCGGCTTCGTCGAGCGTGATGATGTTGTTGTTCAGCTTTTGCGCGATGCCGAGCCCGACCTTGTCGCCTGCATCCATGGCGCGGCCGAACATTGCCGCCGCCTCGATGCCGGAGTTGTCGTCGATTACCTTCTTCAGATCGTCCGGCAGTTTTTCGTAAGCCGCCTTGTTCATGGCGACGACGAAAGTCTGCGTATAGAGCCCGTTCTTGCCCGAAAAGCCGGTGTGATTGTGCACAAGTTCGCTCACCTTGAGCGGCGGCGTGACTTCCCACGGTATCGTCGTCGCGTCGATGACGCCTTTCGACAAGCTCTCGGAAACTGCCGGCACCGGCATGCCGATCGGTGTGGCGCCGAGCTTTTCGAGCATCTGATTGATGACGCGCGAGCCGCCGCGGATCTTCAGGCCCTTCATGTCCTCGAGCTTGTTCACCGGGTTCTTGGAATGGATCAGGCCGGGGCCATGCGTATGCCACGCGATGACCTTCACGTCCTTGAACTCGTCCTTGCAGTATTGTTCGCAATACTCCTGGAACGCCTTCGAGGTTATTTCGCCATTGACCATCATGAACGGCAGCTCGAACGCCTCAGTCGACGGGAAACGGCCCGGCGTGTATCCGATGACGGTCCAGATGAACTCTGCTATGCCGTCCTTGGCTTGATCATACAGTTCCGGCGGTTTGCCGCCGAGCGACATCGTGTCGAACTTGTCGATCTTGATGCGTCCGCCGGACTCCTTCATTACCTTTTCCATCCACGGCAAAATCGCTTTCGACGGAATCGTCGCCTGCTGCGGCAGCATCTGGTGGAACTTGAAAGTGAATTCCTGTGCCAGCGCTGGCGCAGAAAGCGTGATTGCGGCTGCGATAGCGCCGCCAAGCAAATAAGCTAGCTTCTTCATCTTGGATTTTTCTCCTCCGGCTTCGATTGGCGCTTTTTTTCGCCGATCCCCTCCCTGTATACAATGTCCGGGATTGATCGCAAAGTCGCATATCAAAGCCAATTCGGCCGAATACCGAAAAATCCACCGGGAGGAAATGAGAATGAAGCGTTCCAAGCCGCCATACCGCGCGGATCATGTTGGCAGCCTGCTGCGCCCGGAAACCGTGAAGGCCGCGCGCAGGAAACTCTACGAAGACAAATCGATTTCCGCCGCCGAGTTAAACGCCGTCGAGGACGAAGCGATCCGGCAACAGGTAAAGTTGCAGGAAGATGCCGGCCTGAAATGCGTCACCGACGGCGAAACCCGCCGTTCCTGGTGGCATTTCGACTTCATGGGGATGCTCAACGGCCTCGACATCATCGAACGCGAGGGTGGCGGCATACAATTCCATGGCACGACCACGAAGGCCAAGGTGCCCGTCATCTCCGGAAAGCTGGACTTCCCCGATGATCATCCGATGCTGGAACACTACAAGTTTCTCGCTTCCGTGACCAAGGTGACGCCGAAAATCTCGATCCCCGGACCGAGTTGCTGCCATTTCCGTGTCGCCAAGGCCGATATCGGGCCGAAGGAATACCGCGACGACCCGCAGGCGATGTTCGACGATCTGGCGGCGACCTACCGCATGGCGGTCAAGGCGTTCTACGACGCCGGTTGCCGATACTTGCAGATGGACGACATTTTCTTCGCATATCTGTGCGATCCCAAGCACCGGGCGGCGAAGCAGGCCGACGGCGAGGATCCCGACTGGCTGATCGACCGCTATGCCTGGATGATGCACGAAGCGATTGCCGACCGACCCGACGACATGGTCATCGGCATGCACATGTGCCGGGGCAATTTCCGGTCGACCTATGCGGCCGAAGGCGCCTACGACCCCGCGGCAGACGCGATCTTCAACAAGACCGGCGTCGACATCTATTTCATGGAATACGATACCGAGCGCGCCGGGGGCCTCGAGCCGCTGCGATTGTTGCCGAAGGGGAGGAAACGCGTGTTGCCCGGCTTCATCACCACCAAGACCGGGGACCTGGAAAAGGTCGATGATCTGAAGCGCAAATTCGACGAGGCCGGCAAATTCGCCGATATCAATCAGCTCGGCATTGCCCCGCAATGCGGATTTGCCTCCACCGAGGAAGGCAACAACATCACCTATGACGACCAGCGCCGCAAGCTCGACCTCGTTGTCAAGACCGCCGAGGCGATCTGGGGCGGCGTCGAAGCATGACCCCGTGCCGCACGCTCGCCGGGCGGCGTCAATCGACGCATTCCGGGGAAGCGCAGGCTTGCAGCCTGCGCTGTGCAGGAGCGCGCCGGCGCGACGTTCAATAGCCGATCATCTCCTTCGGCTGGAAGCCCATCGCCGCCGACGGTTTCTTGCCGAGCATGTTGCCGAGGATGTCATTCATCGTCAGGCGATCGTTGTCGAAACCACCATGCGATTTCGAGTCGGTCCGGGACGAATCGCGCCCGGCATACCAGACGCGGTGGCTTGCCGGCAGCGACAGCTTGCTGGTATGTTTTTCCATTCCGAGCAGGGCTTCGCCCTTCGTTTCCTCGAATGCGTTGGAAACGAAATAGAGCAGCGACTTGCCATACGGCCCGACCGTATCGTCCTGCTCGCGCCGATCGACAAGACTGTACTGGAACAGTTTCGCAACGGCCGAGCCAACTGACTTTTTCCAGGTCTGGTCGTAGAACTTCGTGGTGCATGCGGGCGCCATCAGACTTGCGGTGCCGAGTTTTCCCGGCGCATTGGCCGAAAGGCCCGCCCATTGCCGCAGCAGCTCGCCGAATAAGATCGCGCCGGCGCTGTGGCAAACCAGATGCACCTGGAGCGGTTTCTTGCGCTTGGCATTGGCGCCGAGCAGCACGTTCAAGGCGCGCTTGCCGTCGCCAGTGCCGGCGAAGGAGCGCTGCGCATCCACCTTCATTTCGCGCCAGAGCCGAAGTCCGACGCCCCTGGCCATCTGCTCGATCATCCAGTCGAGCGCATCGCGTGCCGCGCCCACGCGCTGCAGGCTTTTCAGGAAAATTTCCTTAAACACGTCGCCGAGTTCCTCGGTAAAACCGGTCTCCCACATGAAATGAACCGGATAGATGCGGTTGCGCTTGAATGCCTCTTTCAAAGCCTTGATCCGCCTTGCCGACGCATCGGCGCTGTTCAGTCCGCCGTGCGCGTAGAACATCAGGTGGTCGTAATTCGGCGGTTTCCCGTCCGGCCTGGTTTCGTCGTCGATCAGGAGTTGCCCGGTTTCGTGAGTATTCTCCATCGAAGTCGCGTAGCGCCCCTGCTCTACGAGTTTGCCGTCGTCGATATGGATGAAATGGCCGATGATGTCCTGGCGTCGCGGAACGATCAGCTGATCGAATTTAGCCGCGCTGGCGCTGCCGCTCTTGACCGGAACATGCGTCAGGTCGAATGCCTCGGGCGTCGGCACCGCCAGGCGCAGGACCCAAGCGTCCATCACATTTTCGGCCCAGTCGGCATAAGTCCAGCGCGCAATACCCGGCCTGCCTTCGAACTGCCCCCAGGATTCGCCCCACGAATTCTGGACCAGGAATCCCCGATCGTCGTAGGCGACGATGATGAAAGCGTGTCCCCCGATATGACTCGTGGATCGCACGATCTCGCCGCGGCGCGGCCTGCTCCAGCCGCGATGCACGGACGCGGAAACCAGGATTGCGCCGGCCTTGCGGAGTGCCGCGTGATAATCGATGATTTCCGGCCTAAGGCGATAGTACGCGCCAAGGCCGGTGCCGCGCGCCTCCTTGGCCTGCTCGACGGTCAGGAACCAGTTCTTCTGGCCGGACCGATAAGGCGCCAGCCTGTCGCTGCAGGCGCCGTTGTGGAAAAATCCCTTCAACGCGCCTCGGATGCTTGAGCCTTCATAGTTCTCCCCGGGCCATTCGTCGTGCAGTTTCGCCATCTCGTAGAGCATCCGCGGCGAGGCGCGGAATTCGGCGGGAGGTACCATCCGCTGGCGCTGTTCGCGCTGATTGCGTAAAAGTGTGATGATGCTGGCCAGTGCGAATCCGGTGCATGCGCCTTCCTGTTGCTGATCCAGAACCGGCGAAATCGAGACGTCCGGCGATTCCGTTCGTGTCGGTAACTCGATCAACGCAGGTTCGTAAATACGATCGTGCAAGTCGGGCACGTCGGCATTGACGTCCAGGGTCCGATCGGCTCCCGCCGCGACAATCGAGGGACTCTGCTTGGCTTTTTCCATTTCGGCACCTCACTCGGCGCTGCAGCGCGCGGCCACGGCATGGCGGCCACCGGTACGCGATTTTGCGCGAACGCAAGAATACTGCGGAGCAAAATTGTCGAACGTGAATTGTGCGTGAAATCGAAGCGGATCATTACGCCGCGCGCGCGGCAATATTGTTACGGACGGGGACGACCGAATGAGACTTCTACGGAAGGAAACCTGATCCCGAACCGACCGCGCCTGGCGGGATCGGATTATTTGTTCTTCCGGATTGCGACGAGATGCGCCATGCGCTGCAGGGCAAGTGAATAGCCCTGCACGCCGAACCCCGCCATCACGCCGTCGGCACGCGACGATACGTGAGAGTGATGCCGGAAAGCCTCGCGCTTGTGGATGTTGGAGACATGCACTTCGAGCACTGGCCCTTCGAAGGCGCTGAGCGCATCGAGGATAGCGATCGAGGTGTGACTATAGGCGCCGGGATTGATAATGATCCCCTCGGCCTTCTCGCGAGCTTCATGGATCCAGTCGATGAGTTGGCCTTCCGAATTCGACTGCATCATCTTGATCGACAAGCCGTTGTTGATGCCGACTTCGCGACACTGCTTCTCGACATCGGCCAGCGTTTCATGGCCGTAGATTTTTGGTTCGCGCTTGCCCAGCAGGTTCAGGTTCGGACCGTTGATGATGTAGATCGGTTTCAATTCCAGGCCTTTCCGTATCGCTTAGTGCGGGAACCAAGGTCGTGGCCGAATCCGGTACCCGCGCGCTCGATCTGTTCCATATCGCGAACCGCAGCACCGTAGCAATTGCCCGGCGGCCGCCCGCTTCATCCACTTTGAATCCGCCAGCATTGCTGGCGCGGGCAGCGCCAAATTGCTAGCAAGACCGCGAATATCAAGGGCCCAGGATCGCGACATGTTCACCAACACATTCCCCGACCGCAACGTGATTTCCGAAACCGTGGCGAGGATGCTGCTCGAAATCGGCGCCGTTCATGCCCGCCCAGAAGAGCCCTATACCTTCACTTCCGGTCTCGCGAGCCCGGTCTATATCGATTGCCGCAAGCTGATTTCCTTTCCCCGCGTTCGTTCGGCCGTCATCGATTTCGGCGCCTCGGTGATTTTTCGCGACGCCGGGTTCGAGCAATTCGACGCAATCGCGGGCGGCGAGACGGCGGGTATCCCGTTCGCGGCGTGGCTGTCCGACCGGATGGGGCTGCCGATGCTCTACGTCCGCAAGAAGCCGAAGGGGTTCGGCCGCGACGCGCAAATTGAAGGCGCGCTTACGGAAGGCGCGCGCATCCTGCTGGTCGAAGACCTGACCACCGACGGCGGCAGCAAGATCAAATTCGCCGAGGCGATCCGCAAGGCCGGCGCCGGCGTCGCCGACACGTTTGCGGTCTTTTACTACGACATTTTCAAGGACACGCCGGACCGGCTGAAGGCAGCCGGCATGCGATTGCACTATCTGGCGACATGGTGGGACATCCTGGCCGCATGCAAGAAACAGAACCAATTTCCGGTCGAGACCATTGCCGAAATCGAAAAATTCCTGAACTCACCGCTCGAATGGTCGCAAAGGCACGGCGGCATCGCCGAACTGGCGCGCTAATCGGAAAGCTTGCGTCGTCTCTCGGTGGATCTCTGCTTGATCCGCGTCAATTGCCGGCCGCATTTTGCCGAATAGGGTTCCGGGAAATTAGGACCTTCGTCATGAAACGGCTCGCGATTCTTGCATTGCTATTCGCAGGCGTGGCGCCGTCACCGGCCGGCGCGCAGCAGATGGGCTACGGTCAAGCCGAGTTCCTGAATTCCTGCGCACCTTGTCATGGAAAGGATGGCCAGGGGAACGGCCCGCTCACCGGCGAGCTTTCGCGGCAACCGCCCGACCTGACCTTGCTGGAGCGCAAGAACGGCGGCAATTTTCCGTTCGCCAAAGTCTTTGCAACGATCGACGGGAATTTCATGCTACCTGCTCATGGCGAACGCGACATGCCGGTTTGGGGCCGGCAGTTCCTTGGCCAGGACATCGACGATTTCGGCGAACGAGCCGGCAAACAGGTGACTGAGGCGAGAATTCGCGAGTTGGCGCTCTACGTCGAAACCCTGCAGCGATAGGCGCTGTTATAGCCGGAGCATCGATCGGACCTCCTCATGATCGTCGAGGATCAGAAGCAACTGGTCGAATTCCTTTCCGATCCGGCTACATTTGGCCTCAGGGGCGAACCCGTCGAGAAAATCGAAACCCACATCTCGCGCGTATTCCTCGCCGGCGACCGTGCTTACAAGACGAAACGCGCCGTCAAACTGCCCTATGTCGATTTCTCGACGCCGCAGCTGCGCCTGGCCGCCTGCGAGCGTGAACTGGAACTCAACACACGGGCCGCGCCGAGCCTCTATCTGGCCGTCCGCCGCATAACCCGCAAGCGGAACGGCGGACTGGAATTCGACGGCTCCGGCGATCTCGTCGACGCGGCCGTGGAGATGCAGCGCTTCGCCCAGGAATGCATGTTCGACCGGATGGCGGAAGCAGGCCAATTGACCTCCGGCCTGATGAGCGAGACCGCGCACGAAATCGCTCGCTATCATGCGGACGCGCCGATCGCGGCGGGAAGCGGCGCCGCAAACATCGCGGCCGTGCTCGACATCAACGAAGCCGGTTTTCGCACCAGCCGCCTTTATCGCGCTGCCGAACTGGAACCCTTCTTCGCCGCCTTTCGCTCGGCGCATGCGCGCCTTTCGGGCGATCTCGACCGACGCGCGGCTGATGGGAAGATCCGGCGGTGCCACGGCGATCTGCATTTGCGCAATATCTGCCTGATCGACGGCCATCCCTGCCTGTTCGACTGCATCGAGTTCAGCGACGCCATCGCCACCACCGATGTTCTCTACGATCTTGCGTTCTTGCTAATGGATTTATGGCATCGCAACTTGAACAGGCTCGCCAATCTCGTCATGAACCGTTATTTCGACGAAACCGGCGATGACGACGGCTTCGTCCTGTTGCCATTCTTCATGGCAGTGCGCGCGTCGGTCCGCGCCCATGTTCTGGCGACGCAAGCCGACGAGGCCGGCGGTGATGCGGCAACCGAAGCCCTGTCGCGGCGCTATTTCCGTCTTGCCGGGGAATTGCTGGGGGAAATCGAACCGGCGCTGATCGCAATTGGTGGGTTGAGCGGCTCGGGCAAGTCGACAGTGGCCGAAGCATTGGCGCCGCAAGTGGGTGCGCCGCCGGGCGCGCGTGTCCTCGAAAGCGACCGGTTGCGCAAGGCGATGCACGGTGTTCGGCCGGAAACGCAACTCCCGGCGTCGGCTTACGCTCCGGAAGTTTCGCAAAAGGTCTATCGCGAACTGGCGCGGCATTCGGCCGAAATCTCCTCGAAGGGTGGCACCGTGGTCGCCGACGCGGTCTTCGACCGCCCGAATACGCGAAATCTGATCGGCGAAGCCGCGCGAAATTCCGGCGTGCGATTTGCCGGATTCTGGCTTTCCTGCGAGCCCGGGCTCCTGCATCGGCGCATCGAATCCAGAGTCAAAGGACCGTCCGACGCGGATGTCGAAATTCTCGCCGCGCAGCTTGCGCGCGATATCGGGCCGCTCGAATGGACAGTCCTCGACGCGGCGCAACCGCCCGACCAGTTGGTCGGGCAAATTGTCGCTGCGATCACAACGCCCCGGGAACCGTAGCTTATTTTGACAGCGCCGCGCGCATCGGCTCCCAATACATTTTTGCCCATCCGCCCGACAGCATGGCTTCTGCATCGGTTGGGTGCCCTGCCTGGTCGAACACCAGCTTCGTCGACTTGCCCTGTTTTGCCAGTTCGAAGCGAGCGATCGAATAGACCCCGGCCGGCCAGGTTTTGGCCTGCCAAGCCTGTACCAGACGTTTGCCGGGGATCGTCTCGACGTTTACGGCTTCGATTTCTCCCCCGAACATTGTCGAGCGGCCGC
>Ga0214472_10002614_pt1 | contig 19282 bp, 18 predicted proteins | sample RVTome_6_FD_207662 | JGI IMG/M metagenome (GOLD analysis project Ga0214472, IMG submission 207662) | Soil microbial communities from uranium-contaminated site in the Upper Colorado River Basin, Wyoming, United States - RVT140D175 | ecosystem: Environmental > Terrestrial > Soil > Contaminated >...
GCCCGCTATGCCGAAGCTTCGATCCCGGTGATCACCCTGGCGCTGTCCTGGTTCATCACGCCGGGCGTGACCTTGGATCTCGAGGACGAGTCGTCCAAGTATCAGGCCCGCTACAGTGCCAAGTTCAATACCAGCAAGTGGCTGTTCCTGAAGAAGAACGGCTACAACGTGGTGAAGAAGCCGCGTGACGCCGATGTCCTGGCGCAGATGCTGCAGCAGGGCGACGTGGACGTGGCGCTGGAGTACGAGCAGGTGTTCGAGTACTCGATGAAGAAACTGGGTATACCGACCCACTATTTCCGTCGCGTGCCCTATCAACGGCGGGATCAGAATGTTCATTTTTCCAAGGAGTTCCTGCGGCAGAACCCGAACTTTCTGGAGACGTTCAACCAGTCCCTGGACCATTGCATCAAGAGTTCACTATGACAATCAACCTACAACTGGTCGAAGTGCCCGAAAACGAGCAGATCACCAATCGCCAGGTCTCGCTTCCCGAGAGTGGCGGTACCATCGGCCGGGCGTACGACTGCACCCTGCAACTGCCGGATTTCAACCGCGAACTCTCCCGCGTACATGCGGAGATCGCCCGCAGCCCGCGCGGTGGATACCAGGTGACCGACCACAGCACCAATGGCCTGCTGCTGAACGGGCGCGTGCTGGGTCGGGGGCGTCACCAGACGATCAATGACGGCGATATCCTGAAGATGGGCAGCTATACGCTGCTGATCAGCGATATGTCGTCGCTGTTTTCCGGTCGCGCCGAACCGGAGGAGGAGCCCGAGGAACTGGGTGGCCGCCGTGAACCGGTGTTCAACATCGGCGATCTGGACAGCGAAGATCCGAGCTGGCCTCTGGATGAGGAGCGCGCGAAGCCGACAACGGGCAGCAGCGCTTCGATGTTTTCGACCGAGAACGTGATGGCGGACGACCAGTTCAATCACGACCCCTTCGACGACGAATTCGAGATGACGCCGCCGGAGAATCGCCGGCGTTCCGATGTCGTCACTGTGGAGCCTTCCGAGCGGGAGAATGGCACTCAGCAGGTACTGAAGGAGAACCTGGCCCGGCTGACGCGACTGGTGGAACAGCAGCAGAGGATGCAGGCCGAGCCCTTCGGCCAGGACAAGCTGATGGAGTGCCTGCAGCGAACGCTGGAGCGTTTCCTGGAGGAACTGAGCCCCGAACATCTGGAGGAGGTGTTCAGCGACTACACCGGCGGTTGGGGCAGCAAGGAGAAGAAATACTGGCGGCTCTATCGCAAGCAGTTCAACCGCAAACGGGAGCGCAAGGAGTTTCAGCACCGGTTTACCGCGCTGTTCGTCGAAGAGATGAGGAGCAAGGGATGAAACGACCGATCTTGATGTTGGCTGCACTCCTGCTGCTGTTGTCGGGCTGCTCCTCGAAGGAGATCGCCGCCACCCAGACCTACAAACTGCCGATCACCGTCGCGGTGGACGCCGAGGTCAATCAGTATGGCGATGGCGCGTCCCACCCCGTTGTGCTGCGGCTCTATCAGTTGCTCCAGAACGGAACCTTCCAGAACGCCAAGTTTCTCGACCTGTATCAGAAGGACCGCCAACTGCTGGGCGACTCGTTGGTGGATGTGCTCTACCTGGATCCGCAACTGCCCGGTCAACAGCAGCAACTGGAGTTCGATATTCAACAGCAGACACGTTATCTGGCCGTGCTGGCAGAGTTTGCCGATTACAACAACGCCAGTGGCAAGGCCCTGGTACTGCTGGGTGAGGAGCCGGAGTCGGAACCGATGATCATCCGCGTCAGCGGGCTGCGCGTATCGATCGGCGTGGCTCCGGCCGAGCCTTGGTGGAAAATATTCTGAAGGGGAATCCCGTGAGACGGCATCGCAAAGTAGTCTGGAGCGAAGGGATGTTTATCGCTCCTCAGCATTTTCAGCAGCAGGATCGTCACGTCCATCACTATGTGGAGCAGTATGTGGCGGCTGCCGGTCAGGGTCGGCGTTACGGGCTGAGCGAGCTGCAGATCGACCGCGAACGGCTGAAGATCGGCAAGATCGCCGTGACCGGCTGCAAGGGGATATTCCCCGACGGTACCTTTTTCGAATGCGATCGGGAGGTGCTGCTGGAGGTGCCGGAAACCACGCTGGAGAAGAAGATCTACCTGGCCCTGCCGATGGCGGTCGAAGGCGAGGTGGAGTATGGCGAGCCGGGTGAAAACCGGCGCTATCTGCAGGACCGCGTGGTGCTGTTCGACACCAGCGAGGCCGGCAACAACGGCGTCGAGACCCGGGTGGCCCAAGCCAATGTCCGGCTGTTGATCGAAGGCGAGGATATCACCGGCCTGACCGTAATGCCGATCGCCCGGGTGCTGGAGCGGCGCGAGAGCGGGGCGCTGGTGCTGGATCAGGGGTTCATCCCCGCCTGTATCCAATACGGTGCCTCCACCCAGATCACCGAGCGGCTGAAAGAGCTGCAGGTGTTGATCGAAACCCGGGCCAACATGGTGGTGCAGCGGATCGGCGCAGGCCAGGAGCGCAAGAGCGAACAGACCCTGCTGCGCGAATATCTCTGGCTGCAGACGTTGAACCGGTGGGTGCCCTGGCTCGGCAGCGTGCTGGAGAATCCGGCCACCCCGACCCATGAGGTGTACCTGCAACTGGAAACCCTGTCGGCCGAACTGTGCAGCTTCGCCCCGGCGGTGGCCAAGCCGAGCGCGCCGCTGCACAGTCACGAGATGCATACCGCGTTCAATCCGTTGTTCTCCCGATTGCGCGATCAGCTGTCGCTGGTACAGAACGACAGCGTGCTCGAGTACAACTGGGACAGCCAGTTGTTCGAAAAACGCCGCCTGCTGCGTACGGCGGTGCCGAATATCCACGCGCTGGACAACCATCGCTTCGTGCTCTGTGTCGAGTCCAGCATCGGCACGGCGGCGCTGGCCCAGCTTATCCCCAACGCCTGCAAACTGAGCGGCCTGAGCCAGATCGCCGAACTGGTTCGCAACAGCATGTCCGGTGTCGCGCTGAAGGCGTTGCCGGTCGCGCCCACGGAACTCAAACCCCGCGCCGATGTGACCTACATCGAGATCGACACCCGCCACCCCTACTGGCTGGAGATGATCGAGAAGCGGGAGCCGCTGGCGCTGCACGTGGATAGCCGCATCCCTGATCTGAAAGTGAAGCTCTATGCACTGGGGTAACTGCTGATGGCGATGGATTATCTGGATGAAGCGACGGTCGAGATCGCTCAGACCTCGGCCGGTCAGGACGACGGCGGCCGGCAGCGAGTGGTATCGCTGGCCGGCGCCGCGCCGCTGAAGAATCAACAGCGCAACCTTCAGGAGCTGCAGCAGTTCGCCGGCCACGACAACCGGTTGCTCAATGCCGGGGCCGAACTGCTGGCGCTCTGCGTTGCGGTATCGCGGATGCCGCAGCCGGACGATATGCACAGGTTCCGCCAGGGACTGATCGACTCGATCGGCGAACTCAAGCAGCGTGTCGCGGCGCTCGATTACCCCCGCTCGGTGGCCGACAAGACCTGTTTTCTGTTCTGCATCGTACTGGATGAGATGATTCTGCACAGCGAGTGGGGCGAGAGCTGCGGCTGGGAGAACCGCACCCTGCTCAGCGAACTGTTCGGGGTCGGCGACGGCGGCGAGCAGTTCTACCGCGTGGCCGACAAGGCGCTAAGCCAGCCCAACCTGCTGGCGGACCTGCTGGAGCTGATCTACCTGTTCCTGAAGATCGGCTTCCGCGGCCAGTACCGGCTCACCGGGCGCGAACGTCTGGATACGCTATACCACCAGATCGAATCGGCGGTGCTGACGCAGCGGCCGCGGGCGCCGTTCAACGCCGTTACCCCGGCGGAGCTGCCCCGCACCCGCAAGCCCGGTCGGCAGGCGCATTTCGGACGTCAGGCCGTGCTGTTTATGGCCGGCGTCGCGCTGTCATGGGGGGCGGCTTCCTACTGGTACCAGAACAGCTTCGACCATCGGGCACGGGACTTCATCGGCCTGCCCGAGTTCAGCAAGCAGTACCTCGAACCGCCCGCAGAGGAGGAGGTGGTCTACGTCAGTACGCCGGAGGAGATGGGGCGGGCGGCGCAGAGCTACGGCACTCCGCAGTCGGCGCCGCAAGGCGCGACCGCGCCGAGCGGTTCGGACGGGGGCTCGACCGCAAGCGGGGCGAACTGGCAGGTGCAGCTGGCATCGTTCGAGCGGCAGGCCCAGGCCGAGCGGTTCATCGCCGAGCACAAGCTGCAGTCGCTGGGTGCAGAGATAGGAACCTTCAACAACCTTTACCGGGTGGTGATCCAGGCCGATAGCCGCCGGCAGGCGCAGAGCCTGTTGGAGAAGGCTCTGGAGATGGGTATATATGATGCGTTCATTTTTTCCAATTCGTAAGGCGGGTGTGTCGGATGGATTCTCCTAAACTGGCTGTCTGGCCTTTCCTGTTATTGGCGCTGCTGCTGAGCGGCCTGTTCTGGGGCTCCACCTGGATGCTGGAGTGGTGGCAGTGGAGCGCAGGCGCAGAGATCGCCATCAGCGCCTTGCTGTCGCTGCTGTGCGGCGCGCTGCTTGGTTGGTTGGCCTGGCTGCTGCGGCGACGCCACTTGCAGAACCGGCCCAGCGCGGCCGAACTCGAGGAGCGGCAGCAGCGGCAGTTCCAACAGCGTCTTTTGCTGACCCGGTTCGAAAAAGCCTGGCGCCATCGGAGCCGCGGCAGCCGTGGACCCTACGATACCCCCTGGTATCTGCTGATCGACGAACGGCTGGAGCAGGATCAAGCGATGCTGCAGCAGATGGGGTTCGAGCAGGTCGCGTCGGATACCGATGATGCCGGGTTGGATATGCCGGTGAGCTTCTGGCTCAGCGACCATGCGGTGCTGGTGGGGCTGCATACCGGGTATGACCCGGAAAGCTTTGCCCTCTGTCTGAATACCTTACTGCAGCGTTTGAACAGCCGTCGTCCCCGTCAGGCCGCCAATGGCGTGTTGTTGGCGGTGTCGGTGGCGGAACTGCTGGAGAGTGGTCAGGAGCGCCTGGAACAGGGCACCAAGCGGCAGCGGTTGCTGCTGCAGCAACTCAATCAGCGGCTGGGGTTGGAGCTGCCGATCTATTCGCTGTTTACCGGCATGGGGCGGTTGAAGGATTTCTGCCAGTACTTCGCCACCTTCGACGAGCATCGGCTGGAGGAACCCTTGGGCGCGATGATGCCGGTGGGCGCCAAGCCCGGCTTCGACGCCGACTGGTTCCGTGAATCGTTCGATTCCCTGCTGCAGAACCTGGTGGCCCAGATCGCGCCCGCCCTGAAGGCGCAACTGAGTGCCGACTATCGTGACGCTATCCTGGCCGGGCCCTACCAATTGGGCCTGCTGCGTGCCGAGCTGGAGGATTATTGCCGGAAGCTGTTCCTGGACGACAGATTCGAAGAGCGGTCGTTGAATTTCCGAGGTTACTTCTTCGCCAGTGCCGATACCCGGGCACTGCCGATCGATCGGTTGACCATGTTGCTGGCCTCCAGGCTGGGACTGTCGGCGCTGCCGGTCGAGCAGGAAACCAATGTCGGCCGCAGCCTGTTCACCAAGCAACTGCTGCGCCGCGGGATCCTGCCGGAAGCCGCGCTGGTGGGGGTCAACCGGCGCCGCGAGGGGCTCTACAACCTGCTGCGGATCACCTATACCGGCGGACTGAGTGTGCTGTTCCTGCTGTTTCTCTGGTTGCTGAAGGCAAACTTCGATCACTACCAGATGCTGGACCGGCAGGCGACCGCTCGGCTGGACACTTACAAGCAGACGCTGCTGTCCGGCAAGCTCAATCCGGATAACCTGACCTCGTCGATCTTCACCCTGTCCGATCTGCGCGAGATCAGTCAGATCTATGAGCAGCCCGCCCCCTGGTATGTGTTGTCCTGGCTACCGGACCCCGGTATCGGCCGTGCGGCGGAGAGTGCCTATCGGCGGGAACTGACGGAGGGGCTGTTGATCGCGTTGCGGGATTACCTGATGAAGGATCTCTACGTTTACAACACCCTTGACGACAAGGTGCAGAGCCTGGAGTTGTACAACCTGTATCAACAGCTCTACAACCCGCAGCGGGGCAGTGTCGAGCAACTGGTCGAGTACTACGTCGAATCGCTGCAGGAGGAGGGCGAGGGCGATACGACGACGCTGGAGCGGTTCCGCCTCCTGGTGCGTGACCTGCTGAAACCGGGTGTCGTGCCGCCGGTCGACAATGATCCGTTGATCGAACTGGTCCGTGCCTCGCTTGGCGCGGAAGATCTGAGCGATCTGCTCTATCAGCACATCCTGCAGCGGCCGGAGTTCGGTCGCCGTGTCGACGTGCGCCGCCAACTGGGGCAGAACTACCGACAGGTATACGAGTTCAGCGACGGGTTCAGCGGCTATCTGATCCCCTATATCTACACCCGTGAAGGGTTCCAGGAGTTGATGACCGGCACCGGCTTCCAGCTGACCGCCGAAACGCTCAAGGACTACGAGGATGTGGTGGGGCGCATCGCCGACGACACCGAACTGGGGCGGATCAATCGCAAGCTGACGCGGCGCTACATCGAAGACTACATCGGCTACTGGCAGCGGTTCGCCGGCAGTGTCCACTGGCTGCCGACCAGCGACTGGGGCGATACTCGACTGCAGTTGGAAACCGCCTCCGAGCCGCTGTTCTCGCCGCTCAAGCGTTATTACAACCTGATCGCTTACCACACCGATCTGGCCGAGGTGCTTGGACAATCGGGTGCGGAAGAGGAGGGCGAGGCGAAGAAGACGCCCAAGGTCAAGGGCAAGGTGGGTGCCGTGGCCGGCAAGGTGAATGGACAGCTGGAGGCACAGCGTGCCGAGGAGCTGCAGCGGCAACTGGAGGATCAGCGTCGGAGCGCGCTGAAGATGGCCGGTTCCATCGCCCAGCCCTTCGTGCAGTACCATCGCCTGATCAAGCTGGACGATGCGGGGCAGAGCAATCTGGACCTGGCCCTGCGCCAGATCGGCCAGGCCCTGGAGTGGGTCGAGCAGGCGACACTCAGCGAAGCGCGCGGGCGTTTCTTCCTGGATCAACTGGTGGCCGCCGAGAGCGTCGGTCCCATCGCCCGGATGCAGACCCTGTCGCAGTCCTACAGCGACGAACTGCTGCGCGAGTTGCTGCAGGGCAGCGCCGAGCAACTGAACCGGCTGGCGCTGGATGATGTCCGCCAACTGCTCAACGGCTATTGGTCCCGCGATGTGCTGGGCTACTACAACAGCCGGATCAAGCCTTTCTATCCGTTCAATGAAGGGGCGCAGCAGGATGTCGGGCTGAAGGCGTTCAAGGAGTTTTTCGGCCCGGAGGGGCTGGCGGTCGCCTTCAGCGACAGTTACCTGAGTTATTTCAGCATCCAGGAGAACAGCGACCCCGTGCTGAACAGCTTCCTGCCGGGCCGGTACCTGGCGCTGGACGAACGCTTCTGGAGCGCAATGGAAGAACTTGGGCATATCCGCAACACCTTCTTCACCGCAGGCAAGGTCGGTCTTCAGTTCTCGCTCCGTGCAGAGGGTATGAGCGCGGAGATGACCGAATTCTCGCTGCGCGGCGACGGCCCGCTGTACATCTATCGCAATGGTCCCGCATTGTGGACCCAGATGAGTTGGCCTATCCCCGATACCCGATCCCGGGAGATCGAGATGAAGCTGCAGGGCGGCGACCAAGTGGTGGCGCATCAGACCTATCCGGGTGTCTGGAGCTGGTTCCGCCTGGCCGATGCGCTTGGCGGCACGCTGACCTCGGATGGCAGCACCAGTTCGCTGGTCGCCGGTGCCGAGCAGCGGGAGGCCCGCTTGCAGATCCGCGTGGAGGGTGATGCCAACCCCTTCGTCGCCGGATTCTTCAGTAACCTGGATCTGCCGGAGCGGCTCTGAGTTGGTCGACGCCGAGGGTAACCTCCTCGATCGGCTGCCGGTGGCCGGGGAGTATCTGGGTGCCCCCGAAGCGATCGGTGACAACCTGTGGCGGCAACGCCACAGGCCCAGCGGGCGCTGGCACCGCTTCAAGACCGGCAGCGGCGAGCGGCGCCGCTACTTCCTGCTCAACGAGGCGCATTGGCTGCAGCGACTGACGGCCCTGCCGCTGGCCCGTTGCCACGGCGTGCATGACTGCGGCGACGTACTGGTGCTGGTGACCGACCACCTGCCCGGCGATACCCTGGCAACCCTGATCCGGCAACAGGCGGGGGGGATTGCCGACCACCAGCCGCTGTTTCAACAGCTGTTCGAGGCGCTGGAGCGTTGCCATCGCCAAGGTGCCGTCCACGGCGATCTCAAACCCGGCAACCTGCTCTACGACGGCCGGACGCTCTATCTGCTCGATCTCGCCGGTGCCGCGCCAAGCGGAACCGAGATCGCGCGCCTGCCTTACCGCGCCTTCAGCCCCTCCTATTCGCTGCCTCGGCAGCAGCAGGGGCTGGGTGTCATCGACCCGATCAACGACTGGTACGCCTATCTGGTGCTGCTGAGGCTGGCCCTCGGCGGCGATCTGGCCCGTCCGCAATGGCGGGAACAGGCACCGGCGAGCCGCTGTTTTGCCGAGTGGATCGCCGACAGCGGTTTGTCGCCCGAGATGCGCCACAGCCTGATGACGGTGGTGTATGATCTGGACCGCATGGCCGGGGGGATGTCGCAGGTGGGCGAAGGGGCGTATCGATGCGTATAGGTATCACGGGCAAGATGGTCACGCTGCTGCTGGTCACCAGCATACTGTTGGTGGCCGTGATGGCCATTGCCATGCGGCTGACCTTTCAACGGGGCTTCCTCGACTACCTGAACGAGGCAGAGTGGGGGCATCTGGAACAGACCCGGGTCGAACTGGCCGAAGCCTACCGTCGGGAAGGCTCCTGGGAGTTCATCCGTGGCAAGCACCGGGTCTGGGCCGGTTTCATGCCGTTGAACGAGCAGGGGCAACCCATCATGCCCAGCATGGATCCGAAGACAGCGATCAGAGCGATGGCCGAATCCGGGCCACCGGCAGATCGGCCGTCCGCTGCCGAACGCCACGCCGGCGCGCTACCGCCGCCACCGCCACCACGACGGTCGGCGCCGCCACCGCCGCCGAGCGACCGGACCGGGCTGAGTACCCGGGTGCGCCTGCTCGATGCCTATCAACAGCGGCTGATCGGCCCGCCGGATACATCCGGGCAGGCGGTGCTGCGTGCCATCGAACTCGATGGCAAGGTGATCGGTTGGCTGAGCCTCACGCCGCTGCCGGTTCCGAGTGCCGGGCTGGCCAGAAGCTTCCGCGACGAACAGCTCAACGCTATCTACCCGATTGCGGCGGGTGCGCTGCTGCTGGCCCTGCTGCTCGGCATACCGCTGGGGCGCCATCTCGTCGAACCGGTGAAGGAGATGGCGAGGGGTATCCATACCTTGGCGCAGGGGCGGTTCGATCTGCGGCTGAATCCGCGCAGCAAGGATGAACTGGGGCAACTGGCACTGGACTTCAACCTGCTGGCGGAAGCGCTGCAACGCAACGAACTGCTGCGCCGACAGGGGATGGCGGATATCTCCCATGAACTGCGCACCCCGCTGTCGCTGATACGCGGCGAGATCGAGGCGATGCAGGACGGGATCCGTCCGGTGAACGCCACCCAGCTCGGCAAGGTGCACCAATCGGTCATGCAGCTCAACCACCTGATCGACGATCTGTACGATCTTGCGCTGACCGATGCCGGTGCGCTGAACTACAGAATGGCCTCGGTCAATCTGGCCACGGTGCTGCGCCGGTCGATCGACTCCGCCGAGTATCGCCTTGCCGGCAAACAGTTGACCCTGCATGAGGATATACCGACGCAACTCGCCGTATTCGGCGATCTCAAGCGCCTGCGTCAGGTAGTGGATAACCTGCTCAAGAACAGTCTGCGCTATACCGATGCGGGCGGTCGGATTATGCTTTCGGCCTGGGCGACCGATGGACAGGTCCACATCAAGGTAGAAGATAGTGCGCCGGGCGTGCGGGACGAGGTGTTACCGCGTCTGTTCGAGCGCTTCTACCGTGCCGAGGAGTCGCGTAACCGCGCCAGCGGTGGCGCCGGACTGGGGCTGGCCATCTGTCGTAATATTGTCGAGGCACATCAGGGCCGGATGCACGCGCAACACTCGCCTTTGGGCGGGTTGCAGGTTGTCGTCACCCTGCCTTTGGAACTGAACGGAAATGACGGTAATCGACACGAACACGAGATCGCATGTACTGATAGTCGAGGATGAGGTAGGTCTTGCCGAACTGCTGTACGACTACCTCGAAGATGCGGGTTATACCGCCCATATGCTGCATCGGGGCACCGGCGTGGTGGAGTGGGTCAAGGCGCATTCGCCGAACATGATCCTGCTCGATCTGATGCTGCCGGGAAAGGACGGCATGGAGATCTGCAACGAGGTCCGGAGGTTTTCCGAGGTGCCGATCATCATGACCACCGCCAGGGTCGAGGAGATCGACCGGCTGCTGGGACTGAATGTCGGGGCCGACGACTATATCTGCAAGCCCTACAGCCCCAGAGAAGTGGTCGCGCGGGTGAAGGCGGTATTGCGCCGGGCAACCTTCGCCGACGGCAAGAGAACCGCTGTGGATACGGGCATCCTGCTGGACGAAACCACCTGCCGGGTATCCGTGAAGGGCGTCATGGTCGAACTGACCCCGGTGGAGTTCCGCCTGCTGAAAACCCTACTGGCGGAACCCGGCAGGGCGTTCTCCAGAGGGGATCTGCTGGGCAACCTGTACGCCGATCATCGCATCGTCAGCGAACGCACGGTGGATACCCACATCAAGAATCTGCGCAAGAAACTGGAGGCGTCTCAGCCCGAGTTGTCGCTGATCCGCTCGATCTACGGGGTGGGGTACACGCTGGAACCGGCCACCTGAAACCGGCTATCTACCGGATCGGCCGATCGCGTGATCGGCCTCGATCTCCTCCCGCGCATCCATCACGCGCGACAGGTTCAACTCTATCCAGTCCGCCAGGTCGACCACCTTCTCCGCGACCTCCTCGCCCAAGGGGGTCAGGCTGTACTCCACGAACGGCGGCACCACCGGGTGCGACACCCGCGATACGAAGCCGTCACGCGCCAGCGCCTGCAGGCTCTGCGCCAGCATCTTCTCGCTGACTCCGCCCATCTTACGGCGCAACTCGCTGAAGCGGTGGGTGCCGCCGCGCAGCGCGATCAGGATCAGTACCCCCCAGCGGCTGCAGACATGGTTGAGCACCTCGCGGGAGGGGCAGGGCGCGGCAAACAGGTCGCCGCGCTCGAACCGCTCGCTCAGGCCGAGGGGTGGTTCGACGTCCAGTTTCTTGTTCATCACACTTACCTTTTTGTGCGTACTTACTAAAAGTTAGCATAGTCGCTAAGCTGGCTCTACCGTTTTTTTCTTACACACAAGGAGAGAGAACATGATCCTGGTAACAGGTGCTTCCGGCCAACTGGGCCGACTGGTAATGGCGGAGCTGCTGAAGTCGGTGCCTGCCTCCGAACTGGTGGCGGCGGTGCGCAACCCGGACAGCCTGGCCGATCTGGCCGCGCAGGGGGTGGAGGTGCGCAAGGCGGACTACAACGAGCCGGCGACGCTGGACGCGGCATTCGAGGGCGCGGACAAGGTACTGCTGATCTCCTCCAGCGAGGTCGGCGCGCGTGCGCCCCAGCATGCCAACGTGATCGACGCGGCGAAAAAGGCCGGGGTCGGGCTGCTGGCCTACACCAGCATCCTGCATGCCGACACCACGCCGCTGCCGCTGGGGCTGGAGCACAAACAGACCGAAGCGAAGCTGGCCGAGTCCGGCGTGCCCCACGTGATCCTGCGCAACGGCTGGTACAGCGAAAACTACACCGCCGGCGTGCCGGTGGCGCTGCAGTTCGGTGCCGTGATGGGCTGCGCCGGCGAGGGCCGCATCTCCTCCGCCGCGCGGGCCGACTACGCCGCCGCTGCCGCCGCGGTGCTGCTGGCCGACGCCCAGGCGGGCAAGGTCTACGAACTGGCGGGCGACGACGCCTACACCCTGAGCGGACTGGCCGCCGAGATCGCCGCCCAGTCCGGCAAGGCGGTTAGCTACCAGGATATGCCCGAAGCCGAGTACCAACAGGCGCTGCTAGGCGCCGGACTGCCGGAACCGATCGCGACGCTGCTGGCCGAGTCCGACACCGGCGCCTCCAAAGGCGGCCTGTTCGACGACGGCAAACAGCTGAGCGCGCTGATCGGGCGTCCGACCACGCCGATCACCGAATCGGTCCGGCAGGCGCTGGCGTCGGTGGAGTGATCTTCCGCCAGGGCCGGGCGCCTGTCCGGCCTTGGCTCCCGTGCCGGAGGAGACCTTTCATTTCTACGTGTTCACATATTTAAAATGAACGAGCAACTGACTTTGCTGGGATACAGCTTTGATGATGGGCTCTGGTTCTCGAATTGATCACTTATGGGTCTCACGAAAACTTTTATCCCGATATCAAACGGCGCAAATAAGGTTGTAACGCAGAGCGCAGTGCGAGATTCCAAACAGGCTCTAACGCACCGTCAGGGCTGGTAAAGCCCGGCGTAGTAACCGCTGGTGGAGAGGTGGATCGTCACCGGTTCCGACCCGTTGTTCTGCCAGTACCAGCCATGAACCCCGTCGAAGGGGGCGTCGAATGAGCCGGAGGCCTCGCTCTTGTGGTCGCCGATCCAGAAGCTGGTGAACTCGTCACCGGCGTCGGGTCGCTCGCCGTGCATGTCGAAATAGACCGGGCCGCCCTCCGCTTCCCAGTGGAACACGAAGTTCTCGCCCGCCTTCATGATCGCCTTGATCTCGGTGCCCTGCATCGGCGGCAGCGTGACCGAAACACTGTCGCTGCGGTAGCGGCTGTCGCTTTTCCACACCGGCGCCCCGGCGCTGTTTGCCGTCGCGGCCGGGGTCGGGGTGACGGCCGGTTCCGGCTCGGATGCGTTGGCGCTGTTGAGCAGCGTCAGCCCCATCGACTCGCCCAGCCCGGTGGGGTCGATACCGTATTCGGCCGGCAGCACCGCGGTCACCAGCACCACGCCCGCCACGGCGATGGCAGCTGCGGTCGCCTTGACCAGGCTCTTGCCGGAGGGGAGCCCGTCGCGGCTCAGTTCGGAAATATCGCGCATCGTGAGTTCCTCAGGACTGGGTCAGATAACCGGTAAGTTGATAGCCGATCAGCATGAAGCCGGCCGACATCAGCACCACGTTGGCCGCAAACGCCTGGCGGGGAAAGGCGTCGCTGCGACGCCAGAGGTTCATCGCGATCAGGATCGCGCCGAGCGCCGACAACTGGCCGATCTCCACGCCGACATTGAACGCCAGAATGTTCGCCACCAGCCCCTCTTCGGACAGGGTAAAGTCCTGCAGCTTGGTGGCCAGGCCGAAACCGTGAAAAAAGCCAAAGATCAGCACCGCCGCCCTGGTATCGGGCCGGAAGCCGAACCAGCGCTGGAACGCGCCCAGGTTGTCCAGTGCCTTGTAGACCACCGAGAGCCCGATAATTGCATCCACGATAAAGGGGTTCACTTGGCTGCCGCTCAGCACGCCAAACAGCAGCGTCGTGCTGTGACCGAACGCAAACAGCGTGACATAGACCCCTACCTCCTTCATGCGATAGAGGAAGAAGATCACCCCCAGCAGAAACAGCAGGTGGTCATACCCGGTCACCATATGCTTGGCACCTAGGTAGATAAACGGCAGCAACTGCGCACCGCTGCTCTGCTCGATAAAACGGGCGTCACCCTCGGCCACGCCGTGGGCAAGCGCACCGGACGCCGCAGTCAACGCGAGCAGCAGCGTCGCCAGGAGCAACACGACGCGACCGACATGCGAGGTGCAGACGGTGCACTCAGAAGAGGGAAGCGGCAGGGCGATCGAAGCGTTCGGCATATGGGTTTGCACGGCTGTTAAGGGTTGATCGGTCCGGCAGGTCCTTTGCCTTCACCAGTTAACCAGAACTTGCCGCCCGGCTGAATTGAACTTACGACCCCGTACTTGAGCATTGGGGGAGGAGCATTGGGGCGTGTGGCCTGGCTTTGCCGGCCCAGCGCCGATGTCAACAACACCCTGGTTTGACCGACCTTGGCTCAATGGCAGAGGGCATGGATCATGGCGCCGCGGAAGTGACGGGACAAGGCGTGAACCGGTAACAGATAGGCGCCCTTGGAAGCACCTGAAGACCGGATTCTACTTTGGCGTAGCCCATGGATAAACATGCCGGAAGTACGGTTAGATCTACGCAGCCCGATCTGTCTGGCGTACCTTCACTTTCAAGGGCTGCTGGCGTTCTGGCTCATACTGCGGTTTGATGCGATACCCGAGCTTTGCCAACAGGCTGATCAGCTTGTCGGCGCTGAATAGGCTCAGTTTCCCTCCCAGCAGTTCGCTGACGCGTGGCTGAGCCACATCCAAGGCGCCGGCCGCTTCTTTCTGTGACCATCCTCTTTGTTCAATGATCTGCCTGATCACCAACAGCAGATCCGCACGGAACTCCATATCGGCTGCTTCCGCTGTGTCGGCCGAAATGGCTTCGAAGATATTGTCGTAGTGGAGACGATCCATTCTCTGATTCCTGCTCAATAGAGTCTGTTCAAAAGGTAATCGATTATACGTAATTTTGTATAATACTGTGTGTGAAAGTTTCTCAAGCCTGCCCGCCGGCATCAATGCTTGTGTCGCTGTTTTCGGGTCTTTCTTTTGTGTTGGGCTGTCGGCTGAGAGGGTAGATGCTTGGCTTCTCGCTCAGTGGCGCGAACCTGCTCCATCATGTCCTTGTAGCGCTTACCGGCCGTTTCCATCGCCTTGCGGTCCACGCCGTTGGTGGTTTTTGTGAAGGCGTGGAGAATGAAGACGGTATCCAGGTATTTTGCGCAGTAGACGGTGCGGTAGGCGGGGCTGCCGTTTTCGATCAGTTCGATTGCGCCTTTGCCGACGCTGGTGGAAATATCCTTGAAGGCGGAGAAGGGCTTTTGGTTCTGGCAGACCGCATTGAGGTCGGTACCGAACTGTTCCTGAATCTCTTGCGGTAGCGCCTTGAACTCTCTAAGCGCAGCGTTGTTTACAAACCGGAACTCCTTTGCCATTGCGTCCATCCTTGTACGTTGCAAGCAAGATGACGTTATCTTATCAGATCATTCACCATTTCCATGCTGCTTGTGAGCGGCGGTCTGTAGGGGGCGGCAATTGACGCTGGCGCTCATGCCTTCGTTTGCAAAAACGCCCTGAACGCCGCCTGCGCTTCTCCCGAGCCCAGCCGCTGGGCGAACTGCTTTGCCTCGGTATCTATCACCTGATGCAGTGTTTCGCGTTGGTTCTCCTTAAGCATCTTCTTGCTCAACCGCACCGCTTCGGGCGGCAGGGCAGCGATGGCGGTGGCCCGTTTCAGTGCCGCGGCCGTCAGATCCTGCTCCGGCACCACCTGATTGACCAGCCCGATCTGCATCGCCTGTTCGGCGCCGAAGGGTTTGCCTTCGACCAGGAGTTCGAACGCCTGTCGCTGGCCGATGCGTTGCGGAAGCAGCAGGCTGCTGCCGCCTTCGGGGACCAGGCCTAAGCGGACGAAGGGCATCTGGCATTTGAGGGTGTCGGCGGCTATCACCAGATCGCAGTGCAGCAGCAGGGTGGTGCCGATGCCGACGGCGTCGCCGTGGACGGCGGCCAAGAGAGGTTTGGGGAAGTCGACCAGGCGGTGCAGGAATTGGATGATGATCTGCAGTTGGCTCGGGTCGGCGGCGCCGTTGAGGAAGTCGGCGATGTCGTTGCCCGCGCAGAACGCGGCGCCTGTGCCGCCGAGCAGAACGGCGCGGGTGTCGGGCTCGTTGGCCGTTGCGGTCAGTTGTTCGACCAGTTCGGCGTACACCGCCTGGGTCAGGGCGTTTTTCTTCTCCGGGCGGTTCAGGCGCAGTTCGACGATGCCGCCGGGGTGGTCGATCCGTTGGATGCTCATGTTCACTCCATGAAATCGCTGTTTTGCCGGTTGAACTCGTTTACCGCGTCGCCGAACTCGTGCCGCATCCGTTGGATCAGGTCGGCCACCGGCGGCTGGTCGTGGATCGAGCCGACGCCGTGTCCAGCGGACCAGATGCTCTTCCACGCCTTGGCGCCCTCCTTGGGGGCGGTGAGTTCTTCGCCCAGGTCGATCGATTTCGCTTCGCCGCTGTCGGTGTCGAGGCCCGCCTCGGCCAGGCTGGGCTTGAGGAAGTTGGCGGGGATGCCGGAGATCTTCGGCGTGTAGACGATATCGGCGGCGGCGCAGTCGGCGATCATCTGTTTGTAGCCGTCGTCGGCCTGGCTCTCGTGGGTGTTGATGAAGCGAGTGCCGGCGTAGGCGAGGTCGGCGCCGAGCATGCGGGCGGTGGCGATGTCGCGGCCGCTGGAGATGCAGCCGGCGAGCAGCACCGTGCCGGTGAAGAACTGACGGATCTCGCCGATCAGCGCGAACGGGCTCAGGGTACCGGCGTGGCCGCCGGCGCCAGCGCAGACGGCGATCAGGCCGTCGACTCCGGCCTCGGCGGCCTTGCGGGCGTGGCGGATGGTGGTGACGTCGTGGAACACCAGGCCGCCGTAGCTGTGCACGGCGTCGACCACTTCACGCACGGCGCCGAGGGAGGTGATCACCAGCGGCACGCGGTGTTTGACGATCAGTTCCAGGTCCTGGCGCAGGCGCGGGTTGGTCGGGTGCACGATCAGGTTGACGCCGAAGGGTGCGGCTTTTGTTAGGCCACCGGCGTCGGATTCGGCCAGTGCGCCTTCAATCTGTTCCAGCCACTGCTCGAACCCTTCGCTGGTGCGTTCGTTCAGCGCGGGGAAGGTGCCGACGACGCCGGCCTTGCAGGTCTCGATCACCAACTCGGGGCCGGAGACCAGGAACATGGGGGCGGCCACCAGCGGCAGGCGCAGTCGGCCTGTAAAACTCTTGGGGATACTCATCGCTTCAGCGTCCTTCGTCTGTAGTCTGTTCCGGCTCGGGAATATAGAGATGGGGGATATGCTGTTTGATCAGGTCGCCGCTCTGGGACCAGCTGTGGCAGCTGTTGAGCATCGCATTGGCGGCCAGTTCCTTGATCCCTTCGCGGTCGCCGGGCCAGAGGGTCTGCACCGCGGTGGTGGCCAGCGGCTGCAGCAGCTCATTAAGATGGGTGCAGCCCTTGATGCCACCGAGCAGTTCCTTGGTCTGACGGTGCCAGCCCGGCCCGATGCGGGTACCTTCCAGTTGGCGGAAGGCGTTGGCGATCTCGGGGCAACTGAGAAACGGGGCGGCATCGATGCTGGCGTCGACCGCGTGGATCTGAAAGCTGTTGTCCAGCGTCAGCCGCATCCGGATATCGTGGAAGGGTTCGCCGGCACTGACATAGCCCTTGTCGCGGAATTCGTTATCCACATCATGGGTTTTTATATCGGTCATCCGGGCTTCGATATCCCAGAGGCCATCTTCGCGCTCAAAGCCCACGCAGAGTACCTGACGGGTGTGGACCTGGCGCCGTCGTACCGGTTTAGTCAACGGCATTGGCAGCCTCCTGGCGATCGGTTATCGGGCAGCCGGTTCGCAGTGCGCGGCGCAGCACCTTGCCGACGTTGGTCTTGGGCAGCTCTTCGGCGAACTCGACTACCTTGGGCACCTTGTAGCCGGTCAGCCGCTCGCGGCACCAGTCGCGAATCGCCTGTGCATCGAGGCTGTCATCCTTCAGTACCACCACCATCTTGACCACCTCGCCGCAGGTCTGGTCGGGGATGCCGATGGCGGCGCACTCGATGACGCCCGGATGGGCGGTGACCACGTCCTCGATCTCGTTGGGGTATACGTTGAAACCGGAGACGATGATCATATCCTTGGAGCGATCGACGATACGCAGGTAGCCGTCCGCCTCGCGCACGGCGATATCGCCGGTCTTCAGGTAGCCGTCGTCGGTGAAGATCTCGCGCGTGGCATCTTCGCGCTGCCAGTAACCGGCCATCACCTGCGGTCCCTTGATGCACAGCTCGCCCGCCTGTCCGTTGGGTAGGGAGGCACCCTCGGGGCTGCGGATGCTGGTATCGGTGAACGGGATCGGCGGACCGATGGTGCCGACGCGGATCGCCTTGGGCGGGTTGATCGCCACCGCCGGCGAGGTCTCGGTCAGGCCGTAGGCTTCGGCGATGGTGCAGCCGGTTACCTCCTGCCAGCGTTTGGAGGTGGCGTTGTTCAACGCCATGCCGCCGGACAGGGTGATCTTCAGCGGGCCGAAGTCCAGGGTGCGGAAGGAGGCGTTGTTGCACAGCGCGACGAACAGGGTGTTCAACCCCATGAAGCCGGTGACGCGCCAGCGCTTGAGCTCCTTGACGAAGCCGGGGATATCGCGTGGGTCGGGGATCAGCAGGCTGTGGCCGCCGCGGCCGAGCACCACCTGGGCGACGGTGAAGGCGTAGATATGATAGAGCGGCAGCGGGGCGACCACGGTGTCGGCCCACTCCTCGCCCGCGCCATTGATCACCTGCACCGCCTGCAGCATGTTGGAGAGCAGGTTGGCGTGGGTCAGCATCGCGCCCTTGGAGACACCGGTGGTGCCGCCGGTGTACTGCAGCGCGGCCAGGTCCCAGGGATCGCGCTCGACCGGTTCGGGGCGGGCGTCGGCGTATTTCAGCAGCTCAGCGCGCAAGCCGACGGACCCCGGCAGGTAGTAGGCCGGTTCCATCTTCTTGACGTATTTCACCGCGGCGTTGATCAGGTGGCGTTTGACGAAGCCGTGCAGGTCGCCGACCTGGGTCAGCACGATATGCTTGATCTCGGTCTCGGCGAGGATCTGCTGCGCCTTGTGCGCCATCGACTTGTGGATCACCAGCGCCTTGGCGCCGCTGTCGCGGAACTGGTGCGCCATCTCGGTCGGGGTGTAGAGCGGGTTGGTGTTGACGATCACCAGCCCTGCGCGCAAGGCGCCGAATACCACCACCGGATACTGGATCAGGTTGGGCAGCTGTATGGCGATGCGATCGCCCGGCTTGAGGTCGGTGTCCCGTTGCAGGTAGCAGGCGAACGCGGCGGAGAGGTGGTCGAGTTCACGATAGCTGAGGGTGCGCCCGAAGCTGGTGAACGCCGGTTTGTCGCCGTAGCGGCGGCAACTGGCCTCGAAGAACGCCGTTATGTTGCGGTAACCCTCGGGGTTGAGGTCCGTAGGGATGCTCTGACCGCTGCGTATTGGGTTGTCCATCGTCTACCTGATTTTGTTGTTATTGATCTGTACTCAATTTTTGGAGGGCGCCGGAGTGGGGTACGCCTTTCCGGGACACGCTGTGAATACATCCCTGTACGCTCGGCGTCGGCATCCATGC
>Ga0214472_10002615_pt1 | contig 19278 bp, 17 predicted proteins | sample RVTome_6_FD_207662 | JGI IMG/M metagenome (GOLD analysis project Ga0214472, IMG submission 207662) | Soil microbial communities from uranium-contaminated site in the Upper Colorado River Basin, Wyoming, United States - RVT140D175 | ecosystem: Environmental > Terrestrial > Soil > Contaminated >...
CCAAGAAGACATTCGTAGGGGATACCCATTCCTTTGTGCAATCTTTTAATCTGCGGCACGGAGAGACCGCGTTTTCGGTTTAACACATCGCTTACCCGACTTGGTGGCCCCAGAAAATCCTGAAGTTTTTTTCGGTCCACCCCGAGTTGATCCATTTGGAAAAGAATTGCGTTTACAGGGTCGGACGGGGGGATCGGATAATGTTTGTTTTCGTATGCCTCGACAAGCACCATTAAAACCTCCAACTCATCGCCTTCCGGGGTATCCGGAGCAGCGCCCCAAAGCTTTTCAATGTGCTCAAGGGCTTCCTGATAAGATGCTTCATTTTTTATGGGTTTCATTTTACCGCCTCAACTTCTATTTCGTCGTATTCCTTGTGAGTTCCTACAAATTTGATGAACATCGTCTGCCTCTGGTAATCCAAGACGCATACCACCCTGTAACTATTTCCTTTAACGTTGAATACGATTCGGTCGGCCACGAAAGAGGCATGCCTGAACGTATTTTTAACGTCTTGTGGGGTTGCCCATTTTTGCTTTTCGCAAAAGTGATACCATTCCGTAAGGAAGGGTTGTGCCTTTTCATTCCCGGTTTTTTCCCAATATTTCCGCAATCGGCTTTTGGCAATTATACGCATCCACAACTCCTTCTGTTACCGGTATGGTAACGGAGCTTCTGCCATCTGTCAACAGCCAACACAGGCTCGCTCTGGAGATGTTGATTCACCTGCCCCACTTTCATTAGGGGCCTTTGTTGCAATGCAAGACCCCCTATGCGCGCGAAATTTGGTCTAACCGGATTTCCGGAAGAGTCAAAAAAAATACATCCCACGCTATGTTCTCAGTGGCCTCTGTGGTAAACTTTTACCTTTTACCTTTCACCTTTTACCTCTCCCCTCGAATCCGCCCATGCCGCTCTCGCTTCAAGACAAAGACCGCAAATACCTCTGGCACCCCTACACCCAGATGAAGGATTACGAGGTCCGCGATCTCCTGCTCGTGGACCGGGCCGAAGGGCTGTATCTTTTCGACGACCAGGGACGCCGCTATTTCGACACCATCTCTTCCTGGTGGTGCATTGTCCACGGCCACAACCATCCCGTCATCCGGGAGGTGGTCCGACGACAACTGGAGCGGCTCGACCAGGTCCTGCTGGCCGGCACCACCCATGAAGGGGCGATCCTGCTGGCCGAACAGCTCGTGGGACTGACGCCGCCCGGGCTGACCAAGGTCTTTTTTTCGGACAACGGCTCCACCGCCTGCGAGGTGGCGCTGAAGATGTCGCTCCAGTACTGGCGCCAGAGCGGGGTGCCGAAAAAACAATATTTCGTGGCCTTGGAGCGCGGTTACCACGGCGACACCATCGGCACCATGAGCCTGGGCGGCACTCCGGAGTTTCACGGACCCTTCGCCGCCATGATGTTCGAGTCCTTCCGTATCCCGTCGCCTTATTGCTACCGTTGCCCCATGGGCAAACAGCGGCCGGATTGCGACCTGGCCTGCCTGAAGCCCCTGGAAGAATTGCTGGCCGCAAAGGGGGAGCGAATCGCCGGCCTGATCATGGAGCCGCTCATCCAGGCGGCCGGCGGCATGATCGTCTATCCGGCGGAATATCTCGAAAAAGCCGCGGCCCTGGCCCGCCGGTACAACATCCACCTGATCCTTGACGAGGTGGCCACCGGTTTCGGCCGCACCGGCAAAATGTTCGCCCTGGAACACGCCGGGGTGGGCCCGGATTTTCTCTGTCTCTCCAAGGGGCTGACCGGCGGGGTCCTGCCCATGGCCGCCACCCTTACCACCGACGAAATCCATGGCGCCTTTTACGGCGATTACCGGGAAAACCGCACCTTTTTTCATGGCCACACCTTTACCGGCAACCCCCTGGCCGCCGCCGCGGCCCTCGGCTCGCTGCGGGTCTTCAACGAAGAGCGGACCCTGGCGAGGATACAGGATACCGTCCCCTTCCTGCATCAACGCATGCAGCGCTTCCGTGAACTACCCTGGGTGGGGGATCTGCGCTGCCTCGGCATGATCGCGGCCCTGGAACTGGTGCGGGACCAGGAAAGCCACGAACCCTTCGATCCCGCCCTGCGGGTGGGCTGGCACATCTACCTGAAAGGACTCGAACAGGGACTGCTGCTCCGCCCCCTGGGCAACGTCATCTACCTGTGGCTGCCCCTCTCCGCCACCCGGGCCGAAATCGAGGAGATCACCGACCGGATGTGGCAGGTGGTGTCGGATGCACGAAATATTCCGGGGCAACGGGGTTAGGAAATTGACAACATAAGTCATAAGTCATAATATAAAAACATGCGAATTACACTTTCCATACCCGATACCGTCGCCCGTCGATTTCAGGCCGTGGTGCCTCCGCGCCAGCGGTCACGTCTCGTCACCCAACTGCTGGAAGGCAAGTTGGCGGAACTCGACGATGCACTCGCCGCCGCATGCCATGCTGCCAACCGTGACAAGTCACTCGTGCGGGAAATCGAGGAATGGCAATCGTTCGAAGACGGGATGGAGGATGACTGACCCTGCCGTCATTCGCGGAGATATCTGGTGGGTCAGCCTTGACCCGACACAGGGCTCCGAGATCAAAAAGACGCGACCATGCGTGGTGCTCACCCATGACACCTTAAACCGTATCCGGCATACAGTGGTCGTAATTCCCCTCTCAACCGCCGCCAAACCCCATCCCCCCGTCACGGTCCCAGTTACATGCCAAGGCGGCCCCGCTGTTGCAGTGGTGGATCAGATCCGGGCCGTGGCAAAGCACAGGCTCAGATCAAGAGTTGAGACACTCCCGCCCGAAGAGCTGGCGCAGGTCGGCCAAGCCATCGCGACAATACTCGAACTCGGCTGATTCTCGTTCCCACGTTCCTGCCTGGGAACGTAAACCTGACGCTCCCGCGTCCTGGCGAGAGGGTTACAGACAAATAATAAGGTGACCAGATGAATAAAAGAAAAAACATCGCCGTGGTCCTCTCCGGCTGCGGCAACCGGGACGGGGCCGAGATCCACGAGTCGGTGCTGACCCTGTGGGCCATCCATCGCCACGGCGCCGAGTACCAGTGTTTCGCTCCGGATATCGACCAGCATCATGTACTCAACTTCATCACCGGCGAGGAGATGGATGAGCGTCGCAACGTCCTGGTGGAATCGGCCCGCATCGCCCGTGGCAAGATCGAGGATCTCAGGAATTTCCGGGCCGGTGATTACGACGGACTGATCTTTCCGGGTGGTCTCGGCGCGGCCAAGAATCTCTCCACCTTCGCCTTTGACGGGCCGCGTTGCACGGTCAACGAGGAGGTGGAGCGGGCCGTCCGGGAGATGGCGGCCCTGGGCAAACCCATCGGCGCCCTGTGCATCGCCCCGGCGATCATCGCCCGGATCATCGATCAGGTGGAGGTAACGGTGGGCCGGGACCCCAAGACCGCCGCGGCCCTGGAGAAGATGGGAGCCCGGGTCACTCCCGCCGGCCACGGCGAGATCGTCATCGACCGGCCGCACAAGGTGGTCTCGACCCCCTGCTACATGCTCGATGCCCGGGTGGATCAGATCGGCGACGGCGCCGACCGGTTGGTGGCGGCTGTATTGGAACTGATTGGTGACCGGTGATCATGATCGGTAATCGGTGACCGGTGACCGGTGATCGGTAGGGGCAGACCTGCGTGTCTGCCCGCCCGGGGGCGGTGCGACCGAAGAGGGAGACCACAGGGGCGGATGGCGGGGAGGTCTCGTCCTGTCTCTTGTCTCTATGTCGGAGTCGGGGTCGGGATCGGGATCGATAGCGATTTCGATTTCGACAGACGGAGGAAGGAAGAAGGAGGGTTTGTTCTCGTTCCCACGCTCCTGCGTGGGAACGCGCTTTGGGACGCTCCGGCGTCCCCCCTCGCGCCGTTCCGGACCGGATTGATTTTCCCGTCCGGCATGGTTCCGTGGAGTGGTGACTCGTTTCGGGGTAGCCGCCTGACCGGCAAGGACGCAGGAGCGTCCGGGGGGTACGTTCCCACGCGGGAGCGTGGGAACGAGAATAAGATGGTGTCTTTTATGTACGCGCCATTTCCTTGAGCCATTTCCGGATGCTTTTCTTTACATCTCTCCAATCCAGATCCCACAGACATCGTGGCATGGGTTCACGGTCGGCGTCGTCGAAATAGGCCAGCCCGTAGAGGACATGGCCGATATCCCGCACCTGATATTTTTCTCGATAAAGTTCGAGCATCTCCGCCAGGCTGAAGCATTGTCTCCCTAAAGCGTAGATGTCCAGAAAATCTTTTCTGCTTCCCCGTTGGGCAACGGCCGAAAGTTTCATGCAGGCAAGATCGGCCGGAGAGGCGATCGGGCATTGGTATTCCGGCCAGATAAGCGCCGGCTGCAGAAGGGGATAGCGATATTCAAGGAAGGTGACCCGGATGCCGGTCACGGTACCGTGCAGAGTGCCTCGTTCTATCTGCCCGGTAATGAAAGAAATTCCCTCCTCTCGCACCCCCTCCGCCAGGAGCATGGGGTCGGCAAGACGATTTCCGGTGAACCAGTCGAAATCTTGAGAAAGCCGATGCCCCAACAAAAGGGCGATGGCGGTGCCACCCCCCAGATAAAACCCCTTCCGCCCGATCACCGGCGCCAACTCACGCAGGATCTCGGATTGGCTCCCCTGTAAAATTTCAGGATGGAAATTCATACCTGATGCCGCTGGTCCCACAAGGCGCGCTTTTCCATTTTCAGCCAGTCGTTGACCAGACGGTGCGGCAGGGGCAGGATCAATTCCCAGAAACGGAGTCGGGGAGGGCTTAAGCCCCTCCCGCGGCTCTTCCTGAACCATTTAGCCAAAGCCTGGTCCCCGGCCAGGGCGCGCAGCCATTGCACCGCCTCCCAATCTCCCGATGACAGCAGCCTGCCAATGATAAAGTCGGCATTATCCGGCCAGGAAAGGTGGTCGAAATCGCAGTCCCAAAACAGCGGCCGCAGTTTTTCCGGAAGTCGGTTCATGATTGACCGGTTCTGGCGAGGTTTGATGGCATCGAAATCGGCTTTTCGATCCCGATCACGATTTCGATTTCGATTTCGATTTCGATTTTTTTGGCCGCCATGCGGCTACTACTGAACGGTTACGAATAATCAAATTTTAACCCACTCACGGGAGGGAAGCAAACCCCACGGCCTGTCTCGCCCCATCCGGGAACGTTATACAGGAATTAGGTGGTCCGTGATCGGTGATCCGGCCGCTCCCTGACGGGTCGGTGAACGGTAGGGGCAGACCTGCGTGTCTGCCCTGAAACGATGCAACCACAGGGGATGCAATGAAAAAGGAGGGATTGAAGGGGTGGTGTACACCGATTACCGATCACCGATTACCGATTACCGATTACCACGCACCGATAACCGGTCCCGCTACTTGCCGATACAGAACCGCTCGAAGATCATCTCCAGGACATCCTCGGCGGTGGTGACGCCTACTATGTCGCCGAGATGATCCAAAGCTCCCCGCAGATCCATGGCGACCAGATCGGGGGCTACCAGATCGGGGGCTACCAGATCGGGGGCGACCAGATCGGGCGAGGCGTCGCGGGCCAGGGTTCCGGCGGCCAGCGCGACCGCGTCCAGGGCCTTGACCAGGGCGGCCCGATGGCGAAGATTGGGCGCCCCGGCCGTATCATCTTCCACCGGGCCACCATCCCCGGTCATGATGGCGAAGATCGCTTCCTCCAGTTGGTCGATACCGGTACCGGCCTTGGCCGAGACCACCACCACCTCTTCTCCGGGCAGCGCCTTGCCGACCTCTTGCGAAACGTTTGGCACCGCCAGGTCCGCCTTGTTGATCACCACCAGGACTTTGCCGCTGGCGTTGCGGTGCCGGATCGAGTCGTACAGTCGATGGTCTTCCGGGGAAAGGGGTTGCGAGCCATCGACCATGAAGAGGATCAAATCCGCTTCGGCCTGCTTGGCCCGGGCCCGCTGGATGCCCAGTTCCTCCACCGCCCCCCCGGCCTCCCGGATGCCGGCGGTATCGACCAGACGCACCGGCAGCCCCTTGATGTCCACGTATTCCTCGATGGTGTCCCGGGTGGTGCCCGGAATCTCGGTGACCAGGGCCCGCTCTTCCCTGAGCAGGGTGTTCAACAGGCTCGACTTGCCCACATTGGGCCGGCCCAGGATAACGGCGGATATCCCCTCCCTGAAGATGGCGCCCCGGTCGGCCATGGCGATCAATTCCCGCACCGGTGCCGCCACCTCCTTTTCCAGGTCCGCCAGCATCTCGTCGTTGCGGAGGATCTCCCCTTCATCCTCGGGAAAATCGATGGCCACCTCGATGACGGCCAGCATGGCCACCAATCGATCGCGTATCGCGGCCACCCGGTCGTGAAGACCGCCCCGCAACTGGGCCGAGGCGAGCCGCAAACCGGCGCCGGTCCGGGCCTGGATCAGGTCGAGGACCGCTTCGGCCCGGGTCAGATCGATGCGGCCGTTCAAAAAGGCACGCTGGGTGAATTCGCCGGGATCGGCGGGCCGGGCCCCGGCCCGGAAGACCAGGGAGAGGATTTCCCGCAGGGCCGCGTAACCGCCGTGGCACTGGATCTCCACCACCTCTTCCCGGGTGTAGGTGTGCGGCGCCCGCATGCAGACCGCCAGCACCTCGTCGATGGGGGTACCGTGGTCGGGATCGACCACCCAGCCGTAATAAAGGCGATGGCTCTGCAGATCGAGGGATTCGTTACGGAGGGCCGCGGTTTGGCGCGGCCTGAAGATGCGGCTCAAAATCGCCGGGGCCAGGGGGCCGCTGATCCGGATGATGCCGATACCGCCGGCCCCGGGCGGGGTGGCAATGGCGGCGATGGTGGCTTCAAGCCGGTCGGAGGAAAGAGACAAGGGGAAGTCGTGGGTCGAAAGTTATTGGGGTATTTGCCTTGAGAACGGTTAATAGGCGGAGCGCCGGTGAGTAGTGATTGGTGATCGGTGATTGGTAATCGGTGGTCGGTAATCACCGGCAACCGGTCACCGATATTTTGTCCTTACCGGTCACCGTCCGTCGCTCCCTCTGGGGGGGGCATCGACCCGGGCAGGCACGGGGGCCTGCCCCTACCGATCACCGGTCACCCGCCTTCGCTGGAAACCAGCTACGGCGGACAAGCCGCTCAACCTCTGAGCCTCTCGGTTTGTCCACCGGTCACCGATCACCGGTCACTCCTCCCCACCGTCCTTCCCGCCCCCCTCCGGCGGGGGGCCGCGACGTTTGCGGCCGCCGCCCTTGCCGGGCCGGGCGCCGGGTTTGTAGATCAGCACTTTTTTGAACAGACCGTCGCCCACGCTGCGGCTGCGGATGTCCTTGTCCGCCTGCAGGGTCATATGGACGATGCGGCGCTCCGAGGGATTAAGCGAGGGAATGGCGCTGGTTCGGCCGTTCTCCTTGACCTCGGCCGCCAGTTTCTGCGCCAGGACCACGAGTTCCTGCAGGCGATTGGCCCTGAAATCCCCGGCGTCCAGGGAGAGCATCACTTTCTCCGAATAATTCCGGCTCAACATCTTGCGGAGCAGATACTGCAAACTGTCGAGGGTCCTGCCCTCGGGGCCGACAATGTTATCGACATGGCCGCCCTTGACGTGGGCAACCACGGCGTTGTTTTCCAGGGCCACCGAAAGTTCGGAGGGAAATCCCATCAGATCGAGGATTTTTCCCAGATCCCGCCGGATCTGCTCCACCGCGGCCAACCCTTCCTCCTGGCTGAGAAGCGGCGTTTCCGGCTCCTTGGGTTTCGGGACTCTCTCCTCTTTTTCCCGGGGTGGCGGGGCCGCCTCGGGCCGTTTTTCTTCCCTGGCGACCCTTTCCTTGGCCGCTCCCCTGGCCGGCTTCTCCGCGGTCGCTCCCCTGGCAGGTCTCTCCGGTCTCTCCGGCTTGACCGCTTTTTCGACTGCCACGGCCGGCACTGCGGTCATTGCTTCCCGCAGCGGCATCTTTTCGCCATTCGCCGGTGTTTCAGCCTTGGGGGTCGCCTTGGCCGGCTTTTTCCGTGGCCGGCCTCCGGGCTGGACCGGTGCCGTTTTTTCCGGTGCCGTCGCGCCTTTGCGGGCCACCCGCAGTCTGGCCGGGCGCTTGCACAGGCCGAAGACGCCGGGCGAGCCGGTGTGCAGGACCTCGATATCCAATTCTTCCTGGGAAACGTTCAGGGCCTCGCAGGCCTTCATGATGGCCTCGGCCACGTCCTTGCCCTGGAATTCCATTTTCTTGGCAATTGTCATACCAGATACCTCCCGTCCTCAGGCGACGGTTACCGAACGGTTGATCATATACTGCTGCCCGATGGAAAGCAGATTGTTGACCAGCCAGTACAGTACCAGGCCGGAGGCGAAATTGACGAACATGACCGTGAAGATGACCGGCAGAAAAAGCATGATCTTGGCCTGGGTCGGGTCGGCCGCCGTGGGGGTCAACTTCTGCTGAAAAAACATACTGGCGCCCATCAGCAGGGTGAGGACCGGGATACCGCCCAGGTAGGGGATATCCACGCCGATGGAGAGCCGGTCCGGGGCGGAGAGGTCGTTGATCCAGAGCATGAAGGGGGCGTGCCGCAGTTCGATGGCCTGCAACAGCACCTTGTACAGGGCGAAAAAGACCGGAATCTGCAGCACCATGGGCAGGCAGCCGCCCAGGGGATTCACCTTGTAGGTCTTGTACAGGTTCATCATCTCCTGGTTGAGCTTGGTCGCATCGTCCTTGTACTTCTCCCGGATCTTGTCGATCTTCGGCTTCAACGCCTGCATGTTCTTCATCGACTTCATGCCCTTATGGGAAATGGGCCAGAAGAGCATCTTGATGATCGTGGTCACCAGGATGATGGCCAGGCCATAGTTGCCGATGAACCGATAGAGGAAATTCAGCAGGCTGTGGGTGGGCTTGGCCACCACGTCGAACCAGCCGAAATTGACCGCCTGGTCCAGGTTGGAGCCGATCTCCTTGAGCAGGGAGATTTTCTTGGGTCCGAAGAAAACCGTATACTCATACTGCCGGCTGGAACGGGCCGGAATCACCCGGGTCTCGTCGGTCAGGAGGGTGGTGACCCGGTCGCCCTCGGCCGCCATGAGCACCGCGGCCGTATCGCTCTCGCCGGGCAGGACGGCGCAGATGAAGTAATTGCCTTCATAGGCGGCCCATTGGATGGCCCCCTCCACCTTCTGGCCGCTCTTTTGCAGGTCCGCGGGCTTGAATTCCTGCAACGAACCGTTGGCGAATACCGCCGGCCCGGAGAAGAGAAAGCCGCTGGCCGGGGATTCGCTATCGCCGAAGGGTGAATTGGTCAGGCTGAGATAGGGCGCCCCCTGGAGCGGGGTGTCCGTGGGGTTGTTGACCTCGATCCGCAACCTGTAGAGATAACTATCCGCCTCCATGGTCATGGTGCGGGTGATGACCAGTCCCGAGGCCAGATTCGCCGTCATGCGCATGGAAGCGGCGCCGCCCGGCGCGGTCAGCCGCAGACCATCGACATCGGCGGTGAAGACCGGAATCTCGGCCCGGTCCGGTTCGACGCCCCAGGAAAAAAAGAGCGGCAGTTCCCGGGGCCGTTCCGTCTTGATCAATTCCTTGGGCCCGGAATCCGGTTGGATGCTCTCCCGGTATTCCTTCAGCCGGAAACTCCTGACCCCGCCGCCCGTTTCGGTGAAGACGGCGGAAAACAGCGGGGTTTCCACCGGAATCTCCCGGCCGGTTGCCAGGGGCAACGTTTCCTCGGCCGCGAGCGCCGGAACCGGTACCGGCACCGGCGACCGGCCGTTGCTTTCCTCCGGCCCCGCCTCCGTTACCGCCCGCTCGACAACCGGAACCTCGGGTGGCACCTCCGGCGGCCCGACGAACAGATACTGGTAGCCCAGAAGGATGATGAACGACAGCACGACCGCCAGTAATGCCCTTTGCGTATCCATAGATTTACAGTTCCTTCATGCCCGGCCGGCATCTCGATGTCGCGGTGGCGGGTCTGCTTGAGAATTCAGGAATTCGGGACGCGGGAAATACTAATATACCTGGATCGCGCCCGGATTTGGGTCATATTTGGTCGCGCCGATTGAGCAAAACCGTAGGCGTAGCAGGGCTACGGCGAGGATTTTGCGATTGAGGCGCGGCCAAAGATGACTCGAAGCCGGGATGCGTGATGGTAAATTGGTTTTTTCCGCGTCCCTTGGGTTTTACCGGGTCGAAACCGCCTCTGCAAAAGGGATGACAGCGCAGAAGCCGGCGGCAAGCCAGATAGAGGCCGTGACCAAGGCCGTGTTGTTCGATGGCCTCGACCGCATATTGGGAGCAGGTCGGGGTGAAACGGCAGGCGGGAGGGAACAGGGGGGATATGAACAGGCGATAGACCTTGATCAGCCGGAGGCAGAACGAAGTGAGAATAAGACGTGGCGTCTCCATGCTGTATGAGGACTCCTGAAGGTACGGCAAAAGGCATCCCGCCTCGGCGGCTCGGTGCCACGGCCCGCCGTCGAACCTTGACCGGAGGTGCCGGTTGCGGTTCCCGGCGCGGTGGTGACCGGAGCCGGGGAGAATCGTGATCGCCTCTGCCATCCTCGGGCCGGCAATGGCCTTGGCCTTTGTTGGTCAGGCGGTTTTCCGCCGCTCTTCCTGTTCCGTCCCGGACCTTGGACCCCGCCTCGATATCCGATCGAGCAGGTCGCGCACCGCCTCTTGCACCTCGGCGGGGGTTCGCGGCGCGAAACCCCGCCGCACCGTGATGACGATGTCCATGGCAGGGGGCAGAACCGTCCGGTTCGCCCTGAAAAATTCCTTGATGACCCTTTTGATCCTGTTCCTTCTGACGGCTCCCTTCAGCCGGCCGTGCACGCTGATGCCGAGGCGATTGCCGCTGCCCTCGTTGGCCATGCATATGAGACTGAAATTATTGCCCTGCAGTCGTCTGCCGCGTTTGTAGACCAGGTCGTATTCCCATGTCTTGCGCAGCAAACTCGATTTGGGAAGCGGATACTGCTTCATGGCGCCCCTCCGGCTCGACCCCTCGCCGGGCGCCCCGCTCTCTTCCACCGCGAAGCCTCCGCACCGATCAAGTCTTTTACACGGTCAACCGTTTGCGGCCCTTGGCCCTTCTGCTGCTGAGAATGGCGCGACCGGCCCTGGTCTTCATCCTCTCCCGGAATCCGTGGGTCCTCTTACGTTTTATGTTGCTCGGCTGGTATGTTCTTTTCATAATATGTCCTCGTTGGTGATAATGGCGGCAAGCGGTGGTCTTCTATCCGCGGTTGCGGTGGGTGGCGGGCGCCGTGTGTCTCGCAGCCGCATGATCGGCGCCCCTGTCACTCCACCCCCATCGGTAAATTCGGGCGGTCCGGATAACTCGTGGCGCGGCGGAAGCCCCCTGCCCCCGGCTACCCGCCGGGCCGCGCCGGCGCTGAGCCGTAGCGGAATCCGTGACAAGAAACGAGCTACTTTACCCATCCGGGCAGGGAGTGTCAAATAAATTCACTCACGATTGACAGCCGCACCATTTGCGGGTATGAGATGAACGGCTTTTATAACAGCATGCCGTGCTGCCGAACGGTTGAGGAAAAACCATGCCGGTCTATGAATACGAACATCTCGAACATCCCGGCCGGGAATGCCGCCTGGGGAATAATTTCGAATGGCGGCAGGCCATGAGCAGCGCAAAATTGCCGCTTTGCCCCGAGTGCGGCGTCCCGGTCCGGCGATTGATCTCCCTCTGCGCCGTCAGCACCCCCAAGACGGCGAGCGATCTGAAAAATCTGGGCTTTACCAAACTGGTCAGAAAGGACCAGGGGGTCTACGAAAACGTGACCGCCACCGGCAAGGAGAGCCGCATCTGGGATGCGGCCAAACCGGGCACCATGCCGGATCTCCGCTCCAAAATCAGGGATTGACGGGGTAAGCAGTGCGAATCATGATCGTCGGGGCCGGCCAGGTCGGCCATCATCTGAGCGCCAAGTTGTCGGCCGAAGGCCAGGAAGTCATCCTGATCGACCGCGACGAGGCCAAGCTCCGGCGCCTGGAAAGGGAACTCAACATCCTGGCGGTGCATGGCAGCGGCGCCTCGGCCAAGACCCTGGAGGAGGCGGGCATCGACAATACCGATCTCTTCATCGCCGTGACCGACAGCGACGAGATCAATCTGGTGGCCTGCATCCTCTCCAAGCAATACAACGTCAAAACCAGGGTGGCCAGGGTGCGCAGCGAGGATTATCTCTCCCCCGGCTCGCCCCTGAACGAAAAGGCCCTGGGCATCGATCTGCTGATCAGTCCGGATCAGGCGATGACCGACGAAATCATGCAGTTGAGCCAGGCCTCGGCGGCCTTCGACATGGCGGAATTCGCCGGCGGCCAGCTCATGCTGCTGGGCTACGTGGTCCAGCCGGGCAACCCCTGCATCGGCATGTCCCTCATGCACTTCAAACAGCAGAAGGGCAGCTACCGCTTCGTGCTGGTCGCCATCATCCGGGGGGATCGAACCATCATCCCCCGGGGCGAGGACCGGCTGGAGGCGGGCGACAGAATCTACATCATGACCCGGCGGGACGACCTGCACGAGATGGAGGAGCTGTTCCACTTCACCAGCCGCGCCCCCCGGCTGGTCTTCATCATCGGCGGCGGCCACATCGGCTACCAACTGGCCCGGCGCATGGAACAACAGAAGATCGAGGTCCGGCTGGTGGAAAGGGACGCGGACCACTGCGAATTCCTGACCCGGAACCTGGAGAGGGCTTTGGTGTTGAATTTCGACGGCCTGGAGGCCAATATCCTGCTGGAAGAGGGGATCGACCGGGCCGACCTGGTGATTTCGCTCACCGACAGCGATACGGACAACATCCTCACCAGCCTGCTCGCCAAGCACCACGGCGCCAAGAAGTGCATCACCAAGATCACCCGGCCCGATTTCATCCCCCTGCTCGGCAAACTGGGGATCGATGTGGCCCTGAGCCCGCGCCAGGTGGCGGCCAACATGATCCTGCGTTTCGTGCGGCGCGGCGCCGTGGTCTCGGTGACCACCATCATGGGCAGCGACGCCGAGGTCATCGAGATCGCGGTGCCCGACCTACCCCGGTTCCGCGATGCGCCGCTCAAGAGCCTGGCCTTTCCGCGCGGCGCCATTGTCGGCGGGATCGTCCGGCAAGAGCGGGTCTTCATCCCTTCCGGCGAGACCGCCCTCCAGCCCGGCGATATCCTGGTGGTCTTCTTTTCCCAGCAGGTCCAGCAGAACGTCGAGGCCTTCTTCGAATAGCGAGACCCCATGCGCACCTCCGGTGTCCTGAACATCCTGGGCAAGCTCCTTCTGGTCCTTTCCCTTTTTCTGCTCACCCCCATAGCCGTCAGCCTCTACTTCGGCGACGGCATGAGTGGCGACTTTCTCCTCTGCTCGGTGCTCGGCGGCCTGGCCGGGGGCGGGCTGGTGGCCGCCTTTGCCCCGGAAAAGGAGATGGGCTACCGGGACGGCTTCGCGGTGGTGGTCTTCAGTTGGCTCGGCCTGGCCCTGCTCGGGGCCCTGCCATACTACTTTTCCGGGGTCATGCCCGCTTTCGTCGATTGTTTTTTCGAGTCCATGTCCGGTTTCACCACCACCGGGTCCACCATCCTCGCCCAGGTCGAGGTGCTGCCCGAGAGCGTCCTCTTCTGGCGCGCCCTGACCCACTGGCTGGGCGGCATGGGCATCATCGTCCTCACCCTGGCCATCCTGCCGCTGCTCGGCATAGCCGGCATGCAGCTCTACCAGGCCGAGGTCTCCGGTCCCACCAAGGACCGGTTGTCCCCCCGCATCCAGGACACGGCCCGCATCCTCTGGGGCGTTTATCTCCTGCTTACCCTGGCCCTGATATTGCTTCTCCTGGTCGGCGGGGTCGGTTTTTTCGATGCGGTCTGTCACGCCTTCGCCACCATCGCCACCGGCGGCTTCTCCACCCATACCGCCAGCATCGGTCACTTCGATTCCATCTATATCGAGACGGTGATTATCGTCTTCATGTTCTTGTCCAGTATCAATTTTTCCCTCCACCACCGCGCCCTGAACGGCAACTACGCCGCTTTCCGGAAAAGTGAGGAGTTGCGTCTGTACGTCGGCCTCATGGCGGGTTCCATTCTGGTCGTGCTGGCGGTCAACTGGTGGTACGGCGCCTTTCCCGGCCTCGGCGCCAATCTCCGCGCCACCGTTTTCTCGGTCGTATCGATCATGACCACCACCGGTTTCGGCACCGCGGACTTCGATCAATGGCCTTCCGCCAGCCGGCTCCTGCTGGTGATCGTCATGTGCATCGGCGGCAGTGCCGGCTCCACAAGCGGCGGCATCAAACAGGTGCGCATCCTGCTTTTTTTCAAGTACGCCCGTCTGCAACTCCACCGCCTGGTGCATCCCCACGAGGTGCGCAACATCAAGCTCGACGGCATCACCGTCCCCCGGGACGTGCTTGTCTCCATCCTCGGTTTTCTGGCCCTGTATTTTGTTTTTTTCCTGACCGCGAGCCTCATGGTCAGCGCCACCGGGGTGGACATCATCACCGGCGTCACGGCGGTGACCGCGACCATGAACGGTGTCGGCCCCGGCCTCGGCCTGGTCGGGCCGGCCCAGAATTTCGGCGGCCTGTCCGATCTCGCCAAGGTGGTGCTCGCCTTCTGTATGCTGGCCGGTCGCCTGGAGCTGTACACCCTGGTGGTCCTCCTCACTCCCGCGTACTGGAAAATGGCCCACCGGCCGGTCTGGCGCTGGCAACGGAAAACGGCCTGAGATAAAATCCGGGTTTGATGGATCGCGGGCCAGGCCCGCGATCAGTGAATTTCCACCGTTTTTTTGGTCTTGAATGGTTACGATGACGACTGACACCACCTACGACATCCTGGTGATCGGCGGCGGTCACGCCGGCTGCGAGGCGGCCCTGGCCGCGGCCCGGATGGGCTGCCGCACCCTGCTCGCCGTGATCAATGTCGATACCATCGGCGCCATGTCGTGCAACCCGGCGGTGGGCGGCCTGGCCAAGGGCCACCTGGTCAAGGAGATCGACGCCCTGGGCGGCGAGATGGCCAAAAACATCGATGCCACCGCCATCCAGTTCCGCCGCCTCAATACCCGCAAGGGGCCGGCGGTCTGGTCCTCCCGGGCCCAGGCGGACCAGGCCCGCTACCGGCTGCGGATGAAATCGGTGCTGGAAAACCAGCCGGGCCTGGAGATCCGCCAGACCGTGGTGGACCGGTTGCAGGTGGAGAACGGCCGGGTGGTCGGCGCGGTCACCTCCCTGGACGAACAGATCCCGGTCCGGGCCGTGGTCATCGCCACCGGCACCTTTTTGAACGGCCTCATCCACATCGGTCTGAAGCAGTTCCCGGCCGGCCGCATGGGCGACCCCCCCTCCCTGGGACTGGCGGGCTGGCTGCGCCGGGCCGGCTTTGTCATGGGCCGCATGAAGACCGGCACCCCGCCGCGGCTGGACGGCCGGAGCATCGATTTCGCGGCCCTGGCCCCGCAGCACGGCGATTCCCCGGCCCCTTTCTTCTCCTTCAGCCATAGCGACGATCCCGGCTGCATCGAGCCGCCGCTGCCCCAGCTCCCCTGTCACATCACCTACACCAACCATCGCACCCACGAGGTCATCCGGGGGTCCATCGACCGTTCCCCCATGTATTGCGGCCTCATCGAGGGGGTGGGGGCGCGCTACTGCCCCTCCGTCGAGGACAAGGTGATGCGCTTTCCGGACAAGGAGCGCCACCAGATCTTCCTCGAACCGGTGGGACTGGACACGGTGGAAATCTACCCGAACGGCATCTCCACCAGCCTGCCCCTGGACGCCCAGGTTGCCATGCTGCACACCATCGAGGGGCTGGAGCGGGTGCGGGTGATCCGGCCCGGCTATGCCATCGAGTACGATTACGTGGAGCCGGTGGAACTGCGCTCCTCCCTGGAGACCAAAAGGATCGAGGGGCTCTTTCTGGCCGGCCAGATCAACGGCACCTCGGGCTACGAGGAGGCGGCGGCCCAGGGGCTGATTGCCGGCATCAACGCGGTGAATCGGGTGCGGGACCGGGAGATGGTGGTGCTGGACCGCTCCCAGGCCTACGCCGGGGTGCTGATCGACGACCTCATCACCCTGGGCACCCGGGAACCCTATCGTCTCTTCACCTCCAGGGCCGAATATCGGCTGCTGCTGCGGGAAGACAACGCCGATCTCAGGCTGCGGGAGATCGGCCACCGGCTCGGTCTGGTGGATGAAGAGACCTTTGCCGCCTTTACCCGCAAACGACAGGCCATCGAGGGATTGCTCGACAAACTGGCCGCCCTGACGATCCGCCCCGCCGCCGGGGTCAACGACCGGCTGGCTGAACTGGGCAGCGCCCCGCTCAGCCAGCCGGTGCCGGCGGCCGAACTGCTGCGGCGGCCGGAGATCGACCTGACCGGCATCGGGGCGCTGGCCGGGATCGAGTTCCCGGAAGCCGTGCCGGTGCGGCGCGAGGTCGAGTTGCGCATCAAATACGAGGGGTATATCCGGCGCCAGCAGGAACAGGTGGACCGCTTCCGGCGTCTGGAATCGGTGGCCCTGCCCGAGGAAATCGATTACCGTGGCATGGGCGGCCTGTCCAACGAGGTGGTGGAGAAACTCTCCCGGGTGCGGCCCCGCTCCCTGGGCCAGGCCTCCCGCATCTCCGGCGTCACCCCGGCCGCGGTCTCGGTCTTGCAGATCCATCTGAAAAAGGCGGGAATATTATGATCCCCTATCCTGAAATCGATCCGGTGATCGTCCATATCGGCCCCCTCCAGCTCCGCTGGTACGGCATGATGTATGTACTGGGGTTCGTCGCCACCTACCTGCTGGTACGGTTGCAGATCAGGCGTTTCAACCTGACCTGGCTGGCGCCCCATTTCGAGAATCTGAATTTCGTGCTCATCGTCAGCGTGGTGCTGGGCGGCCGGCTCGGCTACGTGCTCTTCTACAATCCGGCCTATTACCTGCGCCATCCCCTGGAGATCCTGGCCACCTGGCAGGGGGGCATGTCCTTTCACGGCGCCTTCCTGGCCATGATCCTGGCCGCCATTTTCTTTTGCCGGCGCCACGACCTGAGTTTCCTGGCCACGGCCGACGTCTACGTGGTCACCGTGCCCATCGGCCTGGGGCTGGGCCGCCTCGGCAATTTCCTCAACAACGAACTCCATGGCCGGGTCACCGACGTACCCTGGGCCATGGTCTTTCCGGGCGCCGGGCCCGAGCCCCGCCATCCCTCCCAGCTCTACCAAAGTCTACTGGAGGGGGTGGTCCTCTTTCTCATCCTCTGGTTCACGGCCATGGGCGGAAAACGCCGCCGTCCCGGCACCATGCTGGCCCTGTTCCTCCTTTTCTACGGCATCTTCCGGGTGACGGCGGAACTGTTCCGCCAGCCGGACCCGCAGATCGGTTTCCTCTTCGGCTTCCTGACCATGGGACAGCTCCTGAGCGGCATCATGATCGTCGCCGGCCTGATCCTGCTGGCCACGCGCCCGAAGACGAATGACCGGTGAGGTATGAGGGGTGACGGATGAGAGAACGATGAGGACCGGGAAGCTCACATGAAAAAGACCTTCGGTTTCGCGCTGCTGGGGGCCGGGGTGGCGCTGCTGTTTTGGTACATCGCCTTTGGTACCGTGCTGCTCGGCCCCATGGAACGGACCCTGCTGGACGGTTTTTTTTATGTCCGCGAGCCGCACCCCGGCGACCTGGCCATGGGGGAAAAAAACCGCTACGTCTCCGACCGGGTGCAACTGGTGGCCATCGACGCCCCCTCCCTGGGCGCCTTCGGCGAATGGCCCTGGTACCGCGACGTCCATGCCCGTTACCTGAAGAGTATCGAACGTTTTTCCCCCCGGGCGGTCTATTTCGATATCGGCTTCATCCTGCCGGAAACCGTGCCCTCCTCCATTGTCGGGCAACTGAACCACGCCCCCGAGCAACTCGCCATGGTGCGCCGGGCCTTTACCGCCATGGACGAGCGGTTTGCCCGGGAACTGGGCCGGCACGACAACGTCTATCTCGATCTCTTCCTGGTGGGCGACCGGCGCGACGATATCCCCTATCTCGACCGGATCGAAAATACCGAAAAGATCATGGAAGGCTATTCCCTCCCCGCCGCGGCCGGCGAACCCGCTTTTTACCATTCCCTGGAGCCGGTGATGGAGGAGTTCATGCGCCGGGCCCAGCCGGTCACGGTCAATGCCTGGCCGGACCCCGACGAGGTGGTCCGCTCCTTTCTGCCCTATCATACCTACCGGACCAGGGCCGGCGAGACCCGCCATTATTTTTCGGTGGTGCTGGCCCTGTTGATGCGCTATTACGGCATCGCCGATCCGGCCCGGGTGCGGATCGACGACCTGGGTGTCATCCTGGAGGGGGCCCGCCTCCCGGAACTGGACGACCACCGGCAACCCCGCATCCACCGGGGACAAGACCTGGCCGGGCTGCGGCAAAAGATCCGGCTCCCTTCCCGGCCGGCCGGCTATAACGAAAATCTGTACAATTTCCTGGTCAACGACCTGCGGGGCCCCGGGGCCGGCGCGGACGCCCAGATTCCGCCCTATCCCGTGCACCTGTTGCAGCGGGAGGACAACGCCCTTGAACTCATCGACGGCCGGGAGATTTACGACGCCGCCGTGACCGCTGGTTCCCGGCTGATCGATGTCGTTTTCTACCGGGAGGGCAGGGTGGTCCTCGGCACCGAACGTAAGTCGCCCCATCTCCCCCGTTCCTTTCCCATCAATTTCGCCGGCCGGGAGGAAGCCCTCTTCATCGATCCTTTCACCAAGGAGGAGGCGACCCATTTCACCATTCCCACCGTGAGTTACCGAGCGGTGATGGAGGTGGAAGAACTGCCCCCCCTGCCCCTGCTGGACGAATGGGGGGAGATGGACCCGGCTTACGACGACGCTCCGTTGCTGCCCTGGTTTATCGCCTATTGCGGCGAGCGGCACGACGAGGTGCTGCGGGGTTGCCAGGCCAGGTATCAAGATCTGTCCGACGAAAACGTGCACCGCTGCATCGACGAGGATATGCCCGAGGAGGGGCGCTACGTCTATTACCGCATGTTCCTCGACGATATCGCCGCCATGAGCGAAACCGGGGCAATGGAGCCCGGCACCTCCCTGAAGGACCTCATCCCCGTCTATCCCGACTGGCTGGAGGCCCGGGGGCTGGTCCAGGAGCCCGGTTTTCGCCTGAGCGAGGCCCGGGTGGCGGAACTGCTCCAGGATCTCTACCGGATGAATTTCGACCGTTATTACCACAAGATGATCTTCACCGGGGCCTATGCCGCCGGCATGGC
>Ga0214472_10002616_pt1 | contig 19272 bp, 15 predicted proteins | sample RVTome_6_FD_207662 | JGI IMG/M metagenome (GOLD analysis project Ga0214472, IMG submission 207662) | Soil microbial communities from uranium-contaminated site in the Upper Colorado River Basin, Wyoming, United States - RVT140D175 | ecosystem: Environmental > Terrestrial > Soil > Contaminated >...
CGGCGCGCATGCCCAGGACGGCGGCGCGCCGGTCGTGGACATCATCGAGATCTCGGGTCTGATCGACCCGCCGATGTCGCGCTACATCGCCGACGAGATTCGCGAAGCGAACCGGGAGGAGGCCGAACTGCTGGTCATCTCGGTCTCGTCCGACGGCGGACTGAACACGCGAACCGAGACGCTGCTGCGTCTGATCGATGCATCGCGCGTTCCGATCGCCGTCTACGTGGGGCCGCAGCGCGCGGTCGCCGGCGGAGCCGCGGCCATGCTGGTCGCCGCGGCGCACGTGTCGGCGATCGGACCGTCGGCGCGCCTCGGGCCCGCGCATCCGACGAACCTTGCCGTGCGGGCCGGCACCGAGCGCGGGCGAGCGCTTCGCGCGGCGACGCTGGAGCAGATCAACGAGTTCGCGGCCGCGCGCGGCCGGTCGCCGGTCGCGTATCTGGAGTCGTCGATGTCGGCGTCGCAAGCCCAACAGGCCGGCCAGGTCGATTTCACCGTCGTATCGGTCGCCGAGCTGCTGCAGCGGATCGACGGCCGCGAGGTCACCACCGCCGCCGGATCGCGAACGCTGCGCTTGGACAAGGACGCCGTGGACGTCCGATTCCACAAGCCGGGTCCGTGGCCGCGCGTGTTGCACGCGCTGGCGAACGCATCGCTGATCTACATCCTGCTGATCGTCGGGGCGCTGCTGATCGCCTTCGAGATCTTCCAGCCGGGTTTCGGTGTCGCCGGCGTCACCGGCGCGTTGCTGGTCGTCGGCGGCGTCTACGGGTTGACCGTGCTTCCCTCGTCGCTGTGGGCGATCATCGCGGTCACCGGCGGCATGGCGCTGATGACGGTGGACGTGGCGCTCGACGGGCTCGGCGTGCCGACGGCCGCCGGCGCGGTCGCGTTCGCCGCGGGATCGTTCGGATTGTTCCCGGGGCCGGCCGCGCCGCTGCGGATCGCCTGGTGGCTCGCCCTGCTCGGCGTGGTGTCGGTGCTGGTGTTCTTCGTGCCGGTGATGACGCTCGTGCGGCGCGCGCGGCGGCCGGTCCGGCAGATCGCCGACGCCTCGCTGGTTGGGCAAGCCGGGCACGTGCGAAGCATGCTCAATCCCGAAGGCTACGTCTGGGTCGCCGACGCGCTCTGGCGCGCCCGCTCGGCCGGCGACGAACGCATCCGCGTCGGCGAAGATGTATTGGTCACCGGCTTGGACGGCGCGCTGCTCACCGTCCGCCGCGCCGAAAACCCGGTCTAGCAAAACCCCTGGTCGCGTCGCTCAAAGCGAGCTTTCACAGGCGATCGCAAGGTTTTCACCACAATCGCCGGGGGCACATTTTCAGGAACATCTCATCCTCGTCTGGCGTCGTAGTACAGCGAGGAAAGGTTCAGATGCGTACAGACATGATTGTTGCCTTGGAGCACGAGGACGGGTGGCAGGCGGAGGCCGCATGCCGCGGCCGCGACGCGACCTTGTTCTTCGCGCCGGCGACCGGCGAGCTGAAGGAAGAAAAGCTCGCGCGCGAAGCCCGCGCGAAGGCGATCTGCCGCACGTGTCCCGTCCGTGAACAATGCCTGGAGTTTGCGCTGCAGACCCGCGAGCCGTACGGGATCTGGGGCGGCTTGAACGAATTGGAGCGCCGCAGGGTAATGGCGAAACGAGCCGGGTAGGCCCTTCCCCCCTCCCGCCCGTCTCTCTCTCTCGATATCGAACGCGGCGTCATCCACGCGGCCGGAGCTTTCTGACGAGGCTCCGGCCGCTTTCTTTTTTCGCGAACCGGTCGGGTAGGCTGCCCTCGCTTCGTTCCGCTTTTCACTCGACGATCCGGAGGTGCGCCGTGCCGCAATGGGAGTACGCGTCGGTGCCATTGATTCCGCACGCGATTCAAGAGATCCTCAACAACTGGGGGGAAGAAGGCTGGGAGCTGGTGCAGGTCTACATCCCGGTCGAAGTGCCCGGCAGCGTGGCGCTGATGAAGCGTCCGAAACAGTCATGAGCGCCGAGGAGCGCCTGAGCGCGCTGGGGCTGACGCTGCCCGAGCCGCCGAAAGCCGTCGCGTCCTACATTCCGGCGGCGGTCACCGGCAGCACGGTATATGTGTCGGGGCAGGTGCCGTTCAAAGACGGGGCGCTCACCCGAACCGGGCTGGTCGGACGCGACGTCGACTTGGACGACGCGGTGGCCGACGCGCGCGTGTGCGCGATCAACGTGCTCGCGCATCTGCGCGCCGCGGCCGGCGGGTCGCTCGACCGGGTTGTGCGCATGGTGAAGGTGACGGTGTTCGTCGCGTCGTCGGAAGGCTTCCATGCGCAACCGCAGGTCGCCAACGGCGCCAGCGATTTGTTCGTCGAGGTGTTCGGCGACGCCGGACGGCACGCGCGCGCCGCGATCGGCGTGGCCGCCCTGCCGTTGGGCGCCACCGTCGAAGTCGAGGCGATTGCCGAATTGTCCTGAAATCCGGGGGAACGTTCACAGGAACGTCACGACCCCGTGCGCATGGCGCAACACGATCCCGGGTATGCTTGCAATAGTAAGCACACCGGGTGAGGGGCTTCGCGGAGCACTTGAGGCGAGAGGCATAGTGCTCATGGTGACGTTCTGGTGCAGTTGGTGCGGCGCGACGACCGAGTCCGAGTCGGTTTCGACGCGGGTGGCGTGCCGCCGGTGCGCGATCGAGTTGTGGAAGCTGCTGGGGATGCGATTCACGACGGACATGGTTCCGCTCGATCCCGGTCAGGATCCCCCCGAGCCGGCCGCGGCGCGGAAGCAGTTCCGCTTCGTGGATCCGGCCGGCAAAGAGATCGGCCGAACCGAGGTCGATCCGCTCAGGAGCGAACGGTCCGTACGTCGCCGTCGCGGCGCGTGAAGCCGTCGGCGTCGAGCCGCTCGAGCAGCGGGATCGCATACTTTCGTGAGGTTCCCAGCACCTGCTTGATCCGGCTCGCCGTCAGCGGCCCTTCCCGTCCGGCGGCGTCCGCGATCAGACGTTTCGCGTCGCCCAGCCGCGTCGCCGCGTAGGCGATGTCGGGGGAGACTTTGATCAGCTCGCCGGCGTCGACGAGCGCTTTGAGCAGCGGCGCGCCGTAGCGGGCGGCGAGTTCGGCGAGCGGCGGGGGCGAGAAGCCGGCGGCGTCCAGCTCGGCCAGCAGCTTTTCGCGAGCGGCTTCGAGGTCGGGTGGAAGCGTGACGCGATGGGATGCAAGGCGCACGATCGTGTCTTCTTGCGCGAGCGCGGCGCCCATCGCGGCCAGGACCTCGTCGAACAATCGCGCATCGCCGGGGCCGCCGGCGCGCCGGAGCGCTTCGCGGTCCATGCCGCGCTCCAGCGGCGCGTCGCGGTGAAAGCGTTCGAGCGCGCGCATGATTCGGCCCGTCGCGTCGTCGAACCATGCCCGGGACGCGATGTGCGTTGCGAGCCGGACGCCGGGGCCGGGGTGGGGGCTGGGGTCGGCGCCTGGTTCGGCGCCGGCGAGCCAGGCCAGGTCGGCGACCGGAATCACGCCGCGTTCCTCGACGGCGAGGGTCGCGAGCGCCGCCGGCGTGGCGGCTTCGGCGCGGGCGGCGAGCTGCGCGAGCCGCTCGTCGGAGGCGCGTCCCTGCGGCGGATGCGCGTCCAGGATGATGCCGCCGGCGACGGTCTGCTGCCGCCCGGTGTCGCGCAGCACGACCCGGTCGCCGGCCTGCGCGACGATGGCATCGGTGAGCGTGATGCGCGCGAACGCGTCGGTTCGGGCGTCGATGCGGTCCGCGTCGAAGAGACGGAGGCGGGCGGGTGTTTCGGCCGTTCCGGCGTAGAGCAGGTAGGCGCCGCGCGCGGTCACCGGATGATCGAGCGACCGGACCCCGTGCAGGCGCACGTCGATGATGGTGGTCGCACGCCAGCGTCCGGGTGTGACGACGGCGTCGCCGCGGCGGATCTCGCGTCGATCCAGTCCGGCCAGATTGAGCGCGACGCGGCTCGTCGGGACTGCTTCAGTGCGGGAAGTGCGATGGGTCTGGAGCGAGCGGATCCGCGCGCGCGCGCCGGCCGAAAGCACCTCGACCTCGTCGCCGTCGCGCAGCCGTCCGCCGGTGAGCGTGCCGGTTACGACCGTGCCGGCGCCTTTGATCGTGAACGAGCGGTCCACGAACAGCCGCGGCCGGCCGAGGTCCGCTCGTTCGGGTGTGGCGTCCAGCAGCGCGTCGATCGCGGCGACGAGCGCGTCGATGCCTTCGCCGGTGACGGCGCTGACCGGAACGATCCGCGCGTCGTGCAGCACGGTGCCGATGAGCCGGTCCCGCACGGATGCGTCTGCGGCGGCGGCGTCGGGTGCGGTGTCGATCTTGGTGAGCGCGACGACGCCGCCGCGCGCGCCGAGCAGATCCAGGATCGCCAGATGCTCTTCCGACTGGGGCCGCCATCCCTCGTTCGCGTCCACGACGAAGATGACCGCATCGATCTGGCCGGCGCCGGCGAGCATGTTGTGCACGAAGCGTTCGTGGCCGGGCACGTCCACGATGCCGATCTCGCGGCCCGACGGCAGCGTCGTCCAGGCGAATCCCAGGTCGATCGTCAGGCCGCGGGCTTTCTCTTCGGCCAGGCGGTCGGGATCGATGCCGGTCAGTCGCGTGATCAGCGTGGACTTGCCGTGATCGACGTGCCCGGCGGTTCCGACGACGAACATGACCTCACGCTATCGCGAGGACCCGGACGGCGCCCGCTTCAGCAGCCGCCGGTGAGGATGCTTTCGAGCAGCGTCGGACGGTCGGTCATGATTCCGTCCACGCCCATCTCGATCAGCGCGCACATCGTTGCCGCGTCGTTGATGGTCCACACGTGCACGGCCAGGCCGTTCGCGTGTGCCTTGGCGACGAAGTCGCCGCCTTCGTCGATCACCGGAATGCCTTCGAACGTGATCGGCACCTGCATCGCGACGTAGCGAGGGTTGGGCGCGCCCGGTCCGCGCGCGGACGCCCAGAATGCCGCGGTCTCGACTGTTGCGGTCGCGGTGTGCACTTGCGGCGCCCAAACCTTGAAAAGCTCGATCGCGTTGTCCAGGAACGAGACGACGATCACGTCGTCGCTGCGGCCGTAGTCGGCGAGCACGCCGGCGAGCAGATTCTCGTAGGGCGTCGTGTCGGGCGCGGAGGCTTTGATCTCGATGTTGATCGGAACATCGGGGAACGTGTCGAGCACCTCGCGCAGCGACGGGATCGTGAAGTCGGAGGCGGCGAACCCGTCCGCAGGAGCGGTGTCGCCGGTGGCCATGCCGCGCAGCACGTATTCGCCCGCCGGACGCGAATGGGTCGTGCCGATGCCGGGAACGAACCAGTAGGCCGCATCCAGCGATTGCACCTGCGCGAGCGTCATCGAATCGATCCGGCCGCTGCCGCTCGTGGTGCGATCCACGGTAGCGTCGTGCGCGACGACGATCTTGCCGTCGGCGGTCGCGTGGACGTCCAGCTCGAGCACGTCGGCGCCCTTGGCCATCGCGGTCTTGAAGGCATACATGGTGTTGGACGGGGCTTCGACCTCGCCGCCCTGATGCGCGATGTTGAGGACCGGCCCGCCCAGCCACGGGTTCGGCTCCAAGACGGCGGGCGCGCTGCGGGGCAACGCCAGCGCCGACAGTGCGGCAACGGTCGCGGCAATGGTTCGAATCGATCGGATCATCTCATTCCTCCCGGATGTGCTCGCCGAAGAGTTCGCCGCGAGGATGGAGCGATCCTCCCCGTGCTACTGTGTACACATGAAAGGTGAGAAAGTGTCCCCAACCCAGGTAGGGGTTCGGCGGTTCCGAAGCGAGATGGCCGATTGGCTCGAGCGCGTTCGCGCCGGAGAAGAGATCATCATCACCGAACGCGGCAATCCCGTCGCTCGTCTTAGTCCGGCCGGACGCCCCGCCGGACTCCAGCGTCTGATCGACGAAGGTCTTGTCACGCTGCCGAAGCGCCCCAGGCGCCCGTCGAAGGATCACGCGACGGTGATGCCGAAAGGCTCCGTGACCGACCTGTTCTTGGAAGAGAATCGGTGATCGCCTACTTCGAATCATCGGCGTTCCTGAAACTGTTCCTCGAAGAGCCCGGATCCGAGTCGGCTTTGCGGTTTTGGGATATCGCGACTGAGACGGTAACGGTCCGCTTGACCTACGCCGAGGCGCGCGCAGCAACGGCGTCGGCCTTTCGCGCCTCTCGATTGGACGGCCGCTCGTTCGAATCGGCGAAGCGCGCTCTCGAAGGATTCTTCGACGAGGTTGCGGTCATCGAAGCCGGTGATCGCATCGTGCGCGTTGCCGGCGGTTTGGCGGAACGACGGGGGCTTCGCGGGTATGACTCGGTTCATCTTGCAGCAGCGGTGCTCTCCGCCGCGCGAGGCGATCTTGTGTTTGTAACCTGGGATGGCCGGCTGGCCGAGGCGGCGCGCTGGGAGGGGTTGCGGACCGCGGGGGTCTAGCGGGGCTTTTCGTAGAGGGAGACGTGGGCGGTGCTTGAGACGGTGAAGGGCTCGCGGCGCCAGCCGGCCCAGCGGTCGCGGAGCGTCAAGCCGGTAAGGCGCGCCATCAGGTCCAGCTCGGACGGCCAGGCGTAGCGCATCTCGATCGGGATCATCTCGATGCCGGCCTCGCTCATCTCGATCTGCTGGCCGTGGATGCGCTGGTTCACCGAATCGTGGATCGACAGGCCCAGACGCGCGCGATCGGCGCCGAGCGACTGCACCTGCACGCGCTGCGCGCCGTCGAAGCGAGTCACGTCGGGCACGAACGCCTCGATCAGGAAGAAGCCGCCCGGCGGCAGATGCGCGGCAACGTTGGCGAAGCATTCGATCTGCTCTTGCTGTGAGGTGAGCGCAAAGAACGTGTTGAACACCACATAGACGAGCGCGAACTCGCCGTCCACGCCCACGTCCCCGAAGTCGCCGAGCACGCACGTTACGCGGTCGCCGCCGGGCTTCTCCTTCAGCTTGGCGACCATCGCGTCGGAGACGTCGATGCCCCAGACGTCGATGCCGCGTCCGGCGAGGGGGATCGCGACGCGGCCGGTGCCCACGCCCAGTTCGAGCACGCGGCCGCCGTTCGAATATTCGGCCAGCGTCGGCACGGTCGCCGGATCGTCCACGCCGAGGTCGGCGACCAGTCGGTCGTAGACGTGCGCGGCCTTCTGTCCGTAGGCAGACGGATCGGGACGGTCCATGGCGGCGTATTCAACCACGCTCCGCCCGCGATCCGCGAACGCCACCCGGGCGGCGTCCACGTGACAGTTTCACCAGATTTGGGGCGGCGTTCGCCCTGTCGTCACGTTACGGCCATATTCGCCCGTTACCGTCGCTTTCGTTCGACGCGCCTGCCGGTGCGAGGGGGGAACCAACCACGAGACGATCGCTTCCGCTTAGGCGAGAGGACGTCCGAAGCACACGAGCACCACGAGGATGAGAGGACCGCACTTATGAGAAAGTCTTTCGTTCGCCTGCTGATCGTCGCGGCCACGTCGTTGCCGCTGGCGTTCGGCTCGCTTGCACAGGCCGAAACTCCCGACAGTCCGCTGGGCGCGCCGCTGGTCGGCAACGGCCGCTTCTGCTCGGCGACCAGCCCGATTCAGGGAACCGGCGCTTCGTTCGCCAACAACGCGCACCAGACCGTGTTCATCCCCGAGTACAACGCGGACTGCCCGTCGGGAACCGGCAACGTCACCTACACCAGCACCGGTTCGGGCGCCGGCAAGTTCGCCGGCATCGAGCACTCGCACTGGTTCGCGATGAGCGACGAGCCGTACTCGACCGACGAGATCCTGTGCGGCACGCTGGATCTGGGCATGACCGCACCGTCGAACGGCACCTGCGAGTTCACACCCGGGCAGAACCGGGTCAGCCCGGTTCACACCATCCCGATGGCGCTCGGGGCGATCACCGTCTCCTACAACCTCAACTTCCCCGGATGCACGTTCGGGCAGAAGGCGCTCAAGTTCCGCTCGGAAATCGTCGCGTCGATCTACACGGGTCTGATCACGAGGTGGAACGATCCGTTGCTGGCCGTTGACAATCCCGGACTGGCAGCCGCGGCGTGCAACCAGCAGATCAAGCCGGTCGCTCGTCAGGACGGGTCCGGCACCACGTACGCGTTCAAGGACTACCTGTCCAAGCGGAACCCCCAGTTCACCGTCTACAAGCAGAACCAGCTCAACACGGCCTGGCCGGTGCAGGATCTGGGCCTGAACGTGCTGCTTCGCGGAAACGGCAACGGTGGAGTCGCCGATCAGGTCAAGAACAACGCCGGAGGCTTCGGCTACGTCGAGCTTTCCACGGCCAAGAACAAGGGCCTGACGTTCGGTCTGGCGGACGGGCCGCATCGCCAGTTCTTGGCGCCCGACCTGGGCGCAGGGGCGAACTGCGAGCTGTCGGCGACCGGAGCGACGCACCCGCCGAGCACGCTCTCGCCCGGGTGGGACCTGGTGTCTATCACCGACACGCCCAACCCGCTCGGCTATCCGGTCTGCACGTTCACCTACGCGTTCGTCTACAACAACCTCAGGAGCGCGTTCGGAACGGCGTTCAACGCGGCCAAGGCACGCACCGTGGTCGACTACATGCTGGTCGCGCTCGACAACGACACGCAGGCCAAGTTGAACGGCAAGGGGTACGGCCGGATGCCGGCTTCGTTCATCGCCGTCGCGCAGGCCGGCGTCGCGACGATCACCGACCAGCTCTAGACCGGGACGCACGCCGGAATGCGTCCGCACGACCAGAGGGCCGGAGGGATTGTTTCCCTCCGGCCCCGCCCTGCCCTGCGAACGGCCGCCGTCGTGGCGGCGGCCGCGGTGTTTGCCGGCGCGATCGCAGTTGACGCCGGCGCCGGTGCCGCGCGTCCGGCCACCACGATCGGACGAGACCTCGGCCGGCTTTCGGGACCGCGCGTCGATCCGGTGTTCGCCCCCGCGCGCGTGGCCCGCGTCGCGGCGGTTCCCGGCTCGAAAGATCTTGAGGCGTGGGCCTTCGGGCACACGCATTGGCGCAACTCCGGGTTTGCCCAGACCGATCCGCAGGGACAAGGAGTGCTGCTGTCCCGCCGGCGAGGACGCGGCTGGCGGATCGAGCAGCCGCTGCTCGATCAAGAGGGACGTCCCGCCAATCCCGGCGTCGCCGCGATCGACATGGCCGCCGGCGGGGAAGGCTGGGGTGTCGGCAATACGGGACTCATCTTCCACCGTCCGCCCGGCGGGCAGTGGAGGTTTCACCCGCAGTCGAGCTTTGTCGTCAACGTCAACCTCACCGCCGTGGACGTGGAGCGCGACGCGCGCGGCGTGTACGGGTGGGCGGTCGGTCCGGGACCGACGTTTCTGCGCCTGGAGAACGGATCCTGGTCGCACGACATCGGGTCGGTTCGCGGATCCGGGGGGACTGGCGAATTGCTCGGCAACATGGTTTCGGTCGCGGCGGTCAGTCGCGAGGTCGCATACGGCGTCGCGGTGAGCGCTCGCGAACTGGTGCTGTACCGCCGCGACCCGACGCGCGGGTGGGAACGGATCCAGACCGGCAAGACACTTTTCGATGTGGCGCCGTCCGTGCATCCCGTTGCCGGCGGCACGCCGATCGTCAACCAGCTCGCCACCGGGGCCGCCGTTGCAACATCCGGTGGCGTGGTATGGGTTACCGGCGCGATCCAGCCGGTGGACTCGGCTCGCTACGTCAATCAACGCGGTCCCGGATCCGACCCGCAGCGTCCGTTCGCGCTTCGCATCGATCCGGGCGGCACGGTCACGTCGTATTGCCCTCGCATCTACCAGCTCTCGAGTGCCGGCGTGACCAGCACGGCGGCACTGTGCGACGAGCCGTTCCCTCTTGCCGTCGGATCGTTGCCCGGACTCGACGCGCTGCCCGGCGGCCAGGTCGTCGCCGGTGGCTACGGGCTGTTCCGCTTTGTCGGCGGCCGGTGGACTCGCGAACCGAACGTGGCCGGGATCGTGTCGTCGCTGTCGTTTCATTCGCCACGCGACGGCTGGATCGCCTCGTACGGAAACCGCACCGCGGAAGGAGGAAGTCTTGCCGCGTCGTCCTCGCCCACGGTTGGGCATTGGACGACCGAGCCGGAGACGCCGCCGATGCTGCGCCGGTGGCCGCACCCGTCGCGCGAGACCCTGGAAGGCGTCGCGCTCGACCCAAGCGGATCCGGCGCGGCGCTTGCGGTCGGCGGCGGCGGGACCATCGTTCGATACGAGCCGGGCGTCGCATGGGACGTCGTCGCGTCGCCGGCCACGCGCGCGCTGCACGACGTCGCATGGCCGGCCCCGAACCAGGCGTGGGCGATCGGCGAGCGAGGCACGATCCTGCGCTTCGACGGGACGCGATGGCGCCACGATGCGGCATCGGGTCGCCTCACCACCGAAGCCTTGTATGCGCTCGCCTTCCGCAGCGCCTCCGACGGGATCGCGGTTGGCGCGAAGGGCGCGATCCTGCGTTTCGACGGCACGACGTGGCGCGCGGACCGGCAGAGTCGACGGGCAACAACGCAGCGGCTGCTCGGCGTCGCCTTCGCCGGCGTGGACGCGATCGCCGTCGGCGAACAGACCACGATCCTGATCGACTCGGGATCCGGCTGGACGGTCGACCGCACCGCACCCGAACGCTTTAAGACACTCCAGGAGGGCCGCTTCCCGTCGCTCATGACCGTCGCCGGGTTGCCCGACGGGCGAGCGTTCATCGGCGGCGAACTCAGCATCCTGCTGGAACGCGTGCCCGGCAAACAGTTCGACAGAACCACGTCTTTTCCGATGTTCAACGGAAGCGTGGTCGCGCTCGCCCTTGCGCGTTCCGGAGGCCGGTTGCGTCTGGCGGCGTCGATCGCCGGAGAACCGTCCGGGCGCGTCAACAAGTACGGAGGATCGGGGTTGATCGAGCCGACTGGATGGCTGTTCGTTGCCGATGAGAGCGAGTGGCGGCTCGCCGGCGATGAGCGGGTCGCCGAATCCGGTCCCGACATCGACACGCCGGTGCGGCGCGACGCCGTCTACGACGTCGCGCTCGACGCAGACGGACGTGGCTTCGCCGTCGGCGGCTACCCGGCCGACCTGCTGGACGACGACGCGCATCTGAGCACCATGCCCAGCGGGTCGATCTGGCGTCTGTCGCTGGCCGGCGCGCCCGAAGCGGCCCCGAACCATACGCGCGTTCCCGTCAAGACCGCTCCGGGGTCGATCGGATTCGCGTACCTCGCCGACTCGGCCTGTGGGGTCGGGCTGTGCTCGGCCGCGTCGGGCATGGGAGCGCGTGCCGACGGGGTGCTCGCCGCCGCGCTTGCCGACGTCGAGCAGGCGGTCGCGCCGGGCGACGTTCGCTTCGTTGCGTTCGGCGGCGACTTCCGGCGCTTCGGTATCCCCGACGAGCTGGCGTCGATTCGAGGGATGCTCGACTCGCTTTCGGTGCCTTCGTTCGCGGCCATCGGGGATCAGGATTTGTTCGGCGGAGTCGACGCGGCCGGGGAGAGTCTGCTCGCCTCCAACGGCTACTATCTGTCGACGTTCGCGGACCGGCCCGCCCCGTGGGGACACACCCCGCCGCCGCCGGGGATCAAGCCGGTGTCGCCGCCCGGCGAAGCACCGGTCGATTCGGCGCTCGCTCGAACCCACTATGCGTTCGACTACACGATCGGCGGCCGCGCCGTGCTGCGCATGGTGTTCCTCGATACGTCTCGGCCGACGCAGGAAATCGTCTTTCAGAACCCTCAGGCCGACCAGGACGCCGCCTGGCTGCGGCCGCTGCTCACCGAGGCCGCCGCGCTGAACGTGCCCGCCGTGGTCGTGATGCACGACCCGCTGCTGGCCGGAATTGCGACGGGGGGACGCACGGGCACGTTGTCTGCCGCGGTCGCCGGCACGGGCGTGAGCGCGGTGCTGGCTTCCCACCAGCGAGTCAACCGTCTGATTTCCTACGCCGATCCCGTGCAGCCGTTTCCGGTCGCGCTCCTGGGAACCACCGGCGGCGGGCTGGAAGGATCGTGGAAACTTGAAGCCGGCGCCTACCACGCCTGGTTCCACGTGAACGTCCCCGTCGGCGGCGGCCCCGCCGTCGTCCGAAGCATTCCCGTGCTCGAATCGGTTGCGCTGTCGGCGCCGCAGGGCCGCTCGGTCGGCGCAGGAGAAACGCTGCGATTCTCGGGCCTGGGGCGCTTGCCGGACGTGGGCGGTGCCGGCGATCCGGCGGCCGATCGCGCGCAGTATCTGGCGTTTCCGATGAAGCGCGCCTGCAGCGGTGCGCTTGAGAACCCGAACAACGCCGCCTGCGTCGCGCAAGACGCGTTGCGGCCCGACCATGTGTTTGCGTGCGAGGACGCGCGCATCTGCCGGTTCGTGCGCGAGGACGCCTCCAAGCCGGGAGTGCCGCTGCGCAACGACGCCGGCGAGATGATCCTTGACGACCGCAGCGGCCTGATGTGCGGTCTTGCCCCGGGGCGCACCAACGCGACGCTGCGAGTCGGAACCGTGCAGGCGCGGGTGCCCGTCACCGTCACCGGCGGCGACGGCGCCTGCATCCCGGCCCGCTTCCAGGATTCGATCGAGCCGACGGTCGTGCTGTCCGCTCAGTCGCAGCGCGCCCCGGTGCCGGGCGAGGTCGATCCGCCGTCGCCGATCCTGAAGCCCAAGACGTTCGAGGTCGCCGCAATTCCGGCGCTCGCGCCGCCGCCCATCCAACCCGCTCCCGCGCCGCCGGGCGGCGGCGCGCCCAAACATGAAGAGGAGCGCGAGTCCGCGACCGAGAAGGCCGAGATGACCGCGCTCGATCCCGCGTTTCGTCGCGCGGCGTCGCGGACGCCCGGTCCCGCGACCGGCGGGGTGCTCGGATTCGTCGCGGCGGCGGCGGCGATCGCGCTGACGGGGCGACTCCGGCGTCGCGCGCGACCCCAGCCCGCCTGCTCGGCCGCCGCACGGCCGGCGTACGCGGGCTCGCCGCCGCACTCATTCTCCATCCGCTGCAGGCGTGGTCCTGCGATTCGCTGACTCGACCGACGACCAAGGAGCCGGAATGCCGACCGATGCAAAGACGATGAAAGCACTGCCGAAGTTGGCAAAGGCCGGGATCGACGTCGCACTGCTGTGGCTCCGGTCGCTGGGTGCCGTGGTGCAGACGCTGTCGATCCTTGTGATCGTGATGTTCGTCGCGTACTTCATGGTGCTTGGACGGATCCAACCGATCGAGGCGGGGACGCCCGCGTCGATCGACCAGATGCACCGGCTTGCCGACGACGGCGACATCCTGCTCGCCACGTTCTACGACGAGGATGCCCGTGCCGTGATCACCACCATCGACGGCGACGTGCGCTGGACCGCCTACCCCAAATCCGACGCGCAGACCGCCGACTTGATCGATCGGCTCACCGACGCCGACGCGCGCCTGACCGTGGACCAGCAGGCGGGCAAGGCGCGGCTGCGATTCCTGGCGCAGTTCCTGTTCCCGATGATCATCCTTGCCGGGCTGTTCGGTCTGGTGTTCCTGGTGATCTCGGGCAAGAGCGGCGCGTCCGAGTTCCAGGCGTTCTCGAAGTTCTCCGGCGGGCGCGGTGCCGGTGACCGGCTCACCTTCGCCAACGTCGCCGCCGCTCGGGAAGCGATCATCGAACTCCAAGAAGTCGTCGAATACCTCCAGACTCCGGAACGATTTGCCGAAGTCGGGGCGCTCGCGCCCAAAGGCGTGCTGCTGGTCGGTCCTCCTGGGACCGGCAAGACGCTGCTCGCCCGGGCCGTCGCCGGCGAAGCGGACGTTCCGTTCTTCTCTCTTGCCGGCTCCGATTTCGTGGAGTCGCTCGTAGGCGTCGGGGCGGCACGAGTCCGCGACCTATTCCGGCAGGCGCGCGAGGCCGCCCCGGCGATCATTTTCATCGACGAGCTCGACGCCGCAGGGCGTCAGCGTGGCGCCGGCATGGGCCAAGGAAACGACGAGCGAGAGCAGACGCTCAACGCCCTGCTCGTCGAGATGGACGGGTTCAGCGTCTCCGCCGGAATCGTGGTGCTCGGCGCGACCAACCGCCCAGACATCCTGGATCCGGCGCTGATGCGTCCCGGGCGGTTCGACCGGCACGTCGTCGTCGACGCGCCGGATGTGGAAGGACGTATCGAGATCTTGGAGCTTTACACGAAGAAGCGTCCGATGGACCCCGAAACGGATCTGCTGCGCGTCGCGCGACAGACGCCCGGCTTCACCGGTGCGGAGTTGGCGAACCTGGTCAACGAAGCAGCGCTGCTGACGGTGCGTGCCGGTCGGCGCGCGATCACGACACGCGATCTGGAAGAGGCCGTCGACCGGATCATCGCAGGGCCCGAGCGTCGCAGTCACGTCCTCACCAACGACGAGAAGCGAATGGTTGCCTATCACGAGGCCGGCCATGCGATCGTCGCGGCCGGGGCGGGGATGAAGACCGGCGTGCAGAAGCTTTCGATCGTGGCGCGCGGCCGGTCGCTCGGGCACACGACGACGTATCAAATCTCGGACCGGTTGGTGCTCACGCGGCACGATCTTGTCCGCCAGCTCGTCACCGTCATGGGGGGCGTGGCCGTGGAGCAATCGGTGCTCGGCGTCACCACGACCGGATCGGAGGGAGACCTGCGGCAGGCGACGAGCATCGCGCGCGCTATGGTCGCGACGTTCGGCATGGGGCACTCCCTGGGTCGCGTCGCCGTCGGGCAGAAGTCGGGCGAGGTGTTCCTCGGCCGAGACTTCACCAAGATGGCCGAAGTCGCGCCGGCGACGCTCGAGGCCGTGGACCGCGAGGTCCGCGCGATCCTCGAGCATGCCGAAGAAGAAGCGACCTCGATCCTTCGTGCGAACCGCGCGGCGGTCGAGTCGATCGTCGCGGCGTTGATGGAGCACGAGACGCTCTCGGGACCCGGCCTGACCGGGATCCTGGACCGGGTGAAGCCGGCCCGGCTCGGGGACGTCACCCGACAAGAGCCGGCGCGTCGGTCCACCAACGGCCGGAAGCGGGTTGTGGACGTGCGTGACGCCGGGACGCTGTCCCGGCGCTGAGGCCCTCGGCATTCCCATGGCACGGGGAGTATTCATCCTCCGTTCATCCGGTGTTCATGTGACCGGTGCGGACCGGTCACGCTGTTCTCGTAGCGTCGGACTCGACCGGTGACTATCGACAGCGAGAGGGAGGATCCATGAACGGGACCACGTCGCCGCGACGGCGAAGGATGATCGTCGCGACGTTTGCAGTCTTGGCGCTGACCACCGTCGCGTGCGGGGGCAACGGCGGCGGCGGGGGTGACGGAGGTGGTGACGGGCTCGCCGGACTGACCGGAAGCGTCAACGTGGACGGCTCCAGTACCGTCTTCCCGATCACGCAGGCCGTAGCCGAGGAGTTCAACGGCGCCGCGCCCGACGTCAAGATCAGCGTCGGCGTTTCGGGAACCGGCGGCGGGTTCAAGAAGTTTTGCGCCGGCGAAACCGACATCTCCGACGCGTCCCGCCCGATCAAGGATTCCGAGAAGGCCGAGTGCAGCAAGACCGGCGTCGAGTACGTCGAGTTGACCGTCGCGATCGATGGACTGTCGGTGCTCGTCAACCCGAAGAACACCTGGGCGGCGTGCCTGACGACCGACGAGCTCAAGAAGATTTGGGAGCCGGCGGCGCAAGGAAAGGTCACGAACTGGAGCCAGGTTCGCGCCGGCTTCCCCAGCCGTCCGCTCACGCTCTATGGACCCGGAACGGACTCGGGAACGTTCGACTACTTCACCGACGAGATCAACGGCGGAGAAGGCGTAAGCCGGTCGGACTACACCGCGAGCGAGGACGACAACGTGCTCGTGCAAGGCATCGCCGGCGATGAGAACGCGATCGGCTACTTCGGGTTCGCCTACTACGAGGAAAACACCGACAAGCTCAAGCTGGCCGGCGTGGACCCGGGGTCGGGTTGCGTCGAGCCGTCGCGAGAGACGATTAACTCGGGCAGCTACAAGCCGCTTTCCCGCCCGATCTTCATCTACGTGGCCAAGAAGGCGCTGGGCAAGCCAGAGGTGAAGGCGTTCGTCGACTATTACCTCGAGAACGTCAACACGCTGGTGCCCGATGTCGGGTATATCGAGATGCCCGATGCCATGCTGGCGGAGCAAAAGAGCGCGTGGGACGCGTTCAAGGCCTAACCGGCCCCGGCTGTTGCGGCAGGCGGCGGGACCGGTAGCATTCGCGCGGTGAGGAGGAGCGTGGCCGTTCCGGAAGACGCAGTTTCACTGACGCGCAAGCGATCGCGCGCCGGTGAGTCGGCGATCAAGGCTGCGCTCCTTTTCTGCGCGAGTGTGGTTCTGGCGACCACGCTGGGCATCGTCGCGTCGCTCGCGTTCGAGGCAATCGAGTTTTTCCGCGCGGTTCCGTTCAAGGAGTTCCTCACGGGTTCCTCGTGGGCTCCGACGTTCAAGCCCGCGCGGTTCGGCGTGCTTCCCCTGGTCTCGGCCACGTTCGTCATCACGATCATCGGCGCGATCATCGCCTTCCCGCTCGGATTGGGAGCGGCGATCTACCTATCGGAGTTCGCCGGCGATCGCGTGCGCAAGACCGTCAAGCCGATCCTGGAGATCCTGGCCGGCGTTCCCACCGTGGTCTTGGGGTACTTCGCGTTGACGTTCATCACACCGACCATCTTGCAGACGATCGTTCCCGGCACCAAGGTCTTCAACGCGCTCGCTGCCGGCGTGGCCGTCGGCATCATGATCATCCCGATGGTCGCGTCGATCTCGGAGGACGCGATGCGGGCCGTGCCGCACTCGTTGCGGCAGGGCGCCTTCGCGATGGGCGCAACGCGACGAACCGTCGCCGCGAAGGTGGTTGTGCCCGCGGCCCTGTCGGGGATCGCGGCCGCGTTCATCCTTGCGCTGTCGCGAGCGATTGGCGAAACCATGATCGTGACGATCGCGGCGGGGCAGATCCCGAATCTGTCCGGCGACGTTCGCGAGCCGATGCAGACGATGACCGCCTACATCGTTCAGGTCTCGCTCGGGGACACCCCGGCCGGATCGATCGCCTACAAGACCATCTTCGCGCTCGGCACGACGCTGTTTTTGATCACGCTCGGCTTGAACATCTTGTCGCACCGCATCGTGAGGCGATTCCGGGAGAAGTACGAATGACGGTGCTGGATCGTCCGGTGACGATGCCGCCTTTGGCGACCGGGAAGCGCGCCGAGCGGTCGCTGCGCGCCGTCATGTTCCAAGCGGTGCTGCTGTTCGCGTTGCTGGTCGGATTACTGACCCTGCTAGTGCTGCTCGTGGATGTGTTCCGCGACGGAGCCGGACGGCTTTCGGGAGATTTCCTCAGCAGCCTGGATTCGCGCTTCGCGGCGCGAGCCGGAATCAAGCCGGCGCTCATCGGGACGCTGTGGTTGATGGGCCTCGTCGCGGCGATCTCGTTCCCGATCGGCGTCGGCGCCGCGGTGTATCTAGAGGAGTTCGCGCCGAAGAACAAGTTCACATCCTTCATCGAAGTCAATATCGCCAACCTCGCCGGCGTCCCATCCATCGTCTACGGCTTGCTCGGCCTGGCGGCCTTCGTGCGGTTCATGCACATGGGTCGCACCATCCTGGCCGGCGCGTTGACGCTCGTTCTTTTGATCTTGCCGGTGATCATCGTCTCCGCGCGGGAATCGCTGCGGGCCGTCCCCGATTCGATCCGGCACGGGGCCGTCGCCGTCGGCGCCACGACCATTCAGGCCGTCTGGCACCACACGCTGCCGTCCGCGATCCCGGGGATCATGACTGGGATGATCCTGGGCTTATCCCGCGCCATCGGCGAAACCGCGCCGCTCATCACGATGGGGGCGCTCACCTACGTGAATTTCGTGCCGGCCGGGCCGCTCGATCGCTTCACCGCGATGCCGATCCAAATCTTCAACTGGACATCGCGTCCCCAGAGCGCCTTCCAAGAAGTCGCGGCCGCCGGAATCCTGATGCTGCTGGGGGTCTTGCTGGTGATGAATGCCCTGGCCGTGTTCCTGCGGAACAAGTACGAGAGGCGCTGGTGATCAATCCGTGACCGAGTTCGGTAACCTGCTCCGGGAGAGACAAGCCAAACCCAGGAGAGAGCCTCACAAGGTGGCAGAGCCCCGAGCGAACCTTCAACCCGTCTTCAGCCTTGCCGACGTTTCCGTCTACTACGGAGACTTCCGCGCGGTTCGCGAGGTCACGCTGGAAATCCCGGCCAAGCAGATCACCGCGCTGATCGGCCCGTCCGGCTGCGGCAAGAGCACGCTGATCCGGTCGCTGAACCGCATGAACGACCTGATCCCGGGCGCCCGGGTTGAAGGCAAGGTTCTCTACCATCAGCAGGACCTCTACGATCCGGCCGTGGATCCGGTCGAGGTGCGCCGCCGGATCGGCATGGTCTTCCAGCGTCCCAACCCGTTTCCCAAGTCCATCTACGACAACATCGCGTTCGGGTTGAAGGTCAACGGCTTGACCGACGACGTAGGCGGCCGGGTCGAGCAAGCGCTGCGCGACGCGGCCCTGTGGGAAGAGGTCAAGGGCGATTTGAAGAAGAACGCCTACGACTTGTCCGGCGGCCAGCAGCAGCGATTGTGCATCGCGCGCGCGATCGCCGTCGAGCCCGACGTGATCCTGATGGACGAGCCGTGTTCCGCGCTCGACCCGATCTCGACGTCGCGCATCGAAGACCTGATGTTCGAGTTGAAGGATCAGTACTCGATCGTCATCGTGACGCACAACATGCAACAGGCGGCGCGCGTTTCCGAGATGACCGCCTTCTTCACGACCGAGATCTTGAGCGAGACCGACGATCGACGAACCGGCGTCCTGGTCGAGTTCGACCGAACCGATCTGCTATTCACCAAGCCCTCCGACGAGCGAACCGAGGGCTACATCACCGGACGGTTCGGCTAAGCCGATGACCGCCAAAGACGACCGGGTCGAGCGGACCGGGTGGACCTCGGCCATCTTCGGACGTCGTGAACGAGACACCGCCGGGCCCGACAGCGACGAGAATCTTCGCCGAACGCTGTTCGAGTCCATGGAGCATGCGTCGCTGCTCGAGCGCATCCTGGACGCCACCGACGAAGGCGTGGCGCTGCTGGAGGCCGGCGGCGAAGTGCTGCTGACGAATCGCGCGGCCCGCGTCATGCTCGAGATCGCGCCGGGACGCTCATCGCCGGCGCTGGGCGCGCTGGATCTGCCGCAGAGCGCGCGCCGCGCAATCGAGTCGGGCGAGCCGGTCGCCGAAGAGCGGGAATTGCACTTTCCGGTGCGACGCATCCTGTCGATCCGGGTGCTGCCCTTCGACGGGCGGGCGCTCGCGCTGATCGCCGACGTGACGCACGAGC
>Ga0214472_10002617_pt1 | contig 19269 bp, 15 predicted proteins | sample RVTome_6_FD_207662 | JGI IMG/M metagenome (GOLD analysis project Ga0214472, IMG submission 207662) | Soil microbial communities from uranium-contaminated site in the Upper Colorado River Basin, Wyoming, United States - RVT140D175 | ecosystem: Environmental > Terrestrial > Soil > Contaminated >...
TGTTGACCTGGCGCGCGATCAGGTCGTTCTGCGTCGGGCGAACCATCCGAACCGCGATGTCCGCGTCGCGCTGGAGAAGATTGGCTTGCTCGTTGGACGGCGCCAGTTCGACCGCGATACCCGGCAGATCGCGCATCAGTTCGGCAAGGATCGGCGGCAGGATGAATGTCGCCACGATATCGCTGGCGGTAATCCGCACGGTGCCTTCGACAGCGCCGGAATGGCCCGCGACCGCCATGGTGATCGCCGCATCGGCCTCGCGCATGGCGCGCGCCGCCGCCGCAACCGCCAATGCGGTTTCGGTCGGGACCATGCCCGAGCGCCCGCGCGCAAACAGCACCGCGCCCAGCGCCATTTCCAGTTCGTCGATGTGGCGGCCCAGCGTCGGCTGGCTTAAGCCCGTCGGCGAAACCGCCGCCGCCAGCGACCCGGCGTCGAGAACCGCCAGAAAGCTCTTGATCAGGTTCCAGTCGAAATCGCGCATGGCGTTGCCCGCAATGACTCCAATCAATACGGCTTTGAATAGCTAATATGCAATATCTGGCATTTTCAATTCAATTGCGTCGCTTAGATTCCAGGAATGAAAACGCCGCGGAGGCTCCCCATGACCGGTTCCAAACCAACAATTGCAATCCTCGGCGCCAATGGCCGGCTCGGCCGGACGGTGGCGCGGGCCTTCGCCGATGCCGGCTGGCGGGTGCGAGCCATCACCCGTTCCGGCCGCGGCGATATCGCCGGCGTCGAGTATAAGGCCGCCGACGCCACCGTGGATAAAGATTTGATCGAGGCGGCACGCGATTGCGACTTCATTTTCAACGGGCTCAATCCGAAATACGCGAACGCCGAATGGAAGCGCCTGGTGATGCCGCTGGCGCGTAACGTGATTGCGGCAGCGAAAGCCAACGGCGCCGTGCATCTGTTTCCCGGCAATGTCTACAATTTCGGCACGGCGATTCCCGAACATCCGACCGAAGAAACGCGGTTTGTCGACGACCACGCAAAAGCCGCGGTCCGCATCGAGGCCGAAGCCTTGTTCGAGCGGGAAGCGCGCGACGCCGGCGTCCAGACGCTGGTCCTGCGCGCCGGCGATTTCTTCGGCGGCGACGGCCGCGGTTCTTGGTTCGACCTTGTGATCGCGAAAAACATCGCGAAGGGCAGTTTCACCTGGCCCGGACCGCGCGACCTCGTCCATGCCTGGGCATTTCTGCCGGACCTTGCCAGCGCGTTCGTGCGGCTCGCCGAACACGCCGGCGAATTGCCGAACTTCGCCCGGTTCCATTTCGAGGGCCACAATGTCACCGGCGAGGAAATGCATGCGGCCGCCGAAGCCGCCGTCGGCCGCAAGCTCAAATCCGGAAGCGTGCCGTGGTGGGCGATCGGTATTATTGGCTGGGTTTCGCCGACCATGAAAGCGACCCATGAAATGGCTTATCTCTGGCATCGGCCGCACCGGTTGACCGGCGAAAAGCTCGAGGCGATCATCGGGCCGCTGCCGCATACGCCGCTGAAGCAGGCGGTCGCCGAAGCGATTGCCGATCTCGGATTCGAAGCGAAACCTGCGCGCGCCAAACCGGTTCGAATGGATTCGCTTGCCGCTTGAATTGCCGGCGCCGCGCGCCGGCGTCCGGCTACAGCGTCGTCTGTGTTCCGAGCGCCAGCTCCTCGACGCCGTCGCGCTGATAGATGTCGTCGCGGAACTGGATAACGCCCGGCTGCGTCGACCACGCGGTGATATAGGTGAAATAGAGCGGTACCGGATTTGCGACCAGCACCGGCGTGTTGACGCCGCTGGCGATGATGCGGTCGATGTCGGCGCGCGCCAGGCCGGGTGTGTCGCGCAACAGCCAGGCGACGAGGTCGCGCACGTTCTGAACGCGCACGCAGCCGGACGAGAAGAACCGGTCGATCTGGCCGAACAGGCTCTGTTGCGGCGTGTCGTGCATGTAGACGGCGTGCGGATTCTCGAAATTGATCTTCGTCGTCGCCATCGCGTTGATCTTGCCGGGATCCTGGCGGAACATGTAGTTGGCGGCGTCTTCGGTCGACCAGTCGATCGCTTCCGGCGCGATTTCCTCGCCGGTCGCCTCGTTGAGGATGCGGATGCCGTTGTTTTTCAGGTAATCCGGATCCTTGCGCACCAGCGGGATGATGTCCTTCTGGATGATCGATTTCGGCGAGGTCCAGTACGGATTGAAGATGATCTCGTGGATCTTGGAATTCAGGATCGGCGTCTGGCGGTCGATCTTGCCGACGACCGCCTGGTGGCGCAGGACGATGACATCGTTTTCGACCGCCTCGATCTGCGCGGCGGGAATGTTGACCGTCACGAACCGGTCGCCGAGATAGCCCGACATCGAGCGCAGGCGCACGAGATTGGTTTCGAGCTGGCCGAGCCGGATACTTGGCGGCACGTTCATCGCGGCGAAGCTGTACTTGCCGAGGACACCGTCGGCGGGCAGGCCGTGACGCGCCTGGAAGCGGCGCACGGCCGCTTCCACCCAGCTGTCGTAAGTCAGCGATTCGCCGGCGGTCGGCGCCAGATCGCCGGAAATGATCAGGCGCTTGCGCAGGGCATATACGGTGCGCGAAACATCGCCGAGCTTCAGCTTCTCGTTGGCCGGCACCACCGGCCAGCCGCCGTTGAGGGCGATCTGGTTATATTGCGCGATCGCCTGTTCGATGAAAACCGGCGTCTGCGTCGAAAAGATCGGGATGCTGGAGGCGCCGGGATCGGAATCGCCGCGCCGCGCATCGAATTCGTCGCTCCACAAGCCGCGGCGGGGGCTTTGCAGGATCGCCTCGATCGGGTTGCGCTTCTGCGCGCTGGCGCCGGTCGCCGCCGCGGCGAGGCCCAACCCGGCCAAGCCGCCCAGGACGTGTCTGCGATCGATTCCTGCCATGATCCTTCAGCCTCACTGCGGTTTCGGGCAGCCCCGCCCCGGTGCGGATTTCCGCCTATCCCCAACGCGGGACAACCGATTCCCGTTTCGCGCAACCTCACGCCGACGTGGTTAACATGCAGCAAACGCGCGCCGAAATACAAATTCACGGCATCACAACCATCAAATCAGGGCAAGTTTCGGGCAGCAACAGGAAAAACCGCGATCCTGGCAAAACGCGTTGTCCGCGCGGCCTTACGATGGCCCGTACCTGCACTCGTCATACTCGGTCCCCGGGTCGTTGCCCGCGGATGACGCGAGCATCCAGCTTTGAAAGCTGGGTCCTTGTAACTTGCCTGCTGCCGAATCCGGTAGAGTTCCGGCTGCGGTGGCAGGCGGAAGGCCGTACGGTCCCCGGGTCCGCGCGAAGCGCGCCCCGAGGACAAGCTTCGAGGCTGCGCTCCGGCCGGCCCGAGGATGACGAGCGTGGTTTGGCCATGCTTCATTATTCACGCGGCGGAAAATCCGTCCGTGGCTTTGATCGTTCAATGCGCAAACCGCAGGGCGACGCACGCCTTTAGGCTTGGCTACTGTCTGCGGCCCTCGCCGCCCTGCACGGAGATTTGATGGCATCTTCCGGGCCTTGTTGCAGCAGACTGCCCGGCCGACCCTCTTAGATGAACCGCGGTTTTCCCGGCTTGCGCCGGGGCGGCGCCTCATCCGCAAGTCGCCCACACATTCCCGTTTAAGGGCTATGGTCACGACCGCTCCGTCGCTGCCGCCCTCCGTTCGCTGGCGTACGTCCGGCGTTTGCTTGGGCGGCAGTGCGAGGATAATAAGAGAGGTTCAGAGCGCGGGGACAGATTTTTTCGGCGAATTGCGAATGGTGAATGGAATGAACGGGTTGACGGAAAGCGCGCGAAGCCTTTCTCCCCACCTGCGGGGGAGAAAGCCTTTTCTTGGCGTTAGCGAGCGCAAGCGAGCTAACCCTTAGAAAAGGCCAGAGGGGGGCTTCGTGCTTACCCCTCTCTTGCAAATTCCAAGGACTTGGCTTCGCCAAGCCCGGGAATTTGCTTTCTCCCCCGCAAGGGGGGAGATGGAGGCAATAACCCACGCCTTCGCGCAATGCGCGCTCCAGCGGCGTGTAGTTTCTCACCCCGCCAATAGCGCCTCGACCGCTGCGACCGCCGCTTCCGCCCTCGCCCCGTCGGGGCCGCCGGCCTGCGCCATGTCGGGCCGGCCGCCGCCGCCCTTGCCGCCGAGCGCCTCCGAAGCCGCGCGCACGAGATCGACCGCGTTGAGCTTGCTCGTCAGGTCGTCGGTGACCCCGACGACGACAGCAGCCTTGCCGTCGCCGCCGCGCGCGACGACCATGGCGACGCCCGAGCCGAGCTTTTTCTTGGCGACATCGACCAGTCCCTTCAGGTCCTTGGCCGCCACGCCGTCGGCGATCTGGGCGAGAAACGAAACGCCGTTGACCTGCTTGGCTTCCGGCCCGGATTTACCGGCGCCGCCGCCGAGCGCCAATTGCTTTTTGGCTTCCCCCAATTCGCGTTCGAGTCTGCGGCGTTCCTCGACGAGCGTCGCCACGCGCGCCGCCGCATCGGCGACCGGGACTTTCAGCGTTGCCGCGATTTCCTTCAGCCTTGCTTCTTGGCCTTCGAGAAAAGCGAGCGCGGTTTCACCGGTCAGCGCCTCGATGCGGCGCACTCCTGCGGCGACCGCGCCTTCCGAGACGACGCGGATGAGGCCGATCTGCCCGGTATTGGCGACATGGGTGCCGCCGCACAGTTCCAGCGACCAGGTCTTGCCGGCTTTCGGCCCGGCGGTCGCCTTGCCCATCGAGACGACGCGGACCTCGTCGCCGTATTTTTCGCCGAACAGCGCCATGGCGCCGAGGCCGATCGCATCGTCAACAGCCATGAGCCGGGTCTCGACCGGCGCGGCCTGGCGCACGACCGCGTTGGCGAGCGCCTCGATCGTTTCCATCTCAGCTTCGCCGATCGGCTTCGGGTGCGAAAAATCGAAGCGCAGGCGATCGGGCGCGACCAGCGAACCCTTCTGCGCGACGTGATTGCCGAGCGTTTCGCGCAAGGCTTCGTGCAGCAGATGCGTCGCCGAATGATGGGCGCGCAAGCCGGTGCGGGCGCCGTGATTGACTTCGAGCTCGACCGGCACGCCCGGCTTCAACTCACCTTCGACGATTTCGCCGTAATGGACATGCAGGCCCTCGCCACGCTTCTTGGTGTCGGAGACGCGCATGCGCCCGCCTTCGAAGCGGATTTCGCCGATATCCCCGATCTGGCCGCCGGACTCGCCGTAGAACGGCGTCTGGCTGACGACGACGGCAACCTTGTCGCCGGCCTTGGCGGCGGCGACTTCGACGCCGTCGATGACGATCGCCTGGACGACGCCCTCGGCGTTCTCGGTGTCGTAGCCGAGGAATTCGGTGGCGCCGGCACGCTCGCGGATTTCGAACCAGATTTTTTCCTGCGCCGCTTCGCCCGAACCGGCCCAGGATTTGCGCGCTTCGGCCTTCTGGCGCGCCATGGCGGCGTTGAAGGCGTCGGTGTCGACGCCAATGCCGCGCGGCTTCAGCGCGTCCTGCGTCAGGTCGAGCGGGAAGCCATAGGTATCGTAAAGCTTGAACGCCGTTTCGCCCGAAAGCGTCGCGCCCTTGCGCATGCCGGCGGTCGCCTCGTCGAGCAGGCCAAGGCCGCGCGCCAGCGTCCTGGCGAACCGGGTTTCTTCCAGTTGCAGCGTCTCGGTGATCAGCGCGCCGGCGCGGCCGAGCTCCGCATAGGCCGTGCCCATTTCCGCGATCAGCGCCGGCACCAGCTTGTGCATCAGCGGTTCGCGCGCGCCGAGCATCGAGGCATGCCGCATGGCGCGGCGCATGATCCGGCGCAGGACATAGCCGCGGCCCTCGTTCGACGGCAACACGCCGTCGGCGATGAGGAAAGAGGAGGCGCGCAGATGATCGGCGATGACGCGGTGGCTTGCGGAATGCTCGCCCGCCGCCCTGACGCCGGTGAGCGACTCGCTTGCCGCGATCAGGCCGGCGAAGAGGTCGATGTCGTAGTTGTTGTGCTTGCCCTGCAATACGGCAGCGATGCGCTCGAGCCCCATGCCGGTGTCGATCGACGGCTTCGGCAGATTGACGCGCTCGGAAGGCGTCAACTGCTCGAACTGCATGAAGACGAGGTTCCAGATTTCGATGAAGCGGTCACCGTCCTCGTCCGGGCTTCCGGGCGGGCCGCCGGGGATCGTGGGACCGTGGTCGTAGAAGATTTCCGAACACGGGCCGCACGGGCCGGTATCGCCCATCGCCCAGAAATTGTCCGAGGTCGGGATGCGGATGATTCGTTCCTCCGGCAGGCCGGCGATCTTCTTCCACAGGCCGAACGCTTCGTCGTCCTCGGAAAAGACAGTGACCAGCAGGCGCTCCTTCGCCAGGCCATATTCCCTGGTGATCAGGTTCCAGGCCAGTTCGATGGCGACGTCCTTGAAGTAGTCGCCGAACGAAAAATTGCCGAGCATCTCGAAGAACGTGTGGTGGCGCGCGGTGTAGCCGACATTGTCGAGATCGTTGTGCTTGCCGCCGGCGCGCACGCATTTTTGCGCGGTCACCGCGCGGCTGTAGGGACGCTTTTCCAGCCCGGTGAAGACGTTCTTGAACTGCACCATGCCGGCATTGGTGAACATCAATGTCGGGTCGTTGCGCGGCACCAGCGGGCTCGAGGCGACAATCTCGTGACCGTGGCCGGCAAAATAGTTGAGGAACGTGCTGCGGATGTCGTTGACGCTGGCCATGCTCTGCCGGTTGCTGTGGGTGTCCGGGTGCGGAAAATTCGCCGCTTTTGCCGCGGCGCGCCCGTCTTATGCCGGTTTTTCTCGCACTGTCCAGAAATTCGCGTCGGCGCGGGCTGGCCCGCATTCGCCGGCGAGCCGATCCGCCGGCCGCCCGCGTTCAGGCAGACATCGCCCGCGTGCCGTCAGGCCGCAGACATCGCCCGCGCGCCCGTCAGGCCGCTGACATCGCCCGCGCGCCCGTCAGGCCGCTGACATCGAAAGCGAACCGTCTTCGCGGATCGTCCAGAACGGGTTGTGGGCGACCTCCCAGTGATGGCCGTCCGGATCGCAGAAATATCCGGAATATCCGCCCCAGAAGGTCTCGGCGGCGGCCTTGATCACCGCGCCGCCCGGCGCCGAACCGGCTTCGGCAAGGACGCGATCGACCTCCTCGCGCGAGCGCGCATTATAGGCAAGCGCGATGCCGCCGAAGCCGCCGGTGTCGGCAATGCCGATCTCCTCGGCAAGCGCAGCCCGCGACCACAGGCCGAGCACCATGCCCGGCAACTGGAAGAAGATAACGCCTTCGTTGTTGGAATTGCGCTTCCAGCCGAGGCCGTTTTCGTAGAAGGCCGCCGACCGTTCGAGATCGGAAACACCGAGAGTGACGAGGCTCAGGCGCTGGTCCATGGCATCCATCCTGCGTTCGCTCGATCCAGCCCTCGATCCGGCCGATGAACGCGCTGGTCGCGGTTACGCTATCAGGCCTCGGCGGCCGAATCGAAATCCTTGTCGCCTTCCTCTTCCTCCGGCTCGCCCTCCAGAAGCGTGCCGGCGATCAGGCCGGCATTCTGGCGCAAGGCCCGCTCGATCTCGGCTGCGATCGCCGGATTGTCGCGCAGGAACGTCTTGGCGTTCTCGCGGCCCTGGCCGAGCCGCTCGGAATTATAGGAAAACCAGGCGCCGGATTTTTCGACAATGCCGGCCTTGACCCCGAGATCGACCAGTTCGCCGGTCTTCGAGACGCCCTCGCCATACATGATGTCGAACTCGACCTGCTTGAACGGCGGCGCCAGCTTGTTCTTCACGACCTTGACCCGCGTCTGGTTGCCGATCACCTCGTCGCGGTCCTTGACCGCGCCGATGCGGCGGATGTCGAGGCGCACCGATGCGTAGAACTTCAGCGCGTTGCCGCCACTGGTCGTCTCGGGAGAGCCGAACATCACGCCGATCTTCATGCGGATCTGGTTGATGAAGACGACCATGGTGTTGGAGCGCGAGATCGAGGCGGTGAGCTTGCGCAGCGCCTGGCTCATCAATCGAGCCTGGAGACCGGGCAACTGGTCGCCCATCTCGCCCTCGATCTCGGCGCGCGGCGTCAAGGCCGCAACCGAATCGACGACGAGGATGTCGATGGCGCCCGAGCGCACCAGCGTGTCGGCGATTTCGAGCGCCTGCTCGCCGGTGTCGGGCTGCGAGATCAAGAGGTCCTCGAGATTGACGCCAAGTTTGCGGGCATAGATCGGATCGAGCGCGTGCTCGGCGTCGATGAAGGCGCAGATGCCGCCCTTCTTCTGCGCTTCGGCGATGGCATGCAGCGCCATCGTGGTCTTGCCCGAGGATTCCGGCCCGTAGATTTCCACGACCCGGCCCTTCGGCAGACCGCCGATGCCGAGCGCGATATCGAGCCCGAGCGAGCCGGTCGAAATCGTCTCGATCTCGACCACCTGCTCGTTCTTGCCGAGCTTCATGATCGAGCCCTTGCCGAAGGCCCGTTCGATCTGGGCGAGCGCGGCGTCCAGCGCCTTGGTCTTGTCCACCGAATTGTCCTCAACTAACCGAAGCGTGTTCTGGGCCATGATCTACCATCCTTGCGCTGGGCCACCAACCGGCCACCGTGAAGGCGGCGGAACCGCGGCCGCGGCCGGCGTCCCCGCCCGTTCCCTCGGCCAGTTTGTACCGCATTTGTTCTCGCTTGTAAAGGGATGGCAAACGATTGATTCAACGTTCGAATCGGAATTTGTTCAAAATTTGTTCTGCCGGGCACAAGCCCGGATGTATCCTTGAAGCATGAGCACAGGACACGCACGACCTGCCGCGAGGCAATCGCCGGCACGCGTTGTGATCCGCCCATTTCCGCGCGCCTGTGAACACCGCGTCACCAACGATTGAACGACCACCAGTAAACAATCGTTGCATACATAAACAGCACGGGGCACTATTCCTCTCCCACCACCGCGCGCCCTGCCGGCCAGACCTGGTTGCAGGCGGAGGCGCGTCTTTAACTGCAAACCTAGGGAGGAGGAGCAGTCCCATGAATTTTGCGTTGAAACTCGCCGCCACAAGCCTTCTGGCGCTTGCCGCCGGCGCCGCATTCGCCCAGCAGCAACAGCCGCCGGAAGCGGCCAAATGCGCCGGCCTGCGCGGAATGAGCATCCCGGCCGCCGCGATCGGCGAGCCAACCAGCGGCGCCGATGTATACTTCGCCCAATATGTCGACGGCGATGCGGCGGCAGGCGGCGCCTATTGCCAGTTGAACGGCGGTATCGATCCGGTTGACCCGGAAGCGCCCGACATCAATTTCCAGGTCAACTTGCCGCTGCAATGGAATTCCAAGGCGATCCAGTTCGGCGGCGGCGGCTATAACGGCACGCTCAGAACCGCGACCGACCAGGTCTCCTTCGGCGCCGCCGACGCCAAGACGCCGCTGCAGCGCGGCTATGCCACCTATGGCAGCGACAGCGGCCACCAGACGCCGAGCCCGATCGACGGCCGGTTTCTGATGAACGACGAGGCGCTCGCCAATTTCGGCGGCGCGCAATTGAAGAAGACGCATGACGTCGCCATGGCCCTGATCAAGGCCTTCTACGGTAGCGAACCGGCGCGCAATTACATCCAGGGCAATTCCCAGGGCGGCCACGAGGGGCTGATCGCCATCCAGCGCTGGCCGGGCGATTACGACGGCGCGCTGGTCACCCACCCCGCCAACCCGTTCAGCGCCCTGCAGATGTCCGGCAACATGGCGGGCAAGGCGCTCTACCAGAAAAGCGCATGGGTCGGCCCGGAAGGCGTCGAATTGCTGAATGGCGCCGTCGCCAAGGCTTGCGACAAACTGGACGGCGTCGAGGACGGGCTGATCGGCAATACCGCCGCCTGCGCCAAGACTTTCGACGTCGCATCGCTGCGCTGCGCCAGCGGCGCTGCCGGTGACGGCTGCTTCTCGGATGCCCAGATTACCGCGCTCGATGTCATCAATTCGCGCTGGGTCTCGCCGGTGAAATTGCAGGGCGGCGCCGACGGTTTCGAACGCTGGCCGATCTATGAAGGCGGCGACCTCTATGGCCTGTGGGGCGTGGGCAAGCGGCCGGAAGCAAGCGTACCGCCGACGCCGGTCGCCGATTTCGGCCTGGCCGTGCTCGCCGATCCGCTGATCCGGTTTGCCATCGCTCGCGACCCGAAATTCAATTCCTTCGAATTCGACCCGGCCAAATGGACCGATCGCCTCGTCGCGGTCTCCAACCTGATCGACGCCAACGAGCCGGACCTGTCGCCGTTTGTCGCGAGAGGCGGCAAGATGCTGCTGATGCACGGCACCATCGATTTCGCGATCACGCCCTACAACACCGTCGAATATTACAATCGGGTGGTGGCGGCGATGGGCGCCGACAAGGCGCGCGAATTCATGCGCTTCTACATGGTGCCCGGCTTCGGCCACGGCTCCGGCAAGTTCCAGATGCGCTGGGACCCGCTCACCGTGCTTGAAAACTGGGTCGAAAAGGACGAGGCGCCGGGCGCTTTGGTGGCGACCGACGCCGCCAAGGAAACCGCCGGCCGCACCCGGCCGATGTGCGAATACCCGGCCTACCCGCATTTCAAGGCAGGCGCCAACGATCCGAATTCGGCGGCGAGCTTCGAGTGTCGTGAAAATTAGGCTGCGGCTTCTGACATTCTTCGCGGCGCGCCGGCTCCCTGGCGCGCCGCTTAGCCAAGTGCACTCTCGATATCCTTGAGGCGCGCCGCAAGCAGCAACGGCTCGATCGGTGAGTCGACAAAGCCGCAGCGCAGATAGAAAGCCTTCGCCCGTTCGTTCAGCGCGTGAACGATGACGGCCGCAATCCCAATCTCGCTGGCGGCGGTTCTGGCGCGCAGCATTGCGTCGCGCATCAGCCCTCGGCCAAGTCCCTTTCCTTGTTCGCCGACCGAAACCGCGAGGCGCGCCAGGACGATCACCGGGACGGGATCGGGCATGTTGCGCCGGACGCGCCCGGGCACGACGGCCTGGTCGACCGATCCGGCCGCCAGCGCATAGTAACCGACAACTTCGTTGCCGCGACAAAGAACATAGGTCCGCGATGCGCCAGAGGCCTGATTGGCAAGCGCCTTTCGCTTGAGCCAAGCATCGAGGGTCGGTTCGCCACTGTCGAACGCGTCGCAGGCATGATGGCCGGACAACGGTTCCGGCGCCCCGAGCGGCGCCAGATCGGCGATCATTTCTCCCACGGAGCAGGCGTTTGCAGCAGTCGGGCAAGCTTCGCATTCGGTTTTGGCGGCGCGTCGAGAAGCTTGCGGAACGCCGCGAAGCGCGCCGGGTCCAGTCGAAACAGCGTCCGGTCGAGCAACGCGTCCTCGGCCGCCCGCCGGGTCGCATCGAGCATGAACTCCGAGCGGTTCTTGCCAAGCGTGGCCGCCGCGCGGTCAATGAGATCGCGATCGTTCGCATTCATACGCAAATTGACCAGGGCCTTGCGCGGAGCGCCGGAAGTATGTCGGACCGTTGCCATTGCATGAATTCCCTTCAGGTTACGCAACGATGTAAAGACACCAGATAGACAACGCAAGATTTGCGTTTCCTATTCCAGCGCCTCCACCAGCGTGCCGTCGGCGATGCGGTCGCTGGCGAACACGATCACGGTCTCGCCCTCCTCAAGGCCATCGAGAACTTCCGCCGTCTCGTTGTTGAGATGGCCGATCTCGACGATGCGCCTGGCCGCGCGGCCGTCGGCAACCGCGAACGCCGCCCAATCGCTGCCCTCGCGAAACAGTGCCGAGACCGGAATCCGCAGCGCCTCCTCGTCGCGCCAGATTTCGATGGCGACGCGCACCTGGAAGCCGTGGCCGAGCGCCGGCTCCGTCCGCGCCAGGTCGAGAACGGCGTTGACCCGCTGCTCCTCGATGCCGAGCGCCGAGACCTTGGTGAACCCGGCCGGATCGATGCGGCGCAAGGTCGCCGCGATCCCCTCGCCGCCCCAGCCGCTCACCATCGCCGGCGTGCCCGGCCGCAATCGCGCCGCGTCCGCCGACAGCAGGTCGACGACCACCTCGAGATTGGACGGATCGCCGATTTCGGCGAGCAAGGCGCCGGCCTGGATCACCTGTTCGCTCTTGACGGCAAGAGTGAGCACGACGCCGTCGATCGGGGCGTTGAGGCGTATACAGCAGCGATCCTCGCCCTCGATAAGCGTGCGGTCGCCCGGCTGCATCAGGCGGGCGTTGGCGCTCGCCATCTCGCTTCGCCTGAGCGCCACCGCCGCCACGGCGCTAGTCACCAGCGCCTGCTTCAGTTCGACATCGATGCGCGCCTTTTGCAGGCCCGCCTCCGAGATCGCCTGGCTGGTGGCGAGCCGCTTGGCGCGCTCGAAATCCGATATGGCGAGTTCGAGCGACGAGCGGGCCTGTTCCAGTTCCGCCTCGGCGACGCCGACCGCGGCGCCGGCCGCATCGGCCTGGGCGCGCGCTTCTGCGCGGGCGCGTTCGTCCATGAACGGCGGCGGCATCGGATTGATCGTCGCGACCACCGATTCGTGCGCCTTGACCGGATCGCCGACCTCCAGCAGCGAGCGGTCGACATTGCCGGCGATCGGCGAGGAGATCCGGTAGACCTCGCGCACCCGCGTCTGCCCGTCCTCCTCGATCGTCACCGCCATCGGCCCGCGCGTCACTACCGCCGTTTCCACGCCCTGCGGGCGCTCGCGCAGCGCCCACCACAGCGCGCCGCCGGCGGCCAGCACCACCAGCAGGATCAGGACAGGACGCAGGAAGCTTCGGCTCATTATCTACTCCCGTGTCTTCAGCACGCGGATCAGGTCCAGATGGTTGATCCGCCGCCGGACGATCAGGGCCGAGAACGCCGCGGCGCCGAGGACGACCAGCGACGAATAGGCGAAGGTCGGCGGACGAATCACCAGCGGAAAACTGAACAGGTCGGTTTCCAGCCCCTTTACCAGCGAAAGCGCGAACAGGTAACCGAGGAACCAGCCGAGCGGCTGGGCGGCGAGGACGATGGCGCCGAGTTCGCCCATCAGGACGCGCGAGACCTCGGCGCGCGTGAACCCGAGAACCCTGAGACTCGCCAGTTCGCGCGCCCGCTCCGACAACTGGATGCGCGCTGAATTGTAGACGACGCCGAAGGCGACGATGACGGCGATGACAATGTAGATCGACATCGAGATGTCGATATTCTGTTCGATCGTCTCGCGGAACTTGTCGCGCGAGAGCGTCTGCAGCGCGATCGTACCGAGCGCCGGCGTCTGCTTCACCGCCGCATAGAGGAACCCCGGCAGCAACGGCCCGACGCCGCCGACGGCGCCACGCGCCTCCGGCAGGCGGTCGCCGATCACGGTCGCCGACTTCAATTGCCGGTTGAGCGCCGACAACCGCAGCGGATCGACATCGACCCAGGCGCCGCTGATGCGCGGCCCGGCGCCGGCGAGCCGGTCGAGCGCGCCAATGTCCATGTGCGCGGCAAGGCCGACATAGCTTTCGACGATGCCGGCGACCGGCACGTTCAGCAATCGGTGGCCGTCTTCGATCACCTCGACCTCGACCAATTGGCCCGGACCGGTCTTCAGGTGGTTGGCCAGCCGGTCGGTCAGCAGGATTCCTGCCTGCGGTATCGCCACCGCGCTTCCGCCGAGGTCCAGCACCCGCGACAACCTGCCGTCGGTGTGGCGGCCGGTAATCGCGATCCGCTTGGCCCGGTGGCCGTTGCGCAGGATCACCGGCACGACGCGGAAGGTCTCGGCGGCGATTACGCCCGGCAGCCTTTCGACCTCCGAAATCGCGCCGGGGGTGAGGTCGCGGGCAAACGACAGGCGCGCGTCCGCCGGTTCGGCCCGAAAGAACACGGTATCGATCATGAACTCGATCGAATCCTTGGAAAACAGCGCAATGATCAGCAGCGCCACGGCAAAGCTGACCCCGAGCGTCGAAAGGAAGCTGCGCACCGGGGTGTGCAGGAGATGGCGCAGCGCCATCCGTGAAAGTTGCGAGAAGAACCGCAACGGCCCGGCGCCGCCGAGCACGGTGCGGAACCGCTCCGGCGCCGGCGGCCGCATGGCGACGGCCGGCGGCAGGCGCACCGCGCTCCAGATTGCCCTGGCGGCGCCGGCAAGGGCAGCCGCGACAGAAACCAGCGCGGCGATGCCGTAGAGGTCGAAGCTCGAACGGAAGATCAGGATCGGAAACGAGAAGAACTGCGCGTAGAGCCGCGTCATGCCGTTGCCGAACCAGCTTCCGGCGAGGCTACCGATCAGCAGCCCGACCAGGGCGATCGCGATCACCAGTTTCGAATAGTGCCAGGCAACGGCGAAGGAACTGTAGCCGCAGGCCTTCAGCAATCCGATCTGTTCGCGCTCGAGGCTGATCAATCGCGACAGGATCATGTTGACCAGAAACGCGCTGACGAACAGGAAGATCGGCGGGATCACCCGCGCCATCGCGTTGAGCTGGATGAGTTCGTTGTCGAGAAAGGCGTGTGACAATTGTTCGTCGCGGCCGAAACTGCCGCGCCCGCCATACCGCGCCAGCAGATCGTCGAGCCTCGCCTTGACTTCCGACTCGCTTGCCCCGCGCATCAGCCGGAGCGAAACGTCGTTGAAGGCTTCCTCCATGTCGAACAGGCCCGCCATCGCCGTCTCGCCCATGTAGAACACGGCATAGCGCCGGTCGTCGGGCACCAGGTCGCCGGGCGCGATCGCGTAGACGAATTCCGGCGACAGCACGATGCCGGTGATCCGGAGATCGAGCTTGCGCTCGCCGATCACCGCGGCAAAACGGTTGCCGGGCTGGAACTTGTGGGCCTTGGCGAAGCGCTCGTCGAGCGCCACCTCGTCGATCCGGCCGGATTGCGGCAGGCGGCCCGAGCGCAGGAACAGGCGGTTGACCGCGGCCTCGCCGTCGGCCGGAATCGAAACTGCCAGGCCGCTTGCCGGCGCATCCATGCCGACAATGTCGAGGATCGCCGGCTTGACGATCCGCATCGCCAGCGCCGAAACGCCGTCGATCGCCGCGATCCGCTCGCCGAGATGCTGCGGGGCGCGCACCACCTGGGCGAAGACATGGCCGAACCGGTAGCGGTCGTAATAGGCGCGCCGGGATTCGTCGAGCGAGCGATAGGCGCCGACGGCGAGCACCAGCGTCATCACTCCGCACGCCATGACCAGCGCGATGGCGAGGGCCTGCGCCCACAATCGCGCCAGGTCGCGCACGACCTTGCGGTCGAGGCTAGTGCGGTGGATTTGAAATTTGACAGCCATGCGCAACGGGTTCCGTATCAAATTTCAAATCCAAAACCGCACTGGAAATCATATTGCTGCCGGTGGTCCTTTGATTCCGACATTTGCACGAGAGATCGCTGCAACGGGAAGCAAATGTCGGAATCGGACCACCGGGCTCACCAACTCACCTCCGACGCATCGACGCGTTTCCGGTTTTCATGCGTCTCGGCGATGCGCCCGTCATGGAACTGGAAGACGCGGTGCGCCATCGCCTGGATCGAGGCGTTGTGGGTAATGATCGCCGTGGTCGTTCCGAGGTCGGCGTTGATCCGCTGCAGCGCCTCCAGCACCTTGACGCCGGTCTTGGAATCGAGCGCGCCGGTCGGCTCGTCGCACAGCAGCAGTTCCGGACGCTTGGCGATCGCCCGGGCAATCGCCACGCGCTGCTGCTCACCGCCGGACATCTCGGCCGGAAAATGCCGCTGGCGCTCGCCGAGCCCGACCATGGCCAGTGCCTCGCCGGGGTCCATCGGATTGGGCGCGATTTCGGTGACCAGCGCGACATTCTCCCAGGCATTGAGGCTCGGGATCAGGTTATAGAACTGGAACACGAAGCCGACATGGTCGCGCCGGTAGCGCGTCAGTTGCGATTCGCTCATTTTCGTCAGTTCGTGGTCCTTGAACCAGACGCTGCCGCCGGTCGCGGTATCGAGACCGCCGAGAATGTTGAGCAAGGTCGACTTGCCCGACCCGGACGGCCCGAGCAAAACCGCCATTTCGCCTTCGGCGAGCTCCAGGTCGACGCCGCGCAACGCGTGCACGACAACCGAATCCATCTGGTAGGTCTTGGTGACGTTTTCGGCTCGAAGGATGACGTCGGCCATGGCTCTTTCCGCGATTGCGCTACGACATGTTTGCTGAGAACTATTTCCGAAACGCGGCCATTTCCCGTTGATCTCGGACAATGCGGCCGGAAAGTCAAAACACGACGGCACAATTGCGGACCGCGAGGACCATGCGAATTTTCCCACCCGTCTGCGTCATCGGCGGCGTCCATATCGACGTGACCGGCCGCAGTTTCGACAAGCCGCGCCCGGCGGTGTCAAATCCCGGCCGGGTTGCGCGAATCCCCGGCGGCGCCGGGGTCAATACGGCAGGCACGTTGGCGCGGCTCGGCGTCGAGGTTGCGGTCGCGGGGCCCGTCGGTTCCGATGCCGAAGGCGAAATGTTGCGCGCAGCGCTTGAAGCCCGTAATATCGGCGACGGCCTTGCCGAATTGCCGGATCATGCGACCGGCACCTACACCGCCATCGTCGGGCCGGACGGCGACCTGTTCGTCGGCCTCGCCGATCTGGCGATCCAGGAAGCGGTCGACGCCGAATGGCTGCTCGCGAATTGCGCTTTGGCCCTTGCGCCCGCGCGCTGCTGGTTGTTGACCGCCAATCTTTCGCAACAAACAATTGCCGGCCTGTGCGAACGCGCCGATGGCCGCTTCCTCGCCGCCGCCGCGACCTCGCCGGCCAAGGCGCCGCGCTTGCGACCGGTGCTGCCCCGCATCGCACTGTTGTTCTGCAATCTGCGCGAGGCGCGCGCGCTCGCCGGAAACGAGGTAGCCGCCGGCGAGGAACTCGCGCGGATGCTGCGTGCCGCTGGAGCCGCATCCGGCCTGATCAGCAATGGCGAGCGGGAACTGGTGGGCTGGGACGATTCCGGCTTGTTCGCAATCCGGCCGCCGCCGGTCGCCGCAATCGCCGACGTCCACGGCGCCGGCGATGCGCTCACCGCCGGCACCCTCGCCAGCCTGATTCGGGGAATGGCGCTGGCCGACGCGGCGCGAATCGGCATCGCCGCGGCGCAACTGACATTGGCCGTCAATGAACCGTGGCGCGCCGATCTCACTTTCGAAATGGCCGCCGCGCGCGCCGAGGCGATTGCGCCGGCCCGGCCGATTGAGTAGCGAAGCAACATGCAGCCCGACGCCAGCGAATTCCTGGAAATCGCCCCGGAGGTGAAGGGCGCGCTTTCGACCGGCGCGCCGGTCGTCGCGCTCGAATCGACGATCATCACCCACGGCATGCCGTGGCCGGCCAATGTCGAGACGGCACGCGCCGTCGAGGCGCAGGTGCGCAATGCCGGCGCGGTACCGGCGACCATCGCCGTTCTTGGTGGGCGGCTGCGGATCGGCCTCGATCCGCACATGCTGGATTTGCTTGGCCAGGCGAAAAACGTCCACAAGCTTTCGCGCGCCGATCTCGCTTTTGCCTTGTCGACCGGCGGCGATGGTTCGACCACGGTTGCCGCCACCATGATCGCCGCCGCGCTCGCCGGCATCGAGGTTTTTGCCACCGGCGGCGTCGGCGGCGTCCATCGCGGCGCGGCCGAGAGCTTCGACATTTCAGCCGATCTCGGCGAACTGGCGCGCACTCCGGTGATTACCGTTTGCGCCGGCGCCAAGGCGATCCTCGATTTGCCGAAGACGCTGGAACTGCTGGAGACGCTCGGCGTGCCGGTCATTGCTTACGGCACCGACGAGTTCCCGGCCTTCTGGTCGCGCGCCAGCGGCTTTCCGGCGCCGCTCCGGCTCGACAATGCCGCGGCCATCGCCAAATTCTGGCGCGCGCGCAAGGCGCTGGGCTTGTCGGGCGGGATGCTGGTCGCCAATCCGGTGCCCGAGGCCGACGAAATCCCGCTGGCCGAAATGCGCGCCCATGTCGAGGCGGCATTGACCGAGGCCGAGGCCCACCACGTCTCCGGCAAGGCGGTGACGCCCTATCTGCTGTCGCGGATTTTCGAGGCGACCGGCGGCGCCTCGCTCACCGCCAACATCGCGCTGGTCGAGAACAACGCGCGCCTGGCGGCGGAGATCGCGGTAGAGTTGGCGGGGTAGAGGCGGGGGAAATACGGGGACAGTTTACTTAATTCGTTCTCAGCGCAGCCGTGGGCCGGGGCTTCGGGTGCGAATTAAGTAAACTGTCCCCGTATTTCCGTCCCCCGATACGAAATCACCGTCTGGCCGTTCCAGTCATAGGCAATGGCGTAGAAGCCGGCGGCTTGGGCTTCTGGTACGAATGTGTCGGACACATCCTGAAGCCGCTTGCGTACCGTGGCAGTACCAATAGCCGTGTCCACTTGATCGCTGAGGCCCGCAATACCAGCGCCATAGCCGCGATTGTAAGAATCCATTGCCAAGATTGCGAGGAACAGGTCATCAGAAATGGACATGGCAACTATTCCTTTTTCCAGTTCACGCTGCTCAAAAGATCATGCTGCTCGGGCGTGAGCGTGCTCCACATGCCCTTGAGCGTCTTGCCGTCACCAAACCACCCCAGCACCTGCTCGATCCTGCCCTCGGTCACCTTCTCGTCGGTGATCTCCAAGGTGACCGATTTCAGCGCAACGCCAGGGCCGAAGCTCGCGGCAAGGTCGTCCGGGTCGACGTGCTTGACCGTCTTCGGATCGGCGATGTCGTCGAAGGTGACGAGGAGGGGCGATTTTGCGGACGGCAGTTGCGTTTTGGGCTTGACCCGATTGAGATGGCGCACATAGGCCATAACGGACGGATATTTCGTTCCCTCATGGATCAGCGGCCGGAACTGCGTGTCGAAGCCGTACAAGACCAGCGCATCGGGCGAGACACCCGTTAGCAGGGCGAACAGATACCGCCCCTTGCCGAGATCGACGACAACGGCTTCGCCTGTCACATGATTGCCGACGCCGGTGTTGGGCAACGGCAGTCGCGTCGTGTCCTCCCAGCGCACCTGCACGACCGAAGCGCCGCTTCGCGTCTCGCCGTCGACCTCAAGCGAATAGGTCAGCTTGTAACGCGCGGTTTCGGTATCCCAGGCATACAGGAAGAACCAGGCGGCCAGTGCCGCCAATGCGCCGATCAGGCCAAGGCAACCGATCTTGAAGACCCGCCTCACGCTGCCGCCCCGATGGTCCAGCCGTTCCAGAAATCGCTCGCCGCCGCCAGCGGGACGGCCAGTGGCCGAGCAAACCACGGCGCCCTCATGGTGAGATGGCTTAATCGCTCTTGTCGGGGGCGGTGGTTGCCCCCGACACTTCGGTTGGTACGTGGTCGATATGGGATCGCCACAAAGCGA
>Ga0214472_10002618_pt1 | contig 19266 bp, 20 predicted proteins | sample RVTome_6_FD_207662 | JGI IMG/M metagenome (GOLD analysis project Ga0214472, IMG submission 207662) | Soil microbial communities from uranium-contaminated site in the Upper Colorado River Basin, Wyoming, United States - RVT140D175 | ecosystem: Environmental > Terrestrial > Soil > Contaminated >...
CAAACACTTCAATCCCGAGAAGCATGCGCCAGGAACCCTCCGCTTTCGAACGGATCAAACTCCTGCAAGGCGACATCACGAAGCTCGCGGTCGATGCGATCGTGAACGCCGCCAACGAAACCTTGCTGGGCGGTGGCGGCGTCGACGGCGCCATCCATCGCGCCGCCGGGCCGGGGCTGCGCGAGGAATGCGCACGCCTCGGCGGATGCAGCCCCGGAGAAGCGAAGATTACCGCGGGTCATGATCTGCCCGCGCGCCACGTCATCCACACCGTCGGACCGCGCTGGCGCGGGGGCGGTGCCGGCGAGGAGGAAACGCTCGCCGCCTGTTATCGGAACTCGCTCGCGCTCGCCGAGATGCGCGGGCTGGAGACGATGGCGTTTCCGTCCATCAGCACCGGCGTGTTTGGTTTTCCCATCGAACGGGCGGCTCCGATCGCCCTGCGCAACACGCTCGAGTGGTTGGAGGCGCACAAGCTGCCGGTTGTCGTCACATTCGTGGCGTTCTCCGAAAGGGACCTAGCGATTTACCAGGCGGCGCATCTTCAGCTTCGGGGCTGACAGCGGCCGCCGCGCCCACCAGTATCCGGCGAAAACGAGAAGAGCGCTCACGGCCACGAACCAGTCGCCCCAGCGCACATAGATGCTTTCGCGACCGGTCCAGCGTCGATCGCGGGTAACGCGCAGGATCGCGCTGCCACGATGGTAGATCGACCCGCGGTCATCAAGCATGACGTCGTGGATCACTCCATACTCGTCGATCCATCCACTCCAGCCGGCGTTGCCGACGCGCATCACGGTTCGACGAGTCTCCACGGCACGCAAAACCGAGTGCGCCGCATGTTGAAAGGCCGCGCCGCCCTCGCCAAACCAGCCGTTGTTCGTGGCAACAAAAAGCACCTGCGCCCCCGCCTTCACGGAGGCCCGGGCCAGCGAAGGGAAAACGTCTTCATAACAAATCAACCCGCCCACCTGGGTCGTGCGGGCGGCGGTCCGCACAAAGACCGGCTTCGCCTCCTTCCCGGCGGTGAAGTCGCCGCCGACCGGCACGAGCTTCTGAATGAAAGGCAGCACCCGCCGAAACGGCACGTACTCACCAAACGGCACGAGATGCCGCTTCACATAATAATTCCGGTCGAGGCCGGTGACCGGGTCCACGACAAACAAACCGTTCGTCCACACGTCGCGCGTTTCACCATCCGCCGGCCCGGAGGGCAGTTCCTGGTAGCCGACCGCGCCGAGAACGATGGGGTGTTCGGTCTCTTTCGCGAGATTCTCGATCCACTCCCGCATACGGGACGCTCCCAGGATCGCGGCCGGCGTCACCGCCTCCGGCCAGAAGATCGCATCCGGGCCGAGGCGGGCGAGGCGCCTCGTCTCCGTTTCGAGGACCTCGAGGATTCCCTGAGCTTCCCCAGGATCCCACTTCACCGTCTGCGGGATGTTCGGCTGCACGGCGCCGGCCCGGAAAAGCATTTCGCGCTGCTGGCCGACGGAATCCCCGTAAAGCCCGAAGGAGACGACGAACAAGGCCACCAGCCCGAGATAAAACTCCGGGCAGATGCGGGAGCGCCGCGCCTTCACGTACTGATACAGCCGCTCGAGGTAAGTGCCGAACCCAAGGTTGAAGACGATCAACGCGAATGAGACCGCCCAGGCGCCGCCATAGGCCGCGGCCTGCAGCATCACCGGGCGCTGCCACTGGCTTGCCGCCAGGGGCAGCCACGGGAAACCGGTGAAGATCCAGCTGCGCATCCACTCGAGGACGACCCATGCGCCGCCGAGCGCCAGGACGACCGCGCACCGGCCATAGCCGTCCAATGCCCTGGACCGGGGCAGGGCCCAGCGAAGGGCGGCGAACCAGGTGAAGGGAAACAATGCGATGACGGCCGACAAGGCAAACCAGCCCAGTAGCGCGATGGGCCCCGCCTCCCTCGTCAAGGTCCGCAGCCACTCCAGCAGAACGAGCCAGGAAACCAGCGACGCGCTGCCCGTAACCCAAAGATACGACCTCCAGGGCGGCGGCTGCTCCCGAATGCACCAGAGCACCGCGGCAACGGCGAAGACATAGGCCGCCTCCGGAAGCTGGAACGGCGGGAACGCCATCGTGTGCAATCCCGCGCAACACAGCCAGACGGCATACATCCAGGCGCGACCCTGCCAGGCAGGCACCTCATTTCGTTCCTCGGCATCCTCAATCATGGAAAACGATCCTCAAGGGCACCGGGAACCCACGCGTCCGGCCCGCGTCCGGTTCGGAGAGGCTTTCGGCGAAACGCCGGGCACGGCACGCGGGCGGCTGGCGTTCCCTGGAAACTTTCAGATGTCGTCACCATCCAGGGCCGCTTTTCTTCCCGCTCATTTCCCGTGGCAGTGCTTGTACTTCTTTCCGCTGCCGCACGGACAGGGCTCATTTCGGCCGACCTTGGGCATTTCGTGTTTGATGGTGACCTGCGGCAGCTTGATCTCGCGCCGGGAGCCTCCGGTGCCGTCAGGACCCGGAGGGCTGTCGCCGCCGCCGGCGCCGCCGGCGCCGGACGGCACGAGAGCCCGCGCGGGCGCGCGAGCGGCGAGTTGCTGCGGGGCGGTGCCCGGCCCCTCGAGCCTGGCGCTGCGCGCCAGCATGAGCTTGATGTTCTCGAGGGCGATGAGGTTCGTCGCGGAGCGGAAGATGCTCGTGCAGACCTGCAGCCGGATGTTGTCCATCAACTCCTCGAAGTAGCGGAATGCCTCGCTCTTGTATTCAACAAGCGGATCCTTCTGGCCGTAGCTGCGCAGCGTGATCGAACGGCGCAGGTCCTCCATCTCCGTGAGGTGTTCCTGCCAGTGGTTGTCGACCGCATTGGTGAGCAGGTAGCGTTCGAGGTGCGTGAGCGCGTCGCGGTTCTCCACGTTCTCCTTCAGGCTGTAGGCCTTGCGGATGCGCTCCATGACGAGCGTGCTCGCTTCGTCGAAAGAAAGCTTCTCCAGGTCCGCGAGGTGCAGACCGACAGGGAAGTGCGAGTTCAACCAGCCGATAAAACTCTCCAGCGACTGCGCGACCGGCCCCTCCTTCGATCCGAATCCGGCGGACTCGAGCCGGTCGACGATCTCCTCCTCGACCAGCTCGACGATGACGGCCCGGGGCTCCTCGCTGTGGAGGGCGTCGTTGCGGATGCTGTAGACGATCTCGCGCTGCTTGTTGAGCACGTCGTCGTACTGGAGCAGGCGCTTGCGGATGGAGAAGTTCTGCTGCTCGACCTTCTTTTGCGCGGACTCGATGGAGCGGTTGAGGAGCGGGTGCGCGAGCTCCTCATCCTCCATCATCGACTTCTCCATGATCCGCGCGAGCGGGCCGGCGGAGGCGAAGAGGCGCATGAGGTCGTCCTCGAGCGAGATGTAGAACTTGGACAATCCCGGGTCGCCCTGGCGCGCGCAGCGACCGCGCAGCTGCCGGTCGATGCGCCGCGATTCGTGGCGTTCCGTTCCGATGACGTAGAGCCCGCCGAGATCCGGCACGGCCTCGCCCAGCTTGATGTCGGTGCCGCGGCCCGCCATGTTGGTCGCGATGGTCACCGCGCCGCGCTGGCCCGCGCGCGCGACGATGTCGGCCTCCTGCTGGTGGTATTTCGCGTTGAGGACCGCGTGCGTGATGTTCGCGCGGCGGAGCATGCGGCTGAGGATTTCCGAGGCCTCCACCGAAACCGTGCCGACGAGGACGGGCTGGCCTCGCTTGTGCGCCTCCTCGATCTCCCTGACGACCGCGTTGAACTTCGAGCGGCGGGTCTTGTATATGACGTCGTTGCGATCGATGCGGACGCACGGCCGGTTCGTCGGGATGACCACGACGTCGAGCTTGTAGATCTCGTGGAATTCCGTCGCCTCGGTCTCGGCGGTGCCCGTCATGCCACCGAGCTTTTCATACATGCGGAAGAAATTCTGGATCGTGATCGTCGCGTAGGTGCGCGTCTCGCGCTCGATCTGGACGCCCTCCTTGGCCTCGACGGCGGCGTGCAATCCGTCACTCCAGCGGCGGCCCGGCATGATGCGTCCGGTGTTCTCGTCGACAATCGCGACCTTGCCCTCGGGCGTGACGACATACTGCACGTCGCGTTCATAAAGTGAATACGCCCGGAGCAGCTGGCTGATGGCATGGATGTCCTCGCCGACCTTTTCGAAGCGGTCCTGGGCCTTGTGCTTGCGCGCCTCCTTCTCCTCGGGCGAGAGGCTGGCCTCGCGCTCGAGGTCGCTGAACAGCGTGGGCAGATCCGGCAGCATGAACGCATCCGGATCGTCCGGCTTGAGCAGGGTGCGGCCCTTTTCCGTTAGGTCGGCCTGGTGCTGCCTTTCGTCGATGACGAAGTAGAGCTCCTCCTTCATGCGGAAGGAGGCCTCCTTGTTGAAGTCGCTGCCCATTTCCAGCTCGGCCTTGTCGAGCTGCTTGCGCCACTCGGGGGTCTCCATGAGCCGGAGGAGCAGCTTGTTCTTGGGCGCCCCGGACTTCACCTGCACCAGCTTGTGGATGGCCTCGGCCCGGCCATCGGAGCTCGAGTCGGGTTTCTCGAGCGTCTCCTTCGCCTCACCGACCAGGCGGTTGCACAGGCGCGCCTGCTCGGTGACGAGGCGCTCGACGGAGGGCTTGAGCCGCGGGTAGGGTTGCTCGCGCTGAATGGCCATCGGACCACTGATGATCAGCGGCGTGCGAGCCTCGTCGACGAGGATGGAGTCGATTTCGTCGACAATGCAGTAGAAATGCTCGCGCTGGACCTGCTGTTCCTTGCTCACGGCCATGCCGTTGTCGCGCAGGTAGTCGAAGCCGAACTCGGAGGCCGTGCCGTAGGTGATGTCGCACCCGTAGGCGGCGCGGCGCTCGGCCGGGTTCATGTGGTTCTGGATGCAACCGACGGTCAGGCCGAGGTAGCGGAAGAGAAAACCCATCCACTCCGAGTCGCGGCGGGCGAGGTAGTCGTTGACCGTGACGAGCTGGGCGTTTCTTCCGGTGAGGGCGTTGAGGTAGAGGGGAAGCGTGGCGACGAGAGTCTTTCCCTCACCGGTGGCCATCTCCGCTATCTTGCCCTGATGTAGCGCGATGCCACCGATGAGCTGCACATCGAAATGGATCATGTTCCAGACCAGCTCGTGCTCGCACACCACCTCGACGCGGCCACAGAGGCGCCGGGCGGCGTTCTTCACCACGGCGTAGGCCTCGGGCAGGAGGTCGTCGGTGGTCTCACCGCTCTTGAGGCGCGCCTTGAACTCGTCCGTTTTCGCCCGCAGGGCCTCTTCCGAAAGCTGCTGATACTCTTGCTCGAGCGCATTGATGCGCTCCACCACAGGGCGGCACTTGACCACGAATTTCCGATAGTGGCGGCCTGAGATCTTTTTCAGGATGAAACCGATCATGAGAAAAAGTGGAGAATTAGCCCCGGTTTCCGGCGAATAGCAACGGGGAATCTGGCCCCCATGGGTGTCAGACTGTCACAGATCCGATATCCAGGTGCGGAAATTCGTGTGAGCGCCCTTCTCCGACTTCCGCCAAGGCATCCTCCCGGCGCGGATGCCGGGAGCGCCACGGAGCACGCCATCGGCTCGGCGAGTCGGAAACGCCGCTTACCCGACCTGCTTCCGGAAGTAGTCGATCGTATGCTTAAGTCCTTCTTCCAGTGGGAATTTCGGCTCCCAGCCACCCAGATATTTCTTCGCCAGGGTGATGTCGGGCTGGCGCTGCTTCGGGTCGTCGGATGGCAGGGGACGGTGGACAATCTTCGACTTGCCCCCGACCAGCTTGATGACCTGCTCGGCCAGTTCCAGCATGGTGAACTCGCCAGGGTTGCCGCAATTGAGCGGTCCGACTGTTCCCGTCTGGTTCATAAAGCGCACAAATCCCTCGATGAGGTCGCTGACAAAGCAGAACGAGCGCGTCTGCAAACCGTCGCCATAGACGGTGATATCCTCACCCTTGAGCGCCTGGACGATGAAGTTGGACACCACCCGGCCGTCGTTTGCGAGCATGCGCGGGCCGTAGGTGTTGAAGATGCGGATGACGCGAATATCGACCTTGTTCTCCCGATGATAGTCGAAAAAGAGGGTTTCGGCGCATCGCTTGCCCTCGTCGTAGCAGGACCGCTTTCCGATGGGATTGACGTGTCCCCAATAGTCCTCGGTCTGCGGATGAACCTCGGGATCGCCGTATACTTCCGACGTCGAAGCCTGGAAAACCCTGGCCTTCACACGCTTGGCGAGGCCGAGGCAGTTGATCGCACCCATCACGGAGGTCTTCGTCGTCTTGATCGGGTTGTACTGGTAGTGCGGAGGCGACGCCGGGCAGGCGAGGTTGTAAATATGGTCGCACTCGAACTTGAATGGATCGACCACATCGTGGCGCACGAACTCGAATCGGGGATGTTGTGCGAGGTGCGTGATGTTTTCCTTCCGTCCCGTGAAGAGGTTGTCGAGGCAGATGACCTCGTGACCATCGGCGATCAGTCGATCGCAGAGGTGACTTCCCAGAAAACCGGCTCCGCCCGTGATGAGTATGCGCATAATTAAAAAAATCATCGGCGATCAAACCCCTCCCTTGACCGGGGTCAACCATCACCCGTCCCGGAAGGACCTGATCACGAGCAATCTGTTCACTTCACCCTCCGTCCGTAAAAACCTTTGCACCGGCCTCGTAACGTTCGATCCATGCGCGGCTCCACGGCGTGAAGTCGCCCGCCTCGAGATGTTCCCGGGCCTGCCGCATGAGATCGAGGTAGAAGCTGACATTGTGAAGCGTGAGCAAGGTGCACGCGAGAATCTCGCCCGCCATCACGAGGTGCCTGAGGTAGCCGATGGAGAAATGGCGGCAGGTGTAGCTGTCGAAGCCCGGCACCAAGGGGGCATCGACGGCGCGGAATTTTTCGTTGCGGAGGTTCACAACCCCGGTGGGCGTGAAAGCAGCGCCGTTGCGCGCCAGTCGCGTGGGCAGCACGCAATCGAACATGTCCACGCCGAGCGCGATCGTTTTCAACAGTTGTGGCGGTGTGCCGAGGCCCATCGTGTATCGGGGCTTGTCAGCCGGCAGGTGGGGTGTGGTCACAGCGACCTGCTGGAGCATTTCCGGCTCCGCCTCTCCGACCGCCACTCCTCCAATCGCATAGCCAGGAAAATCCAACGCCACAAGCGCCCCGGCCGCCTCCCTGCGGAGGTCGTCAAAGGTCGAGCCCTGCACGATGCCGAAGACATGATGCCCGGCCTCGAGGAAGCCCGCGTCGCGCGCGATGTGCAGGCACTGCTCCGCCCAGCGAGAGCTGCGCGCGACGGCGCGGGCGCAATCGTCGCGTCCGCAGGGAAACGGCGGGCACTCATCGATCACCATCGCGATGTCCGAGCCGAAATCCAACTGCAACCGCATGACCTCCCGTGGACCGAGAAAAACCCGCGTCCCGTCGAGATGGGACTGGAAGTTGATGCCTTCGTCGGTGATGCGCCGGAACTTGGCGAGGCTGAAGACCTGAAAGCCGCCGCTATCCGTGAGAATCGAACCGTCCCAGCCCATGAACCGGTGCAACCCGCCAAATTCCCGAATGAGCGCCGATCCCGGGCGAAGCGCGAGATGGTAGGAATTGCTGAGAATGATCCGCGCGCCCGTCTCACGGATCTGCGCGGGGGTGAGTGACTTCACGGTCGCCTGGGTGCCCACCGGCATGAAGACCGGCGTCTCGATCACCCCATGACGTGTCCGCAGCCGACCGCGGCGGGCTGCGCTGGATTCATCCGCGACCAGGAGTTCGAAGTGCTCAGGCATCGTGCGCCCCAGCACAGAGGCGCGCCGGCTCGGCTGGCAATCTTCGAAACCGCCCAACCGCGCCCGGCGAGCCTTTCCGGGATGTTCCCGACGCACCCGCCCCGGTCTCGGAAGCCACTGGAGTCACCAATACGACCTGCCCTGGTCAACGTGATGGTGCCCGGAGGGCGTTTCCTCCGGCAGGGGCCGCACCCAACTTTCATTCATGAGACTCCGGTAAAGCTCCCGCTCTTCCCAACGCTTCCCACGAATGCCAAAAAGCAACTGGGAAGCACCGCCCAGATGCAACGCCTTCCTGCCCAGCCGCTTCGCCTGGGCGGCGAGCGGCAGCCCGTAAGCGCCGGCCCCGATGATCGCCACGTCGAACGAGATGCGCGACATCCGTTCGCACATCGCATCGAGCGCGTCGAACCAGTTTTCAAACTCCTCGGCATGGCCTCCGAGCGACTGGACGGCCTTCAAAGTCTTCAGTTCGAAATCGGGCAGGAACCGGCGGTCCGCGAAGAGCGATGCCCGCCGTTCGTATTGCCGCCGAATGGAGGTCTCAAAGGGATGCACGACCAGGACGGTGCATCCCTCGAGGGCCATCGTCCACGGATCGCGATGGGCAAATGGTTCGAGGTCCTGCAGGGGCACCCGCACGGCAGCGGCAATGTGCTCCTCGAGTTCGCTCTCTTGCGGAAGCCAGGAGCCAAGCATGTCAGCCTGCTCGAGATCGTGAAAGTAACGCTCGCAAAAGCGCGCCAGCATATCATCGGTGCAGGGAAAGAAGCCCGACGAGAACTGCATCTCCCAACGGATGTCCTCATCCCACCAGAAAGCATCCCGCCGCGACGTCACGTAGCGCCAGATATTGCCGACTGGATGGGCTTCCATCTGCATCTTATAGCGCAGCATCGCCTTGAGCTCGGTGTGGCCGATCCTCGCGATCATGCATGGCTGCGCGCCGGCAAGACGACGGTGAATGGCATCGCTTGCCTCCTGTCCCGAGATATCGATCCGGGGAGAAACGACGTGGGGGCCACCCGCCCGAGGTCGACCAGTGACTCCGCTCGAATCAGCCGGCGGGGGCAATCCGCGGCTTGCGGAGTGCGCATGTGGCCAGAGTGAAGATGCTGCGGAGGCGACGCGACGCGACAACCTGAGGACACGAACGATATTTCGGTTCATAAATGCCCGATAGGATCGGGCTTAAGACAAACCACGCGCACTCGAGGCGCGTTACAGTCTCATCAGGATACACGCTTATGCCTTCATAACCCGTTTTCAAACGAAACAAGCTCGCTCAATGCACGATCAGGGATTCCCTGTCCCCGGCGGTTCAAAACGACGGACCCCTGATCAAGGGGCGGCTTCGACGGGTCTTACCCCACTTGACCACAGGCAGCCCGCATGAATAGCGTCGCGGAAATTACATGCTGCTGGTCATCGACAACTACGACTCGTTCACCTTCAACCTGGTGCAGTACTTCGGCCAGCTCGGCGTCGAGCAGCGCGTCTTCCGCAACACCGAGATCACTGCGGACGAAGCCCTCGCGCTCAAGCCCGAGCGTGTGCTGATCTCGCCGGGCCCCTGCTCGCCGGCTGAAGCGGGGGTGAGTCTGGACATCATTCGCGCCTTTGCCGGGAAAGTCCCGCTCTTCGGCGTCTGCCTCGGCCACCAGTCGATCGGTCACTACTTCGGCGGTCGGGTGGTGCGAGCCGACCGGTTGATGCATGGGAAGACTTCCCCGATCCATCATCGCGACAGCGACGTGTTTCGCGGCCTGCCCAACCCGTTCAAGGCCACACGTTACCACTCGCTCCTGGTCGAACGCTCGTCCTTCCCGGACTGCCTCGAAATCACCGCCGAGACCGAGGAGGGCGAGATCATGGGCCTGCGCCACAAGACCCTGCCAGTCTGGGGCGTGCAGTTCCACCCGGAGTCGATTGCCACTGAACGCGGCATGGACATGTTGAGAAATTTCCTGAAGCTTTAGCGCAGGGTTCCCGATGGCCCACCAGATCCGCGAAACCCGCCAGACCAACAAAACCACTCCATGCGTTGCCCGCGTTGCACGTCCCCCGATGACCGCGTGATCGATTCGCGCGCGAGCAAGGATGGCTCCAGCATCCGGCGCAGGCGGGAATGCATCGCCTGTGGCCACCGCTATTCGACGACCGAGATCATCGTCCGCGAAGGCCTCATGGTGATCAAGCGCGACGGTCGCCGCGAGGAGTTCGATCGTTCCAAGATCCTCAACGGCCTGCGCAAAGCCTGTGAAAAACGTCCGATCGACCTCGAGCAGCTCAACATGCTGGTCGAGGATGTGATCGATGACCTCGAGGCGCGTTACGAGTGCGAAGTCCCCAGCCTCGCGATCGGCGAGCAGGTGATGGAGCGCATCCGGCGCATCGATCCTATCGCCTATGTGCGCTTCGCCAGTGTCTACAAGGACTTTCGCGACATCAATGAACTCATGGCGGACGTGAATTCACTGGAGGGACGGCCGGAGAGATGAAGCCGCGCGACCGCCTCGCCCGGTTGCATTGCGTCAACACGCTCTTCCAGGCGTTGACCGGCCACGACCTCTACCTGGCCCAGCAGGTGCTCGGCGCCATCGACGCGGCCTCCGCGGAGGCGGATAGGGCGCCCGGGCGCGATCTTGCCGCGACCCTGTCGGCGCTCCACCAACAGTTGTTTGGCACGTCGCCGGAGGCCGGATTTGCCTTCTGTGACGGCGCCACCGACGCGAGCGCCGGGCCGCTCTTCCTCCGCGCACAAGTCCTCGCCGCCGTGCGCCGCAATGCGCCGCGGAGCCGCGCCACCATCCTAATCGGCAACCTGCCCGCGGATGGCCGCCGCACGCGCGCGACACGGCGCGGATTTGCCGCCTCTTCTCCGGAGCCGGAACTCGAGCGCGCGGATCTCGTCGCCCAATTGCGCGAGCTCGTGGCCCGCCGGGCCAATCCGCGTTCCGCGCTGACACTGTTGTTTGTCTGAGCAAGGGCACGGCCGGCCATCGATTCCACCATGTCCGAAAAAACGATCTTTCAACGCATCATCGACCGCGAAATACCGGCGACAATCGAGCATGAGGACGAATGGTGCGTGGTCATCCGCGACATCGAACCCCAGGCGCCGGTTCATCTGCTGATTGTCCCCAAGAAGGTGATACCACGCGTCCAGTCTGCCGGCCCCGGCGATGAGGCGCTGCTCGGCCACCTCGTCATGGTGGGCGGCCTGGTGGCGAAGAAGTTCAACCTCCCCAAGGGTTTCCGCCTCGTGATCAACAACGGGCCGCATGCCTGCGAATCCGTTCCGCACCTGCATGTGCACCTCCTCGCCGGCCGTCAGATGACCTGGCCCCCGGGCTGATTGCCTGGGCCGCTTCCGGCTACTCGCCGGTCACCGTCACCACCAACCGGCGGGTGTGAGGCGCGCGCCGGTGCTCCCACAGATACACGCCCTGCCAGTTCCCGAGGAGCATCCGGCCCCGGGCCAGCGGGATGGTCTCGCTGGTCCGCGTGAGCGCCATCTTGATGTGACTGGGCATGTCGTCCGGCCCCTCGAGCGTGTGTTCGAAGTCAGGATCGTTTTCCGGCACCAGGCGATCGAGCCAGCGCTCGAGATCCCTCCGCGCGCTCGGATCCGCGTTCTCCATGATGACGAGGCTGCAACTGGTGTGCTGGCAGAAGACGTGCACGGTCCCGGTCGTCATCCCGCTCGCGCGCACCACGCGATCGACCTCGCCAGTGATCTCCAGGGTGCCCGCGCCGCGGGTCTTGATCTCGAGCGTGCTTTGATGAACCGCCATGGCCGCCTTCTACCAATGGTCACGCGGACGACGAAGCCGCCTCGTAGGTGCCGTCGACGCGCTTGCGCACGAGTTTCTTGAGTTCGAGCATCAACAACCCGGCCGAGACCGTGCCGGCGCCCATGCCGGTCAGTCCGCTGATCGCGTCGACATTGAGGATGCCACCGCCGCGGAAGCATTGGAGGACGAGCGATTCGTCGTCCGAAAGCCCTTCGGGCTCCGCCGCGTCGCCCGCTCCTGGAGCCGCCGCAATCGGACCGAGCCCCTCGAGATAATTCAGCTCCTGCAACACATTGCCCACGGAGGTGAGCAGGGTGGCGCCTTCGCGCAGCAGCTGGTGGCAGCCACGGCTGGATGCCTGGTCGATGCGTCCTGGGACGGCGAATACCATGCGCCCCTGCTCGGCGGCGAATCGCGCGGTGATCATGGCGCCGCCGGTCGTGTCGGTCTCGACCACGATGATCGCCTGGCAAAGGCCGGCGACCACGCGGTTGCGCATCGGAAAAGACTGCCGGTCGGCCCGCCGCCCGAAGGGGAATTCCGAGAGCACGGCGCCACTCTCGGCGATCCGCCGGTAAAGTTCGAGATTCTCGGGTGGATAGATGATGTCGAGCCCGCAACCGAGCACCGCTGCCGTCTTGCCGCCGACGGAAAGCGCACCCTCGTGGGCGGCGGTGTCGATGCCGCGCGCGAGACCGCTGACGACACAGAAGCCGAGGCGCGCCAGCTCCGCCCCGAGCTTTCTGGCCACCGACTGTCCGTAGAGGGTCGAGCGGCGGCTTCCCACGATGCCAATGCAGGGCCCGGTCAACCGGTAACCGCCGAGAAAATACAGCCCGATGGGCGGGTCGTGTATCTCGCGCAGGACGCGGGGATAGTCTTCGTCCTCGCAGGCGACAAACGTCGCGCCGGCCCGCGCGATGCGGGACTCCTCCTTCTCGAGGGGAAAGTGCGTGCGCCAGCCCGCGACGGCCCCGCTTACGGCCGGTCCTACCCGTCTGGCCTCCCGAAGCCGGGAAGGAGGGGCGCTGAGGACGGCGAGCGGATCGCCGTCGAAAATTCCGAGCAGCCGGTTGAGCGTGATCGGCCCCATGCCCGGCAGGCCGTTGAGAATCATGAACGCCTGCCGGCGCGTGAGCGTTTCAGCCACCCGTCACCTCCGGCGAACGCAGGACCGCGGAAAAATACTCAGCCAGGCGCGTGACCCGCGCAGAGGACTGCCCGCCGGTCCGCGCCATTGCATCCGCGGCCATCCCGTGCCAGACCGTGCCACACGCCGCCGCGAGCAGCGGATCCATGCCGGTCGAGGCAAGTCCGCCGATCAGGCCGGCGAGAAAATCGCCGCTCCCGCCGCGCGCCAGCACGGGTCCCCCGAATGGGGACACATGGATCGTCTCCCCGGCGGCAACGCGTGTGGGCGCCCCTTTCAGGACGATCGTCGCGCGCAGGCGTCCCACCGCACCGCGCAACGCGTCGTCGCCGGTGTCCTCACCTCCCGAGATGCGCGCGAACTCACCGGCATGCGGAGTGAGGATGACCGGTGACTCCATGCCCTTGCGCGCAGCAATCACCTCGGCGAAGAGCGCATCGCCATCGACGACTGCCGGGACGTCTATGGCCTTGAGGAGCTCCCGGATCAGTGCCTGTGTCTCGCGGTCACGGCCCAGCCCCGGACCGGTCAAAAGGCCGGTACAGCGTGTCGAGCGCGCGACGACCGCCGCCCTGCCCTCGAGGGCAAGGCCGCCGGCGGGCGTTTCCGGCATCGGCACCCACATCGCCTCCGGCAACCTCGAGGCGGCGGAGGCGGCGATGCTTTCCGGCACGAACGCCGTAACGAGCCCGACTCCGGAGAGGAGCGCGGATTCCACCGCCATGAGGACGGCGCCCGGCATGTCGCGGGCCCCGCTCACGACGAAGAGGTGGCCAAACTTGCGTTTGTCCGTTACGCTCTCCCGCAGGCTGGACCAGGACCGGATCATGCGCGGCGTGAGGATCGCAATGCCCTGCCCTCGCGAAGGCGCATCCGCGTCGAAAAAGCCGATGTCGACATAGCGCACGCGTCCCACCCACGGTCGATTGGCCGGCGCGAAGAGCGGAAGCTTCGCGATGCCGGTTGCGTAGGTGAAGTCGGCGCGGAAGGCCCCCCCGTCGCTGGCATCGCCGATTCCGCTGGGCACATCGACTGCCGCGCGCAGCCGGATGGACCGGTGTTGATTGACAAGCGGCAGGAGCCAGCTCGCCGGCGGGCGCAGCGGCGGACGGAACTGCATGCCGAACAGCCCGTCGAGGCACAGGTCGAAGCGGGCCTCTCCGATCCGCGCGCCCGTGCGCGCGGCATCGCGACCGTCCTCATTCCCGCTCACGCAGACAAACTCGACACGGCCCCGACGCGCGGAGGCGAGCGCCTCGAGCGCGCGCCGCACGAGCGGGCGCAGCGCGGCGAAATCCGGCACGAGGGCAACGAGCGCCTTCGCCGCCCCCGTCGCGTCGAGGATCGCGTGCGCCGCGATGAGGGCATCTCCCCCATTGTGGCCCTTGCCGCAAAGCACGAGCAGGCGCGCATCATCCGGCAGCCCGCCGGCCTCGAGCACATCCTCCATGAGAGCACCTGCCAGGCCGCGACCAGCGCGCTGCATGGCTCCCCACTCGAGGGTTTCATCGTTCCCGAGAAGATTCTTTTCGAACTCCTGGGCTTCTGCACAGGAGAGCACGGGGTGAGCGCCGGGAAGCATGGCGGAGCGTTCCATCTCACTCGCGGAGGATCGCGGCGACGGCGAGCGCGTCCGTGTCAGTGTGCGAGAGGGTGACGACCACGCGGGTGCCGCCAATCCGCTGCAGGAGCTTCGTGCCCTGCTCGTCGAGCCGGACCAGGGGCTCGTGCCGCGAGCCATGATAGATCGAGACGCTTTTCCATCCGAGTTCGGCCCCGATGCCGGTGGTGAACGCCTTCGACACCGCCTCCTTCGCCGCGAAGCGCGCGGCAAAGTGCTTGTGCGGGTATTTCATGCCCTGGCAGTACTCGCGCTCCTCCTCGGTGAAGACGCGGTTGAGAAAACGCTCGCTCTGTCGCGTCAGCACGCCGCGGATACGCTCGACCTCGACGATGTCCGCGCCGAGCCCGATCACGAAGCCCCCCAGCATCACCCCAAGATCGATTCCAGCCATGGGCGGATCAGGCCTCGTTCATCCGCGCCTTCATCTCGCGCACGGCCTCTTCGATGCCGGTGAGGAGCGCACGGCTGATGATGGCGTGACCGATGTTGAGTTCGTGCAGATGCGGAATCGTACGTACCTCGGTGATGTTCACGTAATTGATGCCATGCCCGGCATTCACGATCAATCCGGAGGCATGCGCGCGCTCGGCGCAATCGTAGAGTCGCTTGAATTCACGCGCCCGGCGAGAAAGCTCGAAATATGCGCTCGCATAGGCTCCCGTGTGCAGCTCGACGAAGGGAGCACCCACCTCGGCGGACCGCTCGATCTGGGCCGGTTCGGGATCGATGAAAAGGCTGACGGCGATGCCGGCGTCGCTCAGGCGCGATACCGCACTGGCAAGCCGGCGGCCGAGGCCGACCGCGTCGAGCCCCCCCTCGGTCGTCACCTCGGAGCGGTTTTCCGGCACCACGCAGACGGCGTGCGGCTTGATCGCGAGCGCAATGCGGACCATTTCCGGGGTGCAGGCCATTTCGAGGTTGAGGCGCGTGGAAACACACTCGCGCAGCCGCTCGACATCGCGCTGCTGGATGTGCCGGCGATCCTCGCGCAGGTGCACGGTGATGCCATCGGCACCGGCGCGTTCGGCGAGTTGCGCGAGGGCCACGGGATCGGGCTCGATCGCGCCGCCGCAGGTCCGGAGTGCCTCCCGGTAACGGGCCTGGCGGAGGGTGGCTGCGTGGTCGATGTTCACGCCCAGCAGGAGCGAGCGGTTGGAAGACATGGCGCGGAATCTAGCAGAAACTTCGCGTTCGACTAGCACGGAGCGGAGCGGAAACTGTCGGCTACTTTCGCCCACATGACCGAAGTCGCCGATTCCCGTCCCGCACCGAAACAGGAAAACCTCCTGCTCAACCTCGCATGCAACATTGCGCTGCCTGCGATGATCCTGAGCAGGCTCAGTTCGGAGGAGCGGCTCGGGCCGGCCGGTGCGCTGGTCGTGGGTCTCGCTTTTCCAGTCGGATATGGGATCTACGACCTCGTGGTGCGCCGTAAATGGAATATCTTCTCTATCGTCGGAGTGATCAGCGTGACTCTGACCGGCGGCCTCGGCCTGATGAAGGCGGACGGAATCTGGTTTGCCCTCAAGGAGGCCGCCGTTCCCGCCATGTTTGCCGTGGCTGTTCTGGTGACCCTGCCGACCCGAAAGCCCCTGGTGCGGGCGCTGCTTTTCAACGAATCGGTGATCGATGTTCCCAAGGCGGAGGCGGCCCTGGAGGCCCACGGGACGCGCACGCAGTTCAACGCTTTGCTGCGCAGCTCGACCTGGATCCTGGCGGGCAGCTTCGTATTGAGCGCAGTGCTCAACTTCGTGCTGGCGCGCCTGATCCTGAAGAGTCCGGCCGGCACGCCGGAATTCACGGCGGAGCTGGGGCGGATGACGTGGCTCTCGTGGCCGGTGATCGTCCTGCCCAGCATGGCGATCATGGTCTTCATCCTCTGGCGCCTCTTCAGCGGCATTCACCGGCTCACGGGCATGGGGATGGAGGACCTGATGCACAAGAAGCCGGGAAGCGACCGGAAGTAGAAGCCTGCAGTGAGCGTATCGAACCACACACTTTGAACGTCACGCCGGGAAAAAGCTTCTTCGTGAAGACCGCTGGTCTGTGCGGCTTGTGGATTTGGAGGTACGTCACCGTTTGATCGTCACTGGCCGCGCGGACGGCGGTGCTGGCAAGTCTTCTGGCCGGCACCCTCACGTTTCACGGGGCACCCGTATTGCCAACGCCCGTTCCGGAGGTCAACCGCGACGCGATCGCGCTCCTCGTTTATCGCGACGCAACCGGCGTGCCGCGACCGCGCCGAGCGACCAATGCGCTGCTTGAATCCGGGACCCCGAACAAATGGGTCATGCTTTGCGCTTTGCGCTCAGTCCGAGCTTGCGCGCCGGACCCGCGTCGGGATCGCGCGTCCAGGCGCTCACCCGGCGGCTGACTTCGTGGAGATTTCCCATGTGCAGTTGCTCGGAGAGCCAGCGGTTGGTCGCGGTCGTGCTCGCCTTCATCGCCGCCGCCACCGCCAGCTTCCACGCGTCGTACTTGGGCGCGGTAACCGCCTCTTCGCGTCTGCGGCCGATCTTCGCCAGCAGGCGCGCCAGGCTCATAGACGAATTGAACGCGGAAAACATCCGCAGGGTCCGGTGGCGCGACCACGGACCATTTTATCACTGCGGGTAAACTCGGAGGTTGGAAAAATAGCCTTCCGTCCCCACGTCGACCCACAGTCCGATTGCGCCCGATAAATCCGCGCCATGCTTAAGGTCGTTGACGACCAGCACCGGATGTTCGCTGCCGTTCAGATACATCTTCGCCTTGTCGTCCCGCACCACGATCTTGATCGCGATCCATTCGTTTAGCGTCATGTCTGCGTAGGACTCATACCTTCCCGGCGATTCCTTCCTGAGCCGGTCAAACTTGAAGTCAGGATAAGAAAAATACTGCGTGGCGCGATTGCGTCTCAACTGATCATCCGCCCGCCCATTAGTGGGACGCACATAGAAACTCTCGAACCGGGAGTTGTCTTCGTTGATTCGAAAGGCGACGCCGATGAACCCGCGAGCGAAGGCTGGCGCGTCTTTGAGCAACCTGCTCAGCACCTCGACCTCGATGGTTCCATTTTTGAAGTCAGTCCCTACGAGTTTGACGAACGTCGCCTCGTCGACCGCTTCTATCGCAGGGTCCTTTGTGACGAGCACCGCGCTCCTGCCCATGATCTCTTTCGTTGAGAAGGATACGTTGACGGGCTGTAGAGTGGTTTTCATCAGATCGATCGGCTGCGCATGGACCGTCGAGATTCCCAATGCTACCGACGCAATAATGGATGTGAGCCAGTGTTTCATAAAAGGCTTAGTTGACGGGTGAGAACGTGAAGCCGACTTCGCCGCCATGACCCTTCGCATAGGCGAGTTGGATTCCCAGTTCGGCGAGGGGTTCGAGGTAACGCGCATTCGTGAGTGAGCCGGTGTCAAACGCGCTGAAGCCGGCATCCTTGGCCAGCTGCACGACCTCGGCGTTCGCCGCAGCATGATTACCGGCGACCAGAACCGATGGAAGCGATTTCGCGCCTGAAGCTGCCTTCGCGAGCACCTGAGCGAGAACCGTGTTGAAAGCTTTGACGACGTGCGCCTGTGGGAAGGCGGCTTGCACGGCCTCGCCCGCTGATGTCGTGTAACCAATGGTCAGGGCCATGAAGTCGGCCGTGAGCGGGTTGGTGACATCGATGAGGGTCTTTCCGGCGAGGCTGCCGATCTTGGCAGCAATTGCAGCGATCTCGGAAAACGGCACCGCAAGGATTACAATGTCGGCAGACTTGGCGGCCTGAGCGTAGTCCGTGACGGTGATGCCCGGGAGCTTGGCGCTGGTCTGCTCGGGATTGCGCGAACCCAGAGTAACATTGTGCTTGGAGGTAAAGAGGCGGCCGAGATTGGCGCCGATGTTGCCCGAACCGATGATGGCGATGTTTTTCATAGGTCCATAGTATGCCACAACCTAGCCGGTTTTGAGAAAGACCATGATTCTTGCCTCAGCATAACTTAAAGGCATGCTCGGAGGCTATGGAACTGCGCCACCTCCGTTATTTTGTGGCCGTCGCGAAGGAAGAGAATGTGTCGCGAGCGGCCCTAAAGCTTCATGTCTCGCAGCCGGCGTTGAGTCGGCAAATTCGGGATCTGGAGGACGAGATTGGCTTTCTCCTCTTGGAGCGGAGCGCGAAATCGGTGCGTCTGACCGAAGCGGGTCGAACATTTCTCGTCGAGTCGCAGGCGGTGTTGCGGCGGGCAGACGAGGCAGTCAAAGCAGCTCGTGCCGTCGCCTCTGGACAGCACGAGGAGCTGAACGTGGGTTACGCTCCGATGCCTACGGTAAGGTTCCTGCCGCCAGCCCTACGCGCGTTCCGGAAGCAGTTCGCGGGCATTCGGGTGAAGTTGCATGACCTCTCGCCGGAGGAAATGCTGACCGGCCTACACGAAGGTAGATTACAGCTCGCCTTTCTCGTTCGTCCGACCCGCGCAATGCTGCGCGGTTTGCATTTCGAGGAGTTCGGTCGTGATCACATGCGACTAGCGGTCGGCAGAAATCATCCACTGGCCAAGCTCCGCTCGATTTCAGCGACGCATCTCAAAAACCAATCCTTGGTGGCGTATAGTCGGAAAGAGTATCCCGAATATCATGCCTACCTTGGGGCGTTGTTCGGCGGGGCAAAAGCCCACCCACCCATCGTTGAAGAACACGACGACGGAGTCGGCTTGGTGACGGCGTTGGAGACAGGCTCAGGCGTTGCGATCCTGCCGCAAAGCCTGAAGTTCACGACGGGGTCGCGAATCAAACTCATCCCCATCGTTCCTTCGCCGTCTCCACTGGTGGTGGGCGTGGCTTGGGTGCCGTCGCGAATCACACCTGCTGCCGAACGGTTTTTGCGGGTCACGCGAGATTGTGCGAAGGGAACATAAAAGCGGCAGCGCTTTGTTAGCGAACCTCGTTGGCCCATTAGT
>Ga0214472_10002619_pt1 | contig 19257 bp, 18 predicted proteins | sample RVTome_6_FD_207662 | JGI IMG/M metagenome (GOLD analysis project Ga0214472, IMG submission 207662) | Soil microbial communities from uranium-contaminated site in the Upper Colorado River Basin, Wyoming, United States - RVT140D175 | ecosystem: Environmental > Terrestrial > Soil > Contaminated >...
CCATCCTCGCCTGACCGCGATCATGCGGCATGGACACCAACAGCGCCAACGCTCGTCCATGACCACGAAGACAACCATAGACCAAGGTCGGATGAGAAAACCGAATATCAATTAGACAACACTATACCAAATAGACGCGATCCCTTCGATCCTCTATCATACCGGCCATGGCCCGTCTGCCCCGTCTCGTCGTTCCCGATATCGCCCACCACATTACCCAGCGCGGCAACCGGCGGCTGCCCATCTTCTTTTCCGACGACGACCGGCGCGCCTATGTCGCGCTGATCGCCGAGGCCTGCAGGGCACAGGACACGCGCTGCCTCGCCTGGTGCCTGATGGACAACCATGTCCACCTCATCCTCGTTCCCGCGCGCGAGATCGGGATCCCGACCCCGACATAGAAAACGACAAATGCGAAGCCGACGAGCAGGCTGATCTGCGTGTCGGAAAGGTTGAGGTCCGCCTTAATCGGCGTGATAAGCAAGGTGAGCAGCTGGCGGTCGAGGAAGTTGAACATCAGCGCGACGGTGAAAATGAAGATCGCCCACCATGATCGCGCGGGGCTGATTGCCGGGGCGCCGGGCATCGAAGCGGCGAGGATCATTTCGCAGGCTCCGCCAGCTTTGCCTGCTTCTCCCACGCCGCGCAGCGCCATACTCCAACCATCAACGCACCCCCCCCGGCGATAGATAGGTGCCTACCTAAGTCGATATCGCTGCCGGGGCCAGAGGGCGTGGCTTCAGCCGACCAGTTCGGTCACGCCATAGCCGCGCGCGATGGTGCGCGCCTGCACATCGGCCGGCTTCAGCGCCGCTTCGACCTCGGCCAGCGCGCCCTCGATATCGTGCCGCCGTCCGCACAGGAAGAAATCGAGCGCGGCATAGCCATGTTCGGGCCATGTATGGATCGAGATGTGCGATTCCGCGAGCAGCGCGATACCGGTCACCCCCTGCCCTTCGCCGAAATGATGGAGACGCAGATCGAGGATCGTCGCCCCGGCGACACGGGCGGCATCGCGCAGTGCCTGCTCCACAAGCCCGATATCGTCGAGCGGCGCGCGGCAACCGTGCAGGTCCGCCAGCAGGTGGCGGCCGTCATAAGGAGGCGCGCTAGCCGTCATAGCGCCGCCATTCGTCTGCAAAAGTGCGGACGAGAAGCTGGTTGTCGAGCCGGTTCGGATCGGCGCTCCGTCGCGCCATGTCCGGCGGGAAATCGAACAGTGCGGGCTCGGTCGCCGAGGTGACGAAACGGCCGCCGGGCAGGATATCCGCCACCTTCGGCACCCGGCCGTTGGCTGCGAGTATGAAGCCCCAATCGCCGAAGCTCGGCACATAGGCGTGATAGGGCCGGGTCGAGAAGCCGGCTTCCTCCAGGGTTGCGGCGATCGTCCAATAGGCTTGCGGCGCGACGAAAGGCGAACCCGACTGAACCGAAACGATACCGCCCGGCGCCAGCCGCTGACGCAGCGCACGGTAGAAGGTCGTCGTGTAGAGTTTACCAATCGAGAGCGAGGTCGGATCGGGGAAGTCGACGATCACCGCGTCATACTCGCCGTCGTCCTGCCGCACCCAGCTGAAACCGTCAGCGTTGATCACCGTCATCCGGGGATCGCTGAACGAGCCTTCGTTGAGCCGGGCGAGAAGCGGCGTATCGGTAAAAAGCCGCGTCATTGCCGGATCGAGGTCGACGAGCGTGACATGCTCGACCGCCGGGTGGCGAAGCACTTCGCGCGCCGCAAGGCCGTCGCCGCCGCCCAGGATCAATATGTTGCGCGGATTGGCAACCCGGCCGAGCGCCGGCAGCACCAGCGCCTCGTGATAACGATATTCGTCGAGCGAAGAGAATTGCAGATTGCCGTTCAAAAACAGCGAGATATTGTCGCCGCGCCGGGTGAGGACGATGCGCTGATAGGGCGTCGAGGTCGCGTGGATGATCGGTTCTTCCAGGCTCGCCGTCTCGGCGAAACGCTGGACCCGCTCGGCACCGATAAACCCGATGACCAGCGACACGGCAACCGCGATCCCCGCGAGCATCTCGACCGGCATCTTCTTGCCCCTGGGCTGGATCGCGATGAGCGCAATCGCGACCGCGACATTCGCGAAGCCGAACAGGAAGCCGGTGCGGATCATGCCAATGAACGGCATCAGGATGAGCGGGAAGAGCAACGAGGCAGCGAGCGCGCCGACATAATCGAAGGTCAGGACGGTCGACACAGTCTCGCGAAAATCGAAGTCCTGCTTCAGGATACGCATCAGTAGCGGGATTTCGAGCCCGACCAGAAACCCGATTCCGACAACCAGCGCGTAAAGCAGCACGCGGAACTGGTCGATCACCGGGAACATCAGGAACAGCAAAGCCGCCGCCCAGCCGCCGATCAACGCGATCAGGATCTCGGCGCGGATAAACAGGCGAAGCTCGTCGCGCTTCGCATAGCGCGAACACCAGCTGCCAATCCCCATGGCGAAGAGATAGACGCCGATAATCGTGGAAAATTGCGTAACGCTGTCACCCAGCAGATAGCTGGCGATGGTCGAGGCGAGCAGTTCATAGACGAGCCCGCACATCGCCACGACGAAGACCGAGGCGATAAGCGCCAGGGCCATCGGCCCCGGCCGTGATCCGGCAATAGCCGGTTCAGCCATGCACCGACGCGGCAACGATGATCGCGATCGAGAGCGCGATGGCGCCGGCGAAAATCGCGACAGCGCTGTTTTGCTTCTGCTCGATTTCTTCCCACAGCTTGCCGGGCGTCACGAGATCCAGAATCACGAACGCGACGACCAGCAACACGATGCCAAGCCCCGCGTAAATCAGCGTGTTCAAGAGAATTGTCGTATCCATTTGCCAGTCTCCCTCAGAATGTCCTGTTTATAGGTGGCCCTATTTGTGGCGCTATTTATGCCGGGGCCCGCCGCGGCCGATGAAAACCCCGCCGGGGCCGCGCGCGCCTTCTGCGCGCCGGCCATCGGCAAAGGGCGAATAGCCCGTAACCGCCGCATAGGAATAGCTGCCGGTAACCAACAGGCACCACAGGCCGAAAATAATCGCGCCCCTGCTCATACCCCAATAATCCGCACGTCAATCGTCGTCATCGTCGCCTCCCGAAAAATCGCTGTCCGACTTGCGCCGGGATTCGAAACTCAGATGCTTCCACCATTGCCATAGCGCCGGCGCGAATATCACGAGCAGCGCGAGAAACAGGTTCGAATAGAAAGTCGCGCCCCGTTGGATCGTCACCTCGACCTGCGCGCCCGAGCTGCTCGAATAACCGCTCTCGCGCCACTGGGTGCCCGCCGCGTAGATATCGAGCTGGTAGGTACCGGCCGGAACCATCGAGAACTTGCTCGACGAGGAGCGGCTGCCTTCGGACCATGATCCTTCGGAATCGCGACCCGAATAGGCTTCAACGACATTGTCCGCCTCATAGACTTCACCCGTTTCGGTGTTGGTCAGCGAATAGCCGAGATCGACCCAGCTGTTTTCGATACCCGGCGCGCGGACCGACACCGTGACCGCCTGCCGCGCCCGTTCCAGCGTGATCGGGCCGATCTTCGCCGACTGCTCGACGCCGTTGGTGGCAAGGTTGATCGTCGCGGTTTGCGGATCGCTGGTCCCGCCAAACAGCGAGGTCACGACGAGCAACGCGAAGCCCGCGGCCAGCGCGATCTTCAGGAACAGCCCGGCCTTCTTGCGATAGGGCGAAGGTTGGTGCGGCATCGGCAGGCCGCCGCCACTGGGAGGATCGATCCCGAAAGCATCGGTGATTTCATGAGGTTCGAGCAGCTCGCTCAGGGTCCACACGGATTCGCGGTCGTTCCGTTCCCAACTCAGCATCTTGCCCGGGCGGACGAAATCAGCGGCTACCACTTCTTCGCCAACCGCAACCCGCCAGTAGAATTCGCCGAGCACATAATCGACCTGCGTGGGCGTCTGCGCGTAGAAAGGTTCGTAGAATTCGCCGTCGACCTGGAAGCCGACCAACCCGTTCTGCTGCGGACTGGCGACGAGCTGGTTGCCCAAGCTCCAACCGCGCCCGTCGGTATCGAGCCAGCGATAGCCTTCATAGGGATTGAACAGCAGATATTCGTCGAAGGGATAGGCGCCGAGTTCGGACCGGCGCAGATAGCCGATCACTTCCCATTCGGTGCCCCGCAGCACGCCCCGGCTACCGAGCGGCAGTTCGAGCTTGCGGACTTCCTCTTCGTAGCGCTGGATGATCTGGACGTCGGGATTGGTGACGTCGAGCACCGAGCCGCAATATTGGCAGGCGATCGAGACGGTATAACCGGCCGCTTTGACCTCAATCGAACCGCCGCAATTGGGGCAGTTGAACTGTTCGGCCGCGGCCGCCATCGAGCTGTCGGGCGGCACGACGACGGTGCGGCCGGACGACCCTGCCGGCGGGGCGGCAGGCGCGGGCGTATTGCCTTCTCCCCAGGGCCGGGGCGGATCTTCTTCGGGCGGCTCAGCCATAGACGGGCATCTTCCAGCCGTGGATGGCGCGCAAATTCTTTGCCTTGAGCTCGGCCAGGGTCACATAGCGGCCGACATAGAAAGCGGGCGGCTCGCCTTCCTCCCGTTCGAAATTCGCCGCGAAGCCGTGGGCATCGCGCAGATCGACGTTGAAGACGTCCCAATCGGTTTCCGGCGCGAAGGGCAATTCGCCCTCTGCTCCGATGCACTTGGCCCAGCGCGCTTCTGCGACGACGAAATCGGAACCGTCGATGGTCGTGCGCTCACCGATCTCGACATCGCCGCCTTGAGCAAGCCGCTGTATGAGCTCCGAACTCTCGCCGTCGATCGGCCGTTCGATCACCATCTGGAACTGGCCATCGGACTCGGAAAGCCAGCCATAACTATTGTCCGTGAAGAAGCAGAGCCAGTCGTTCCACGCGCCCTGATCATATCCCAACCGGATACGGCCGATCACGTCGAAATGCTTGCCGCCATATTCGCCGGTCGTGCCGATCTGGACCGGGCTGACGTCGAAGGGCAGCACGGCAACCTCGCCGGCCTTTTCGACCCCCTCGGCGATCCGTTTCACCGTGGCGTGGCAATAGTCGCAGATGCGCGCCGGGAGCGCGGGCGAGCGAAAGATCACTTCCGCACCGCAATTCGGGCAATTTTCCGATTGCATCGCCGCGCCTGTCCCCCCTCTTTACCTACCGACTGCTACGTGCTGGCCCGGCTTATACCTGACTCAGCAGTTCCGCTTTCTTCGCCTCGAACTCCTCTTTACTCAAGGCCCCCATCTCCATGAGCTTGTGGAGCTTTTCGATTTGTTCGAACGGATCGGCAGCTGGGGCGGCGGGTGCCGCCGGAGCCGCAGGCGCAGCCGGAGCTGCGGCTGGCTGTTGGGCCAGCGCGCCGGCCATGGTTTGGCCGATCGCCATGCCAACGCCTGCTCCAGCACCGATTCCCGCCATGCCGCCTTCCTGCTGAGCGGCAAGCTCGATGGCTTCGGCCGCCTGGAATTTGGCATATTGGTCGAGATCGCCGAGCACACGCATCGAGCTTTTCTTGTCGAGATGCTTCTGGACTTCCTCGGGCAGCGATACGCTTTCGACGAAGAAGGTCGGCACTTCCAGGCCATATTGCTCGAACGCCGGGCCAACCGCTTCCTTCAGCGCGTCGGAGAGTTTCTGCTGGCTGGCCGCCAGATCGATGAACGGCACGTCACCGCCGCCAAGGCCGGTGGCCAGCGCGGTGATGATCGCGGCGCGAAGCTGCGGTTCGATATCGCCGACGGTGAGTTTTTGCTGCGTGCCGACAAGCGCCGCATAGAAGGGCGCGATGTCCTTCACGCGGAACGAATAGGTGCCGAAGGCGCGCAAACGCACTGGCCCGAGTTCCGGATCGCGGATGGTGACAGGCTGCGCGGTGCCCCATTTAAGGTTCACCTGCTCCTTCTGCGAGAAGAAATAGACATCCGTCTTGAACGGGGATTTGAACGCCTTGTCCCAGTTTTTGAGGTTGGTCAGGATCGGCATGTTCGACGTGTCGAGCGTGTGCAGGCCTGGCCCGTACATGTCGGCGAGAACGCCTTCGTCGATCACCACCGCCGCCTGGGTCTCGCGGACCGTCAGCTGGGCGCCGTTCTGGATTTCATTGTCGGCGAAATCGAGCCTTTCGGCGAGTTCGCCGGACTCCTCTTCCCATTCGATAACGTCGATAAATTGCTTGGATATGAAATCCCTGAGGCCCATCGCAGTGTCTCCCTTCCCTAAAGGTTTTACCCTAGCTGCGCGGAAGCGCAAACCATGTTACCGATATAGAAAGGCAACACAGCTTTTTTAGGGGCTGACGCCGAAAATCGTACGAAAAATGGCGAAGAAGTACACTTCTCCGCCATTTTCCACGCTTCTGGGGCACTTCTAGAACGTCGTACTCAGCCCGAATGAGAAGCTGCGGCCGCGATCATAGCTGAGCGCGTCGATCTCCGAACCGTCCGGCGCGCGATAAAATTCGCGATATCCATCGTTGAAGATGTTGCGAAGCTCAAGCGTCGCCTGGAATTCCTGGCCGATGACGCTGAACGCCTGCCGCCAGATGAAATCGACCTGGAAACGGCTTTCTTCCTGGATATCGGGCGCATCGCCGATCGGCGAGCGGTTGGTTACCCGGTCGCTGACATAGGAAATGAGGATCGACTGCTGCGACAGCGCATCCTCGTCCTCCATGCTTAGCTGCAGGTTCACGATATGGTCGGACTGGCCGGTCAGCGCGGTTCCGTCGACGAAATAATTGGACGCAGGCTGCGGCGCGGAGAAGCCCGGCACCCGCACGGTATCGTTGGCGCCAACGGTGATTTCCGAATTGGTGTAGGTATAGTTGAGCTGCGTGCGAATGCGCCGCGACGAAAAGATTCCGCCCCAATCGTATAGCGGGAAGAATTTCACGACCTCCGCCTCCAAGCCGTACAGGGTCGCCGACGGGGCATTGAGGAAGGTGACATTGATGTCATTGTCGCCGCTCGTCGCAAGTTGCTCGATCGGATTGTCGATATTCTTGTAGAAGGCCGCAATCTGAAACGATTGATCGCGATCGAAATACCATTCGAACCGGCCCTCGATATTGAGCAGCTCGGAATCGATCAGCGCAGGGTTGCCGCGATAGGAGCGGTCATTGTCCGGATCGGTATAGGACGGCGCCGCGAGTTCGCGGAACTGCGGGCGGCCAATCGTTTTCGATGCGCCGAAGCGCAGTTGCATATCCTCGGCGAAGTTCCAGGTCAGCGTTGCCGCCGGCAGCCAGTAATCATTGTTGAGCGGAGGCGCGACAAACAGCGGGTTCACCGTGAAACCGAAGAAGGTGATCGGGTTCACGAACTGGGTCGCATCTTCGTAGCGAACGCCTGCGGCGACGCTGAATCCGTCGAACAGCTCGACATCGGCCTGGAGATAACCTGCATTGACCTCAAGCTCGGCCGTATAGGCGTCGCCGCCCTGGCCGTCGGTCCGTTCCTCGACGAAAATATCGTAGAAACCGATGATCGCGTCGGAGAACAGGTAATCCGGCCTCAGCTGGGTGACGGGGAACGGCAAGCCACCCGGATTTTGCGTCACGAAGCGGAAGGCCCGGCGCTCAAAATCACGCTGGTTGAGATAGTAGGCATAGCCCGCGCTGATATCGAAGCGGCCGCCGATCGGCACGCTGTAGGTGACATCGATCTGGGCGCCATAGACATTGTCGTCGAGGTTGGAAAAGCTCAGCAGGTCGGTCTGGCCGCCGGTGCGCGTGTCGTGAATGAAATCGTCGGCGACATTGTTGAACCCATATTGAATCTCGCGTTCATACGGTGCCTCGCGCTGCGCATTGGCATAGTTGGCGCGAAGATCGACATTGAGATCGCCGAAATCGAATTCGCCGACGAGCTGCGTGCTGATCAGCTGGCGCTCGAACCATTCGGTGTTCTGGTTGTTCTGCAATGTGCCGGTGTTGCGGACCGGGCTTACCGAGGAGCTAATCCGCGCTTCCTTGGCGGTATCGCGAATATAGAGATTGGTGAAGCGGATCTGGTGCTCGCCGAACTCGGCGCCGATGCCGACCAGCGCGTTGGCAACGATGCGGTTCTGGGTCGAGAGAAAGCGATAGTCCGACACGTTCGGCGAGATTGTCTGGTCGCCATTGGTCAGTTCGCCCTGCTGACGGATGCCGCCGCGCGTTTCCCAGCTGTTGCTGAGGCCCGCAGTGGCAACGAAGCCGAGGCGGAAGTCGGAACCGATATCGAAATAAGTGCCGCCGGTAATGTTGACGCTGCCGTTGAACGGAATTTCGTCGTTGCGCTGAACAAGGTTGATGCTCGCATTCTGGAAGCTCTGCGAAATCGTCTCGATGTCGGCGACATAACCGGGCGCGCTGGGATCGTTATATTCGGGTTGATCGAAACGAATGCGCACACCGCTATCGAGCGCGCGGCGAACGACGTTCGGCAGGTTGCGCGTGCCGTCGTCGAAACCGAACCAGTCATAATCCGACCCGTAATAGGTATAGCCGGTTTCCAGCGTCGTTTCGGAATTGCCGCTGACGCTGCCGCTGAACGTCAAGAAGGGTTCGTCGGGCACGGCGCGGGTCGTCAGGTTGATGACGCCGCCGCCGAATTCGGCGGTATAGTTCACGGAATAGGTTTTCTGGACGAGCGTGCTCGCCAGGATCGAGGTCGGGAAGAGATCCAGCGGCACCGAGCGCTTCAGCGGTTCGGGCGAAGGCAGCGGCGAACCGTTGAGGAGCGCCAGCGAATAGCGCTCGCCAAGGCCGCGGACATAGACGAAGCGGCCACCGACAAGGCTGAGGCCTGATACGCGCTGGAGCGCGCCGGCGGCATCGCCTTCGCCGGTCCGGGCAAGGTCTTCGGTAGAGAGAACCGAGAGAATTTCCGAGGATTCGCGCATCGGCTGCGGGATATACTGGCCGGTCACGACGATCGGCGTGTTGGAACCGCCGGCGGTTGAGATATCGACATTGTCCTGATCGTCTTCGGTATAGTCGCTAGCATCGTCGGTGGACGGACCGACCGTTTCCTCGACGGCGTCGACTGGTTCTTCGCCGGCCGGATTTTCGCCGGTCTGCGCGAAGGCCGCGGGTGCAGTGAGCGCACTCGATACGAGTAGCAAGCTCGCGAGTGTGAAGTTTTTCGTCATGGCGACTCTCTTCGAATGAAATGAAAACATGGCCGGGCGACGATCCCGAAGAACCGCCGCCCAGCCATCATTCGTCCCTAGATCGGGTAATATGGCGTCACGAGACAGGAGAGCAGCGAGTCGCCGGTATCCTGGTCGTCCGATCCGAACACGCCGCAGGTCCAGTCCTGCGTCCAGGGCGTCGCCGCGCTCATGTCGACCGCACCGATATACGTAACCGCGTCGATCGAAGCGTCGTTGAAGGCGGTCACGCCATCTTCATTCGGACCGTTGACGAAGCCATTGGTCAGCGAAACGGTAAAGGCGGAATTGTTGTTCGCACCCATGTTGAAGAGCGACTGGATCGTCGCCGCCATCTGATCGCCCTCGTCGCCGAACGCGGTCGGGCAGTCGAGAACCACCGACTGGAAGTCCGGCACGCCGTCAGCCACCGTCTCGGCATTGCTGATGTTCAGGCATTCGGGCTTGTCGGTGACAATGCCGTTCCACAGCTGCCCGCCAATGCCTTCGCGCAGCAGGATGCCGTGATCGGTGGAACCACCGCCGCCATAGAAGGTAAAGTTGGCGAGGGTCGGGTCGGAGCGGGGCAGATCGTCGAACTTCGAGTCCGCCTCGATATAGTGGTCGCCGCCCGCGGCGCGCTGGGCCGCAATCAGGAACTGCAGCGTACCGACGAAGCCGGAGTCGATGTCGAAGCTGTCATCGTCGGCGCCGGTGATCAGCAGGTGATCGCCGTTCACGGTGCCGCCGAACCATTCGATGCCGTCGTCCGAGCTGTTGTGGACCTGGACATAACTGACCTCGGTCGCGTCGCCGACACCGCCCATCGAGATACCGTTGAGCTCGTTGCCGGTGCTAACTTCGAAGCCGGGATAACGGACCTGGACGTAGCGGAGGATGCCGCTGTTATCGTTGGGCTGATCGCCGCCGAAAAAGGCGCCGGTCGTGCCTTCGACTTCGGTCTGGCAATCCGCCGCGCCGCCGGTGGCGGCGCCGTCGCAATCGTTGATCGGGCCGCGGCCGAGCAGCACGAGGCCGCCGAACAAGCCGATCGAGTCCGCATTGACGGTACCGGCGCCGCTGGTGTCGTCCTGGAAGTTGGCGCGGGCGGTAAAGACGATCGGCCGGTCAGCCGTACCCTGCGCGTTCATCTGCGAACCGCGCTGGACGACCATGAAGTCGGCCGTGCCCGCGCCGATCAGGACAACGCCGGGCTGGATGTTGAGCACACCCGGTGTGCCGCCGGCGGCCAGACCGTCGCCGCCGACATCGACACCGACATCGACACGGCCGACGACCGAATAGACGAGGCCCTCGATGCTCGGGAGCGACAGAGTGCCGGTAATCGTGCCCGCAAGCTGGCAGACACGGAAATCGACGTTGCCGTCGTCATCGCCGTCAATCGTACCGGAATTGGTCGTGCCCATCGGGCAATCGCCGGCGGCGGCCGGGGTGACGGAAGCAAAACGCGCACCGGTCGGGGTCGGCGTGGGGGTCGGAGTGGGAGTTGGCGTAGGAGTAGGCGTCGGGGCCGGCGGCTGGACAATGACGATATTGCCTTCGCCGGGCGAGGCGACATCGTCGGCACCGCAAGCGGCAAGCGGAATGGCAGCGCTCATCAGGAGCATGAGGCGAGTAGATGACATGTAGATAGACCCCCTTGAAACCGTTTGGTCGTGGCGATCCGCGTGCGCGCTTCGCATCGCGGGTTCGGGGAGCAACTATGGGTGATCTGTGATTCCTTGATGACGCGCAGCTTGTGCTTTTGTGACAGTCAGCGAAACGAATCTGTCACATAGTTTACCGAACGGCTAAAATGCTTGCCCTAGGGCGCTTCGAGGAAAAGCGTCTGTTCCTGGCCATCGCGAATTATTTCAACCGCGAGCCGGCCGCGCTGCCGGAGTCGCGCCGGAACTTCGGCAATCACGTCGGAATCTTCGAGTCGGTTGCCCGCGATTCGCAACAGGATATCGCCGGGCTGAATACCGGCATCGGCAAGGATCGCGGGCAATGCGCCTTCACGCACTTCAAAGCCGCGATGTCGGCCATCCTCACGCCGGGGAATCAGCGCGGCCTGCAGTTCGAGTATCTCCCGGCGATCCGGCGCATCGCCCGCCGGCGCCGGCGGAGCCGAAGCGGACGGCGCCGCAGCGCTACCCGGCATATCGTCTGCGAAGGCGAGCTGCACTTCGCGGCCATGCTCGCGCAGCAGCACATGATCGCCGGCGACAGCGAGTAATTCTATCCCGGGCGCGGCTTCGCGGCCGACGCGGACGAGTTGCTGGGGGCCGGGGCCGATCGAGAGGATCGCCGCGCCATTGTCGCCGGTTCCCATCACGCCGTGCAGGCGCAGCTCCGCGACCGAAGTTCCGCCAACAGGCGGAGGCGAAGTTGTGGCAGGCGGCGCGGGGGCCGGAGGCGGAGCGGATACCGCAACGGGCGCGGGATCGCCGCCGTCATCGCCGCCGTCATCGCCGCCCACCAGCCACAGGGCCGCGAGGACCACCAACGCGCCGCCGCCGACCAGCACGGCCAGCCGCTTCGGCGATGTTTCGCCGCCCGCATCATAGTGGAAAAGGCCGGGCCGACCGTCCGCCATCCGTAAACCTCCGAACAAATCGCAGCGCGCTACCCCGCGCGGGTGACAATTCGATGACGCAATCATGTTACACCATTCCCGGGGCAACGCGCGATGGAAAGTACCGGAATTTCACGCAAAACCGCGAAACGCACTTGCGTTCCGCCCGCCCCTCGCCCCACAATCGCCGAAAGGCAGGAGAGCAACAGTGAGCGAACAGGATCTGTTTCCCGTACCCGAAACATGGGCGAAGCGCGCCTATGCGGACAAGGGGACCTATGACCAGCTCTATGGTCGTTCGCTCGCCGATCCGGGTACTTTCTGGCTGGAACAGGCGAGGCGGCTGGACTGGATCAAACGCCCGGAAATTTCCGGCGACTGGAGCTTCGACGCCTCGGATTTTCACATCAACTGGTTCACCGACGGCCAGATCAACGTCTCGGCCAATTGCATCGATCGCCATCTCGCCGAACATGGCGACGATGTCGCGATCATCTGGGAACCCGACGATCCGACCGAAGAGCCGAAAACCTTCACCTATCGCAGGCTCCACCGCGAGGTCTGCCGTTTCGCCAATGTCCTGAAGGCTGCGGGCGCGCGCAAGGGCGATCGGATCACGCTCTATATGCCAATGATCCCGGAAGCCGCCTTCGCGTTGCTTGCCTGCGCGCGGATCGGCGCGATCCATTCGGTGGTGTTCGGGGGCTTCTCACCCGAAGCGCTGGCCGGACGCATCACCGACTGCGATTCCTCGATCGTCATCACCGCCGACGAAGGCCGACGCGGCGGCAAGGCTATTCCCCTGAAAGCCAATGTCGATGCGGCGCTTCAGCACACGAGCTGCGTCAGCAAGGTTGTCGTCATCCAGGCGACGGGCGCCGATGTCGCGATGACCGAAGGCCGCGACCTCTGGTATCACGAAGCGGCCGAGACGGTGGAGGCCGATTGCCCGCCCGAGCCGATGGGCGCGGAAGACCCGCTGTTCATCCTCTACACGAGCGGCTCGACCGGCCAGCCCAAGGGCGTGCTGCACACGTCCGGCGGCTATCTGCTCTGGGCCTCGCTGACCCATCATTACTGCTTCGATTACCGGCCCGGTGAGATTTACTGGTGCGCAGCGGATATCGGCTGGGTCACCGGCCACAGCTATATCGTCTACGGCCCGCTCGCGAACGGGGCGACGACGGTGATGTACGAAGGCCTGCCCAACTGGCCGACCGCCAGCCGCATCTGGGAAGTCGTCGACAGGCATCAGGTCAACACGCTGTTCACCGCGCCTACCGTGCTGCGCGCACTGATGCGCGAGGGCGACGACCATGTGACGAAAACGAGCCGCGAGAGCCTACGCCTGCTCGGCACCGTCGGCGAACCGATCAATCCCGAAGCCTGGCGCTGGTATCACGCCGTGCCCGGCGAAGGCCGCTGCCCGATCATCGACACATGGTGGCAGACCGAAACCGGCGGCGCGATGATCACCCCCCTGCCCGGCGCGACCGACCTGAAGCCCGGCAGCGCGACCAAACCGTTTTTCGGCGTCGAACCCCAGATCGTCGATGGCGAAGGGCAGATCCTGCACGGCGCAACCGAGGGCAATCTGTGCATCACCCGCTCCTGGCCCGGCCAGATGCGGACCGTCTACGGCGATCATAAACGCTTCTTCGATACCTATTTCTCAACCTTCCCCGGCAAATATTTCACCGGCGACGGCGCGCGGCGAGACGAGGACGGCTATTACTGGATCACCGGCCGGGTCGACGATGTCATCAACGTTTCGGGCCACCGCATGGGCACCGCCGAAGTCGAGAGCGCGCTGGTGCTTCACCGCGATGTCGCCGAAGCGGCGGTCGTCGGTATGCCGCACGAGGTGAAGGGCCAGGGCATCTATGCCTATGTGACCCTGAACGCGAACACCGAACCGAGCGAAGATCTGCGCAAGGCGCTCGTTCAATGGGTGCGGACCGAGATCGGCCCGATCGCGACGCCCGACGCCATCCAGTTCACGCCCGCGCTCCCCAAGACGCGCTCGGGCAAGATCATGCGGCGTATCCTGCGCAAGATCGCGGAAGGCGACGTATCCAGCCTCGGCGACACCTCGACCCTCGCCGATCCGGCGGTCGTCGACGATCTGGTGGCGAACCGGGTCGCCTAGAAATCCCCGGCAACGGGCTGCAACAGGCTGTGTCCGCCTATCCACGCCTTCAACCGCGCGAGATCGGGAATAACAACGCGGCCATAGGCGGTTTCGGCCAGTCCTTCGGCCGCTAGGGCCTGCAACGCCTTGCCCGCCGTCACCCGGCTCGTCGCGATCGCTTCGGCGAGCGCAGACTGGCTGGCGCGGACGACATGGCGCTCGCCACCTTGACCGTCGCCTTCTGGCCGGGCGAGCCCCGCCAGCGCCTTCGCCATGCGTACCTCCGCCGACAGCCGCCGCTGATCGTCGAGCAATTGCAACGCCTGCGACAATTGCCGCGCCAGTCCGACCAGCAGGTGATCGCGCAAAGCCGGCTGATCGTCGAGCAGGCGGAAGAAGCGATCGCGCGGCACTTCGCGGATCGCGGTGGGGCCAAGCGCCGTCGCGTCCAATGTGCGAGGGATATCGAGAAGAAGCGTCATCTCCCCGAAACAGTCGCCGGGGCGCAGCACGGTATAAGTCGTGCGCTCGCCCTCGGCATCGGTAGCGCTCAGTTGCGCGCTGCCCTCGGCGATTATCGAGAGGCCGGGCTTGTGCTGACCACGCTGCTGGATCGTCGCGCCATCGGCGAAGCGCTGTAACACCCCCGCCCCCTCGACCGCCGCGCGCATTTCCGGCGGCATCCGGCCGATGAAAAGACCGAGCGGCGGGGAGAGTCGCGATATATCCAATTGCTAACTTCTTGGCAGTTTGTCCCGCGCCTCTCTGCTACGAATCCTCTATCAGGGCAAGGGAGAGGGCCGTGAAGACCAGCACCATCGCGATACTCGCTATCTATCTCGCCTTCGGGCTGATCGAGCTGTGGCGCAGCGATCTTTTCCGTAAGAAGGAACAGACGGGCAGCGACTGGGTCGTCGAGCTGGTGAGCACGGTGGTGCTGCTCTTCGTCACCCAGCCGATCATATTGCTCTCCTCGATGGGCCTCGCGAGCCTCGTCATCCCGCAATACCAGGGAGCGCTGGCGGGACTGAACGTGGTTGCGGCGATTCTCCTGTTCCTGCTCTTCGACGATATGATGCAATATTGGTGGCACCGCGCGGCCCACACATTTCCGCTGCTCTACAAGCTTCACCGGCCGCACCATAATGCCCGCTATATGAGCGTCCGGCTCGTCTACCGGAACAATGTCTTCTACTATCTGACGATGCCCGGCATCTGGTTTTCGGGCGTGCTGATCTATCTCGGCCTCGGCTGGGTCTATGCCGGCTATATCATCGTCAAGCTGGCCGTGATCATCGGCGCGCATTCGGACATGGCGTGGGACAGGCCGCTCTACCGGATCAAATGGCTCTCGCCGGTGATGTGGGTCGTCGAGCGGACGATCTCGACTCCCGCGACCCACCACGCCCATCACGGCCGCCACAAGGAAGACGGCATCACCCACTACAAAGGCAATTTCGGGAACCTGCTGTTCTTCTGGGACGTGCTGTTCGGCACCGCGAAGATCACTCGGGCCTATCCCCCAAGCTTCGGCGTCGAAGACCTGCCTGAAACCTCGCTCGGCGAACAATTGCTCTGGCCGCTGATCACGACCGGCGGATCGACCGTGCCGGAAACGGCGGAGCCCGCCGGCGCGTGACGCTTTGGCGGCGGGAGAAACATGTACATCTGTGACCTGGCTCACTGCCGAATACAGCAAATCGTTGGATAAAGGGTCTGCAAACACCAATCTCGTGAAGGAGAACAAGCATGACCGCCAAAACGAAAAAAGATGAGCTGAACGAAAACGAACTGGACGAGGTTCAGGGCGGTATTGCCCTGCTGTTGCCAGCGGTCCAGGCCGCCCGTGAAGCGGCACGCCGCAGCAGTTCGATCGATGGCGACGGTGTCGCTGATATTATCACGGCTCCGGGCGCTGGCGGCGGACCGCATGTGAAGATTTTCGACGGAAGCCGCGATTCATAATAAGTTGCGTCCAGCAAGAAACCGAATGACCGACAAAAAACCGAAAGACTGAACGAGCAGCTACTCGACCCGGTAACCGGCGGCCTTTTCTCGACGCGTAGCTTTCGCGCTAAAGGTCGCCGAACGCCCGATAATCCTCGGCATGGTCGTTGGACCAGGCGAAGTTGGTAAAGCTCATGCTGATCGTGAAATCGAGCGCCTCGACATGGTGCCACCAGCCGACCGGCAGGAACAGCGCGTCGCCCGGCTCCAGCACCAGCTCCAGCACACGCGGCTTGTTCTTCCTCGGCGGGCCCGCAGGCAGGTCTTCGCCCGTCCACTGGCTGAAACAATGCCGGTCGTTCTTCATCAGTCCCGCATCCCAGCTCGCGACCAGCTTTACGCGTTTGCGGCCGGCGATCTGGACAAGCAGATTGTTGGTGAGATCGTGATGGAAAGGCGTGATCGTGCCCTGCGGCCCCATCCAGAAAAAGCCGTCGCGCTCTTTGTCAGGCGCAAGGATACCGGGCAAGCTACCGATATCCTTCCATAAAGGTGCGAGCAGCGCGTTATTCTCGTCGTCATTGCTGGCGGTGACATAATAGTCGTTGCTCGGCTCGCCGCTGCTCAGCCGTTCGGCGACCGCAGCAAAGGGCATGATCCGCTTGAACGCCGCCTTTGCGCGCTCATAGTCCGGATCGGCCTCGCGTCCCCATTGCACCGAGACCGTGCCGTCGCCGACAAGCCCTTCAATATAATCGAGCGACCATTTCGTCATCGCCGGCCAATCGCCGATCATGCCTTTCAAGAGCGCCGGGCGGTTGGCGGCATAGTATCGGGAGAGGAAATCCTCGGGCGTGATCGCCGTTTCGACGGGCACCTCCTGCCGTGCGGGATCGAGCTCGACAAGGCGGCCGTGAATGGCCAACTGCCAGTCTCGCTTCAGCTGGCGCTGCTGGAGCCGTACCGTGCCGCGATAAAAGGGATCGCGGGTCGCAATGCTCATCTCCTCCCGGATAATCTGCGGCGCGAGGCCCTTGATCGAGAGCCAGCGGCTGACATCGTCGGGCAGTTGGCCCTGCAGCAACCGATCGGCGATCTCGGCGCGCAATTCTTCGGTCATCACGGTCGCGCTCTCGGTCGAGAGCCGCAGCGGCGCCAGACCTGACAGGGTGGGCGGATTCGCAGCCATCGGGACACTCCTTCGCCGCGAAGACTAGGATCGCCAGATGACAGTTCGGTGACAGCGGGCGCTGCTAGACCTCGACGATGCCGAGATCGATCAGGCTGCGCGCCGTAGCAACGATCGACTCGGCCTCGTCCCGCGCTTCCCAGCCCAGCACCGTTTTCGCATGGCCCGCGTCCATATTGCGAACCTTGCCGAGCTCTCCCGCGACCTGACGGATCATCGGGTTGAACAGCGCAACGAGCTTCACCACCCAATCGGGCAGCTTGCGCGTCGGCACCTTGCGCGCTTCCTCGCCTAATTGTTCCTTCAATATCTGCGCGACCTGGAGCATCTTGAAGAAGCCGCCCGAGGCGATGAAACGCTCGCCGCCCATATTATCGGCCGTCAGGCAGCGGACATGGAGATCGGCGACATCGCGGACATCGACGATCGCAAAACCGATATCGGGGCATCCCGGCAGCGCGCCCATCAGCAGCTGCCGGACAAGCTCGGTCGAGGCGGAGATATCGTCGCTGAGCAGCGGGCCAAGTATCGCCGTCGGATTGACCGTGCAGAATTCCATGTCGCCGCCGTTCGCCAGCACCCAGTCGCGCGCCGCGCGCTCGGCGATCGTCTTCGATTTGATATAGGGATAGACATCCGGATGCTCGGCATTGGTCCAGTCGGCTTCGGTGAAAGTGTAGTCGCCGCGCGGATGGCCATAGGCGATCGCCGCCGCGGAGGATGTCATCACGAAGCGTGTGACGCCCGCCGCTTTCGCGGCCCGCAATGCCCGCAGCGCGCCCTCGCGCGCCGGAACGATCAACTCGTCCTCGTCCTTCACGGCGCTGGCGGGAAAGGGCGAGGCGATATGCGCGACATGGCTGCATCCGGCCGTTGCCTCCGCCCAGCCGGCATCGTCCATCAGATCCGCCTCGAAAACCTTGAGACGATCATTGTCGACGGCGAGGATTTCGCGCAGCCGCGCCTCCTTGGCCAGCGACCGGATCGTCGTATGGACGGTCCAGCCCTGGTCCATCAGCTGCCGGATCGTGAAGCTGGCGACATAGCCGCTGCCGCCCGTGACCAGAACCGTGCCTACCATAAGTTCCTCCCTCTCCAGCGATCTTCCTTGTCGGCCAAATTAGTTGTAATATGAAACGGAATCAAGCGAAGGGAAAGCCGTGAAGACGATCGTGATGACTGGCGCGACATCGGGCATCGGCGCGGTTGCGGCGCGCGAGCTGATCGCCGCAGGCGAACGGGTGTAGTTTGACAGGCGGTATTAGAGTAGGCGGGATTTAACGGGTAGAGCCTGTTACGTCCGGAAAGTGTAGGATATCCAACGGTTTGCGACGGGTTCGGCAGGGGACAGGCGGAATCACGATTTGACACCGCTTCGGCCTTTTCGCGCGCCGTAAGGGACTTTTTAGCTCACCCAGGCGGTTTCAGGCGGCGCGGCTTCTGAGACTTTGAAGACTTTGTGAAAGGCGCTCGAAGTCGCGGAAAACGGCCTTCGAGAAGAATCGGCGTCGCCTGCAGCGGGCCGATCAAACCGCCGCAAAGCGCGATTTTTCCAAAATCTTTTTGAACCTCGGTTTCAAAAATAAGGCGCCGCGCCAGAAACGGCGGAAATCCGGGCCGCAGTGGCTGCGCGGCGGATAGGTTTTTTTGAGCCACCTATCTCTCCCGCGCGGCCGGGACCAGGGCTAATCCGCCCGATCGCCGCCGAGCGCGGCATCGCATGTCAGCGGGAAGTTTGGCAGCGCCTTCGGCGCGAGGAGATCGTCGAGAATTAGCCTGAGCTTATAGCCGCGCGCTCGATATCGGAAGACATCGGCGCCGGCCATCCGAACGCGCGATAGAGCAGCGTCAGTTTCGCCGCCGTGGCGGGCACGGGCAGTTCGCGTCGCCAGCGGAAAGCCGTCTGCCGCGCGACGCCGAGAGCCGCGCCGACCTCGATGTCGCCGCGTCCGCCGCACGCCTTCGCGAAATCGGCGTTGGTCCATAGCGGCCATTCGCGCGCTATGGGTATGCGAAGCGTCTCGGGCCGTGCGTCGAACCATTCGATCAGCCGCCGAGCGACCGGGTTGAGCGCGCGGTGCATATGCGCGCCGGGCGCGGACTTGTAGCGCCGGATCGTCGAGGTGGCGACGCACAGGAGGTCGCCCAGCTCGCGCGTGCCGAGTTCGTGCCGCCGCGCGAAATCGCGGATGAAGATGTGGCCTTCGGCGGTCACGACCATATCTCGCATATCGTGAGATCGTAGCCTTCGCCGGCGAGCGCGGCCGCGACC
>Ga0214472_10002620_pt1 | contig 19257 bp, 16 predicted proteins | sample RVTome_6_FD_207662 | JGI IMG/M metagenome (GOLD analysis project Ga0214472, IMG submission 207662) | Soil microbial communities from uranium-contaminated site in the Upper Colorado River Basin, Wyoming, United States - RVT140D175 | ecosystem: Environmental > Terrestrial > Soil > Contaminated >...
GAAGTCAACAGTGTTGTGAAAAATCATATCGATGCGGTTCCAAGTCGATGTTCTATGTTGTCGCTGACTACTGAAAACCCAATGGCTTTCTATTGGTCCAATACTATAATGATACAACATTTTTTACGATATATTGAACAGAGCAGAGGAGTAGAACCACAACTTGAAAAATTTTGGACCAACGTTGAAAACATTACCGGAAAGAACCCTGAAGAAATTCTTTCACTCTTAGGAGAAGAAGTGAGCCTGGTTCTTGAACCCGGTCCAGAAGATAATTTCTTTTCCTTTCCACTCGGGATGCTTTTTTTGCGGGTCAAAAACGCACCTGAAATCAGGACCATCCTTGAAAAATTAATCGATGCGTACGATATCCAGGTAAGTGTACGATCATATGGTCCGATTCGTTATTCGTTTTGGACTCCTTCGCCACAGGATGGTCTGCAGCCCCTCTATGGTTTTTGGGACGATTTGTTCTTTTTCGGGAACAGCTCCAGATTTTTGAAAATGATCGTCGATCGGAAATCCGGCGATTTTTCACTCCTGGACAATGTTGACGTTAAAACGCTTGATCCCGGTTTTAAAAATAATAATAATTCTATTACCTACATGAATAATGTTGAAATCATTAAGGTTCTACAAAAGTGGTTGGGCCTTGTCGGAATGACCCTGGCCATTGAGAACAGGGAAACTGCTTATAAAATCCATACGGTTTTAGAGGAGATAATCAATCCTTTACTGGACGGGGCAAGCATGTATGAAAAAAGTTGCACCCGCAGTTATTTTACTCCTGAAATGGTTATCATCGACTCAATAACCTATAAAGCCACTGGTCCCATAAAAGAAAGGATAAACTAATGCAGAAGATAGTCGAGGAACTCAAGCAATTGATTCCTTTTAAGGATACGACCGATGTAGGCGATATACTTCTTATCGCTGCGAAGGAACCGCAATTGCTTGTTTATGCACATGTAAATGACATTGAGAGAGATACGAGCCGCAGGGATGAATGGTGGCATTTACATCTGACCATGTTGGCGATACCTTTACAAAAAATGACATGGACCCTGCGGACGGATCAGATGACAGGTAAAGAAATTTTTACGATGGGTGGCGAGGAACGTTTTGTCAAGGCGGTGGACTTTGGGAAAAAAGGTGATTCCGGGCAGTCCGAAACATTAAAAGCAAAGAAAAAGATCTCAACTCTGAAAAGAGTGAAATGATCCCGGGTGCCCTAAAACAAAGGCTTGGCAGTGGTTGATAAGTAGGCGATCCGTTAGGAGCTATAACGTGGGAGGGACAAAACTAATGAGCAGGCTGTCCAACTTAGTCTCCAGTTGCCTGTAGCTGATATTCGGTGATATATCCAGCATTATCTTTGATGCTTTGACCTGATCAGAGTCCTTATACTTATCTGAGAGGTAAATAATTTCGCCAATACCGGCCTGGATTATCACTTTTGTGCATTCGTTACATGGAAAAAGTCCCACATAAATGCGGCAGTTTCTAAGATCGGTGGAAATTGAATTTAAGACAGCATTGAGTTCGGCATGGCAAACATAAGGATATTTGGTGTCGAGGTATTGGCCCTGGCGATCCCAGGGCAGTACATCATCTGAACAGCCTAAAGGAAAACCGTTGTAGCCGACTCCGACAATTTTATTTTGGTCGTTTGCTACACAGGCGCCTACCTGAGTATTCGGATCTTTGCTTCTCTGGGCGGAGAGGAGGGCCACAGCCATGAAATACTCATCCCAGGAGAGGTAATTTTTTCTTTTCATGTCTTCTGACCTTTTTGATTACCCTTGTTGTCTTTCCTTTTTTGTCGCCAGGTGTTTACCCCGCAGACCGTATCTATAAACTGTTTAATGGTTTTGATATAGAGATCTCCCCCTGTTTCGCCCACAGAATCGTGTTCCGCACCGGGAATGACAAAGAACTGCTTGGTTCTTGCTCCGCTTGAAGCTTGAATTTTTTCAGCCTCGGCAATTGCTACCAACACGTCTCTTGCTCCATGGAAAATAAGTGTCGGATTTTTTATTTTTTCAATTTTTCCCAGAGTATTAAATCCTTCTTCTTCTGAAACATCTGCAATTTCAGAGCTAACACCCAATGCCCCTAAAAATGCTGCTGTGCCGCATATACCACTTTCTAAAATCAGTCCTTTAACCGAATCGCCATTTTTCAAAACAGTGTCTATTGCGCATATGGAACCAAGTGACTGTCCCATGACGAAAACAGGGCCGTTACAACTTTTGCCGTTAAGCCATTCGATTGCCGGACGAAACAGTTTCTCAGAATCTGCATACATAGCCCCAACAGAAGGTGATCCACTATTTCTTTCGCAACCACGATATGATGCGAGAAAGACATTCATTCCTTGTTTGAGATAGTTTTCCGCCACCAGCTCAAACGAAGGGGCAAAGCCGCCTATTGCGGGATAAACGAAAAGCACTGGTGCATCTTGACCTGCAAAATAGTACCTGCAGTTCAAAACTATCCCTGAACCGATCTCAAAGCGGACTTCTTCCGCACTAGAGGAGCAAGGGGAGTGATCTTTGCATTGCGGAGGAAAAAGCAAGGCGACAATTTCGGGGTGATCGATTCTGCTGGAAGGATTCATTGGTCTCTTGAATGAGTTGAAAGAAAATTGCACAAGTCCTGCGAAAAAAGAGTGTATCTTAAAAGATCCTTACGGAAAAAGCTACTCGTTGGATGAATAAAATTATCGATAGTGAACTTCGATAAGGACACCAATGGTAAATTCAAAATCCGCTGAACAAGAGATACATAAGCATAAAAAAAACGGGTATCAGCTTAATACCGATACCCGTTTTTATTATTTATGGGGTGAGCGAGGGGACTTGAACCCCCGGCCTCCTGGGCCACAACCAGGTGCTCTAACCAATTGAGCTACGCCCACCGCAAAGTATGTTGTATGTTGTGCTGAAAAACCAGTGTTATATACTCGGTCAGCTTTGGTTTTGCAAGGGTTAAATTATTCCAGGTTTTCTTTACAGTGCATGCATTTTGTTGCCTGTGCCTTGACAATTTCCATACAATGCGGGCACTCTTTCTTAAAATTGTTTTTGAGCAGCTCGGTTAACACCTGTTTGACCTTATGCTCTATGGCGGGGTCTCTGAATGAATGGTTTCTGAGTGGATCAACACAGGTAAGATTGTTGAGTTTGGTGAGGTATGCCAGAGCAGTAATTCGGACACTTTTTGTCGCCCCTTCATCAAGCAGGAGGGTCATGACCGGTTCGAGATTATTGTCCTCGACGCAACTCTCAAGCATTTTGGTTGCTTCTTTTTCCTTACGATATCGCACATTCTGGTTTTTCAGTTCTTCTTTATCAATTATGCAGGCCTTGAATGCATCGGCATTACCGACCATCATGCAATTGCCCTCAGGGCTCCCAGGAAGCTCCATGTACCTGTAAGATGCATGATGCCCGAATTGTTTTTCGATCTTTTCCCAGCCATTGAGAAACAGAGAACAACCATCGTTTAGACATATAAACAAGACATCCGATCCCCAACCTAGTCCGTCACCCACGTGGATAGGCGGTGCTTCACAGCAGGACATAATTTGGTTGCAGTGAGGACAGATTTTCTCTTCGTCCAGATAACTCAAATTTTGAAACATAAAACTGCTCCTTCAAAAGGATTATAACCATCCATGATTAGCTCCATGGTGTATTCTGTACCAGACAGTATTGAAAATATAACTCTACATATTACCACAGAACAAGAGTTGCATGTGGTATCATGACGAATAATTTACCCAAGCTTCATGCTTGGTTTGCTCATGACTTCATCAACGGCTTTAGCTTGTTTCATGCGGGACTGGAGAAAGGCTTCTGACATAGTCGCCTTATTAGTCTCCATTATTTCTGAAAGCTCAGCGATTTTTCCCTGTTCACCCAGGTCGATCAGTTTAACAATGTTTTCAGCAAAACTCCGCACAATTTTCCTGCCATCGCCGGCAGTTGCCATAATTTCCGCATAGGTTCGCGGATTTTGATTGTGAATCCGAGCCATAGCCAGAATGCCATAGAGTGAGGTCAGGGTGGAATGGCTGCCGATGTCGTCACAGTCAATCCGGTGATCCCTCAGAGTCATGGCCAGAGCAACCGATACCGTTGTCGGAAGCTTCTGGCTGACCCCCATAAGTAAATCGTGTTTTTGGGCACTATCGTGGTTAATATCTGCGCCATGTTTGTATAAAAAAGCTTCGAATTCACTGCAGAAACTTCCACTCCTGTGGGTGCGGACGACAGCGGCGTTTTTATCTTTCATGGTAAGCGCCTGAGGACCCCAGAGATTGTGTACAAACATCACCTCAACCCCCTGGCTTGTAGATTTCAGGGCCGTTGCAATTGTATTCTCGGATTCCCCGGCCAGAATAATCAAAGCCTGCCCGTCTTTCAGGAGAGGGCCAAAGGTTCTGATGACCGGAGCTGTTACGGAGATAGGCACACAGACCAGGACGACATCCACTTTTTCGATCATCGCTTCAGGGGTGAGGGGAGTCTCGCGACCGGTAATGAACGCCTTATACCCTTCATTCGATAATCGATCGGCAAACCATTTACTCATGTCGCCGCTGCCGATAAAGCCAAAGGATTTGATCTTTTTTACCCGCATATCCACACGGGGGAAAGATCCCAGAACTTTGAGGGCATCCTCTTCCTGGATGACGATCGATTCAATGGTATCAAGAGCGTCTTTCAGCAGAGGGTTGTCTATATGGCCTTCAACCTCGACATATATGCGCAGTTTCTGAGTCTGAACATCATTTTCCGACTGCAGATCGAGAATGTTGATGCCACGTCGGGTAAATTCGCCCAATATATCGGCAAGCATCCCGACCCGGTCCCTCAGTGGACGGGTGATTATGGCAGTTGCGTCATAACCGGACATTTTCGCCTGTTCTCTGCCGATTATAGAAAATCTTGTGCGATTGTGAGATACCACCTCGCGAGCCCAAAGATTAAAGCCGTGTTTTTTTACTAACGCTTCCGATTCGATTACGGCATAGCTCTGTTTATTTTCCAGACGAATCGAGGTCATAGCCTTTTCAACGTCATGCACAGCCATAAGGGTAGCATCAGGATAATTCTCTTCGATGAATTCCTCGCATTGCCTGAAAACCGAACTTCTCCCTACGATGGTGGTAATAACGGTGTCGCCTTTTCCGGGAGAGGAAAGGGCGCCTAAAGAGAGATGAATCGGCAGCACCACGTTATCTATCCAATAACCTTGATCCATCTTGGCCATCAATCTGAAATATTCTTTTACCTCCCCCTCACGCGTGTTATACACAGGTATGATTGCGTACTGAACTCTTCCCTCTTTGTAGGCGGCGAAAATATCGGCGATTCGATTGTACAGCATTATTTCAGCATCGGGAGAATACTGACAGGAGGCCTGGTAACTGTCTGAACCGACAGGGCCCAAGGTAGCAATGGTGGCAATGGAAGGCATGACTATTTATGTTTTATGATTATGTAATCCCGATAGACGGGATCCTTTTACGAAAATCGGGACTACCTGATATTATAAAAAAATGAGTCGCACAGCAAAATATACATTCTCCACCATTTAAGCAAGATTTATAACCGTACCGCCTTTGGTACAGCCGCCCTGTGTTTTTTATGATGCCAGACATAACCGAATATTTATCCTCTCTTAAAAATTCTGCTAAATTCGGCCCCCAGATAGTGTGCCATCGTGACTTTGTCGCAAAAGACGCTGAGTATGCTCCGGAGTTGCCTCCTTTATCTGCAGATCTTCGTGCCGGTTTGGCGCAGTCCGGAATTTCCAGACTTTATAGTCACCAGCATAAGGCCATTTGCGCTATCCTTGATAAAATCGATGTCCTTGTCGCTACTCCAACCGCATCCGGCAAAAGTATGATCTACAATTTGCCGGTATTAAATGACCTGTTGAGTGATAATCCAGGACATTCCCTTTATCTTTTCCCATTGAAGGCCCTGGCGCAGGACCAGCGCAATGTGCTGGAAAAATTGTTTCAAAAACTACCGGTTGAAGCACAAAAAAAATATCAACATGTTTCCGCTCTTTTTGATGGAGATACAAGCAGTTACAATCGAAGAAAAATTCGCGATAACCCGCCCCGTGTTCTCCTCACTAATCCTGAGATGATTCACCTGTCGATTTTACCTTACCATCGGACCTGGACTGAATTTTTCAGCGGCTTGCGATATGTCGTCATCGATGAGGTACACAGTTATCGTGGAGTGCTTGGCAGCCATATGGCCTGGGTTCTCCGCCGGTTGCAGAGAATTGCCGCTCTTTATGGTGCGGACCCAACTTTTATCCTGCTTTCGGCGACCATCGGCAATCCTAAGGAATTAGGAGAACTTCTTCTCAATAAACCGATTGAAGTCATCAGCGAATCCGGAGCTCCCCAGGCAAAGAAAAATATGCTCTTTATCAATCCCTGGGACAGCGCTGCCTACACTGCGAGCCAGCTTCTGGAGGCTGCAGTTAAACGTGGCCTGCGGACAATTGTTTATACTCAATCCAGGAAAATGACCGAGCTGATCAATCTCTGGACCGCGCCTCGGTTGGGTCAACTCTCGGCAAAACTCAGCGCTTACCGTGCAGGTTTTTTGCCGGAAGAGCGGCGGGAAATTGAACAGCAACTCTTTTCCGGCGAACTGCTCGGGGTAATTTCAACCTCGGCGCTCGAACTTGGAATCGACATCGGTGATCTCGACCTCTGCATTTTGGTTGGGTACCCTGGTTCAATCATGGCAACCTGGCAGCGGGGAGGGCGGGTTGGCCGAAGCCTGCGACAGTCGGCGATTATTCTCATTGGCCAGGAAGATGCCCTGGACCAATACTTCATGAGGCAGCCGGAGGACTTTTTTGCAAGGTCTCCCGAGTCGGCAGTGCTTAATCCGGAAAATAGCACCATTATGGATCAACATCTTCTCTGTTGCGCTGCCGAAAGCCCATTATTAAGTAACGAATTACTACTTAAAAACAATGTAATAAAAGATAGAGTTAATGTAATATCAAGGTCTGGTTCGTTATTGGAAACAGCTACTGGAGGAGTATGGATCTCAGCTCGAAAATATCCGCAGAGACATATCAGTCTTCGCGGCGGCGGAAAAAAAATGTCGATAATCGACAAAGAGAACGGGGAAGTAGTAGGAGAAATCGACACGGTACGCGGCATGAAAGAGTGTCATCCGGGCGCTGTTTATATTCATCGGGCCACATCGTGGCTTGTTGACAACTTCGATTTTTTGGCAGGTGAAGTTATCGTCCATAAAGAAACACCAAAATACTTCACCAGACCGATGACGGAAAAACGAACGGAAATACTTGAGGTACTCGAACGAAAAAACAGCTTTGGGGTACAAGTCTCTTTTGGCAGGGTAAGAGTCACGGAAAAAGTAACCGGTTACCAAAAACGACACAGTATTACCCAGAAATTGATTTCGACCACTTCCCTCGATTTACCGGAACAAATAATAGAAACCGAAAGTCTATGGGTAGATATCCCTAAAACCACAGTAGCTTTTATTGAACAGGAAAAATACCATTTCATGGGAGCAATCCATGCAATGGAGCATGCGATGATCGCACTCTTTCCGTTACTTGTTCTCTGCGACCGTAACGATATCGGCGGGATATCCTGTCCGTTGCACGAACAGACGGAAATGGCCTCGATTTTTGTTTATGATGGCTATCCGGGTGGGGTAGGGCTTGTCAAAGAGGCCTATAGAAAAATGGATAGTCTGCTGATGCAGACTGAGAAGACCATCACCTCTTGTCCCTGTAATACAGGGTGTCCCTCATGTGTTCACTCACCAAAATGCGGTTCGGGAAATCGACCTATCGACAAAAAAGCCTGTCTTGTTCTCCTTTCGGAAATCATGAAGGAAAAACCAGAGGAAAATAACAAGAGCTACGCTGGGCAAAGTTTTATTTCGCTCCCCGTACATGCTAAGCTCCTTCCGGAAAAGGCAACACCCCGCCGGAAAGGACTTGATGCCCTGCCGGCGAAGTTCGGAGTGTTTGATCTGGAAACAATTCGCTCTGCAGAGGAAGTTGGAGGTTGGGGGAATACTCACCAAATGGGTATTTCAGTAGCAGTCGTTTACGATTCGGAGATAAACGATTTCGTAAGCTACCTTGAACCCGAAATAAATCAACTGGTCAGCCATCTGACAAGTTTTGACCTTATTGTGGGCTTTAACAATAAACGTTTTGATAACAGGGTGTTGTCCGCCTACACGGACATAAATCTTGCTCTGCTTCCAACACTCGATTTACTGGAAGAGGTCCACAACTACCTGGGTTACAGGTTGAGCCTCAATCGTCTTGCCGAACAAACACTGGGGACAAAAAAAACGGCAGACGGGCTACAGGCACTGGCCTGGTACAAGGAAGGAAGAATTGATTTGATCCAGCACTACTGCAAAAAAGACGTGGAGATTACCAGGGATATTCTCTTTTACGCGCTAGAGCAAGGGTTTCTGCTGTTTGCCAATAAAGCGAATCAGATGGTTAGACTCCCCCTTGCTCTGGATACCGTAATAGAAAAAATTCTGAAAAATGTTGGTCCGGCTTGATTATTATAATTATGGCCAAAGCAATGAATTGTGTATCCACCCAGTCGTCCCGCTACTGTGGCGAACATTGGTCCAGTCGCCTTCTTCCGATATTCGGGTCAGCACCACACCTCGCTCGACATCGGCAACTATCGCGTCTTTGGTCGATGGTCCCGATCGCATATTAATACTCTTTCCGGAGTTAACAATGACCGTATCGGCTTTTTTCACGATACTTTTGTGTACCCAGCCGGAATCTTTTTCAAAGTCGGTGATTTTATACCATTCACCCTCTATTTTTTCGATTTTAAGCGGGTACCCCTTGAAAAGTTCCATGGCTGCAGGGTAATTAGAGCCTGGCCCAGTCCTGACGTTGGCATTGTCGGTCGTGATCGACAAATACTCTGCAGCATATACCGAAGTAGAGGTCAATAAACAGGTGCAACCAAGAACAAAGAATATTTTAAATAGATTTTTCATGTGTACAAGCAATGTGATTATATTTTTTTATGTAAATCAATGAGCATGTTACATACTCAGACCTATGGCTAACATTTTTTTTATAGCATTATTAGCCGCTCAAGTCAAACAACATATCCAGCCCATCCCCATAGATTACAGGAAAAGCAAACGTGTTTTTTTTCTCTCCATCTTTGCCACCGTACCAAGAGGAAAGGTGAGGTTACCCGGACAATGTCCTGACGGAAAATTTCCCCAGATCGGTATCACCTGATCGACACATAGCTCCAGAACCCTGTTCCAGACCGATTCCCGGTATTGAAGCTTGTCAGTATGGTTCCTGCTTGCCGAGGTTGAAAAATCACCTAGAATAAGTCCGGCAATATTATCCAGTTTGCCTGCCAGTTTCAACTGAGTCAACATCCGATCGATTTTGTAGGACGGTTCATTAATGTCCTCCATGAAAATAATTTTATTCTCCCATGAAAAATCGTACCGGGTACCCAGAAATGATATCAGACTGGCAAGATTGCCACCGATTAAGGGGGCGGAAATTTCCGGACCGTCACGCAGGACCTCAATAACCGCCGATTCGATGCTCTGTGCCTTAGCGTTGGTCAGGCAGTAAGATAAACTCGCCAGGGCGCCTTCCGTAGCTCCGCTTAGAGACGTCACTACAGGGCCGTGCAAAGAGACCAGCCCGGTCTGCTCATACAGATAGTTCTGCAGTATTGTGATATCCGAAAATCCCACCAGGATCTTCGGATTGCGTGAGACCAAAGAAATATCTATATTTTCCAACATTCTCAGACAACCATATCCGCCCCGCATTGCGATAAGGCCACTAATCTCTTCATCTTTTATAAGACTATTAAACTCATAACCACGATTATCATCGCTGTCGGCCAGATATTCCGATCCCGGCCAGAGACTTTGTGGATATTTGACCTGAAAGCCCATTTCCTGGAGCAGTTTGACTCCCTGCATAAACCGCGCCTCATCCTGCATTTGTCCGGCTGGGGCAAAGATGCCGATACTGTCGCCTTTCTTCAATGGGGGAGGGTAAAGCGGGGACTTCATCGCTGCACAATTCGGTTATAAATTATTTGCAATCCCTGCAGGGTTAACATTGGTTCAATCACATCGATGGAGGTTGTATAAGGAGCAATTAAATGTGCCATGCCGCCTGTGGCGATAACCTTGAATTCTTCCTCTGCTGTTGCCACCATATCCTTTCTTATACCCTGCACCAAACCATCAATCATCCCACCATAACCATAAAGAATGCCACTTTTCATAGCATGAACCGTCGATTTTCCAATAATCGAAGGGGGAGCTTCGGAAACATCAATATGAGGCAGATTGGCAGTCTTGTTAGCAAGAGCCTCGAGTGAAATCGCTATCCCGGGAAGGATCGCTCCACCTAAATATTCACATTTCTCCGTTACACAATCAAAAGTAATGGCAGTACCGAAATCTATCACAATCTGCTTGCATTTGTTGATATTCCAGGCAGCAATAGCATTAACCAGCCGATCGGCGCCAACCTCGGCGGGGTTGTCAAGGAGTACACTAATCAGATCTTTGATTTTATCTACCCTGACGACAAAAAGATCATGTTCAAGATGGTCGGAAAAATGTTTTCTACAACAGCTTACCCAGGCAGTTTGCAAAATCGGCACCACGCTTGCTATAACAATGCCCACTATTTTTTCTTTTTGTATGCCGGCCATTGCGAACAATGTTTGATAACGAATTGCCAATTCGTCTGCAGTACTCTTGGCGTTGGAGTTTAATCGCCACTGGGCAATGAGTTCGTTATCCTGGTACATGCCCGTCACTGTATGTGAGTTTCCAATATCAACTACCAAAAACATAATATACCTTTTAGTAAGACGAAAAGTTTTCAGTTACTGGCTTTGTATTGCCAGACAAGATATTATAGTAGGACACAAAAGAAAAGAGTTCTCCGTAGCTGAAATGAAATCTTTTAATCATTTGCCGCTCACGGCATGAGTCTACCAGGGGGGTTATTGATGATAAAACCTTTATTGCCAATAAAATATACAACAAAAACAGAGCTATGAAACCATTTATTCTTGTATCCACAACTTTTGAAAATAAGGCGGATGCTGAACGAATTGCCAAGATGCTTCTGGAGCGCAATTTAATTGCCTGCGCACAGATAACCGGGCCAATCACGAGCCTTTACCGATGGAAAGGAGCGACAACTTCCGCAACGGAATTTTCTCTCAGCCTGAAAACGACCCTCTCATGCACCGAGGTGGTCAAAGCACTGCTAGGCGAAGAACACCCCTATGACCTCCCGGAAATTGTTGTGCAGGAAGTTGATAATTCCAGTAATGAGTATTCCCAATGGGTTTATGGAGAAGTGCAGCAATGTCGTTAAAAGAACGAAAAGAGGGTTACAGAAAAAGAAAAATCGGGGCCTATACTTGCCATTGCTGCAAACGGGAACAGCAATTTTGCTGGAGTTGTCCTTGTGGTTTCATGATTTGCAAAGACTGCTTTGAAGAGAACAAGTGGGGAATCAGTAATGGCCCGACCTGGATATGTCCGGACTGTGAACGTATTCGTATGATGTAGGGGAAATTCGCTTAATTGCCTGTTCCCGCTCTTCTGAACCTTAACTTTGCTGCCTGATGTGAATACGGAATAATTCATTCTCAAATGAGAAAATATCCTGCCTTCCAAACTCCGACTCGCATATTTATCTCTGTTGCGTATTCCCCAGAAATACAATAATATGCCTCGTTATTATTAAACTTTTCTCCGCGATGGGCCGCACTATAATGAACGTATCTACAAATATTTACGATGAAAGCAAAATAAAAACTCTCAGCTCTCTGGAACACATCAGAAAGCGTCCTGGTATGTATATTGGTCGACTGGGGGATGGCTCAAACCAGAATGATGGTATCTATATACTTCTCAAAGAGGTGGTAGATAACGCTGTCGACGAATTCATCATGGGTGCGGGTAAAAAAATTAATATCGCCATCCATGACGACGGTTCAGTGCAGGTGAGAGATTATGGCAGGGGAATACCCCTTGGCAAGATTGTTGATTGCGTCTCGACCATTAACACCGGAGCTAAATACAATACCGATGTCTTTCAGTTCTCAGTCGGCTTAAACGGGGTGGGCACCAAAGCAGTTAATGCACTTTCTGATGTTTTCACCGTAACCTCTAGTCGTGACGGGAAATTTGCTTCAGCAGTTTTCAATAACGGAAAACTTGTTGAACAGAAGGCGGGGGAGACGGAAGAAAAAAATGGCACGCAAATTGATTTTCTGCCTTCCAGAGAGATGTTTCCGGACTTCACCTTTGACCTTTCCTATGTCGAGCAGCGACTATGGCGATATGCCTATCTTAACGCCGGCCTGAAGATTTACCTCGACAAAAAACTGTATTACTCGTCAAAAGGTCTGCTTGACCTCCTGGATAAAGAACTTGACGGGGCTGAACTCTATCCGCCAATTTATTACAAAGACAACACCCTGGAATTCGCTTTTTCCCATACGGATTCCTTTAGCGATTGTTATTATACCTTTGTCAATGGTACCTATACGAACGAAGGCGGTACCCATCTATCTGCTTTTAGAGAAGGTATTCTCAAGGGGATCAATGAATTTTCCGGTAAAAAATTTGTCAATACCGATGTTCGGGATGGTGTCGTCGGTACCTTATCAATTAAAATCAAAGATCCCGTCTTTGAGTCGCAAACCAAAAATAAACTCGGCAATACTGAAATTAGGTCTTGGATCGTTAATACGGTGAAAGATGCTGTTTCCAGTGCACTCTACAAAGATACCGATTCCGCACAAACACTCATCGATAAAATTTTAAGGAACGAAAAAGTACGAAAGGAATTACAGACTGTTCGAACCGAAGCACGAGCAAATGCAAAAAAAATTGCCTTTAAAATTGATCAATTAAAAGATTGCAAATACCATCCCTCAAGAACCAAGCCTTCCGAGGAAGGTAAAGAGAATATGGTATTTATCACGGAGGGGCAGTCAGCAGCCGGCTCGATTGTCTCCTCAAGAGACCCCCTTACCCAAGCCGTTTTTTCGCTGAAAGGCAAACCCTTGAATGTCTTTGGCCAAAAGATGACCACTCTCTATAAAAATGAGGAGATGTATGCTTTAATGAGGGCGCTTAACATTGAAGACTCAATATCCGATGTCAGGTTCGATAAGGTTATCCTGGCAACGGATGCCGATGTTGATGGCCTGCACATCAGAAATCTGCTTCTGACCTTTTTTCTGCATTATTTTGAGCCGCTGGTTAAGCTCGGACATATTTATATTCTGGAAACACCAATTTTCAGGGTCAGGAATAAAAAAGAAACAATTTACTGCTACTCAGAAGAGGAAAAAAGGACAGCGACCAAAAAACTCAAAGGGCGCGGGAGTACGGATATCAATGTGGAAACGACACGATTCAAGGGATTGGGGGAAATCTCTCCTAAAGAATTCAAACAATTCATTGGTCCTGATATTCGAATCAAAAATGTAACCCTCGATTCCTTGAGCGAGGTGGCCAAGGTCCTATCATTTTATATGGGCAAAAATACACCTGCGAGACGCCAATATATAATGGAAAATCTAGTAATTGAGAACTAGGAGCTTGTCCGAGAATGCCCTTTTCCCCCAGCTCATCGTTATTTCAGAAAAATAATGCTCGCAATATCATCTATATGGCTGTGCTTATTTTTCTGAAATGCCTCGATCTGAGAAAAAATGTCTATTCTCGGACAAGCTCCTAGGCACCGGAAAACCTGATCATTTTTTAACAATCACGACAGATAGACATCAATTCTTTTCTTTGTAAAGACATGGAAACTCACCCAGGTAAGCTTCATCGATTATTCGACAGTAATTTTCTTGAATATACTTCATATGTCATTCGTGAGAGGGCTATCCCTTCCATTGAAGATGGTTTAAAGCCGGTACAGCGGCGGATTTTGCAGACGTTGTTCAATATGGAAGATGGTCGGTTTCACAAGGTCGCCAACCTGGTCGGGGAGACAATGAAGTTACATCCCCATGGAGACCAGTCGATATTTGCCGCACTCGTCAACCTCGCCAATAAGGGTTTCCTTATTGAGAGACAAGGGAATTTCGGTAATATTTATACAGGTGATGGTGCCTCCGCAGCTCGATATATAGAGTGTCGTTTGTCACCGCTTGCCAAAGAGATTCTCTTTAATAAAGATCTGACTGAATTTGTTGAATCCTATGACGCCAGGATGATGGAACCGGTAACGCTTCCGTCGAAAATTCCTCTGCTGCTTCTGATGGGGGCTGAAGGTATTGCAGTGGGAATGGCTACCAAGATACTTCCCCATAACTTTTGCGAACTCCTGGAAGCTCAAAAAAAGATCCTGGTTGGAGAAGAATTTGTTGTCTATCCCGATTTCCCTCAAAGAGGTCTTATTGACGTAAGCAACTACGACGATGGTAACGGGAAAATCAGATGTAGAGCCAGAATGGAGGAATTAAACGAAAAAACCATTATTATCAAAGAAATCCCCTATTCCACGACAACGCAATCACTGACGGATTCCATTGAAAAAGCGGCAAAAAGCGGGAAAATCAAAATTATCTCGATCAACGATTACACAGCCGAGAATGTCGAGATAGAAATCAAATTAGCTCGGGGGGTATATGCCAAAGATACCATCAAGGCGTTGTATGCTTTTACCGACTGTGAAGTCTCCATCACTCCGAATCTCACTCTCATTAACGGATCCACCCCGGAGACTTCAACGGTAAGTGATGTTCTTGTATATAACACGCATAAACTGAAACACGACCTGCAAAGGGAATTGGAAATTGAATTCGCCAGATACGAGGATAAACTTCACGCGAAACTGCTTGAACAGATATTTATCGAAGAAAGACTCTATAAAAATATCGAGGAAGAAACAAGTTACAAGGCTGTGGTACAAAGTATTGACACTTCCCTGATCGCTTATGCAGATCAGCTTATTCGCCCGGTTACCAAAGAAGACATCGAAAGGCTTCTGGAGATACGAATAAAACGAATATCTCGATATGATATCAACAAGCAGCAAAAAGAGATCAAAGAGATACGAAAAAACATGGCGGATATCCGTCATTCCTTGAAGGATATGATTGCTTATTCGCTCTCTTTTCTCGATAATCTACTCGTAAAATATGGCCAATCCCGTCCCAGAAAGACTGAGATTACCAACTTTTCGGAGGTTAGTTTCAGAAAAGCTGCTCTTTCTAACCTGAACGTTTTATATAATCGCAAATCAGGCTTCCTGGGATACCAAATCAAAGAAGATGAAGATACCAAAGAAGACCTGACGGTAACCTGTTCCGAATATGACAGGCTTTTCCTTATCTATACCAACGGGCTCTATAAAATTATTCCCGCTACCGAAAAGCTGTATGTCGGTCACGATCTCGAGTGGTTTGGTGTTGTCGAAAAGGAGAGTGTTTTTAACATCATCTATCGTGATGGTGCGGAGAATTTCGGCTATGTCAAACGATTCAAGACACCGAGTTTCATCCTGGAAAAAGAATATCGACTCTTTCCTGAACACAAAAGATCTAAAATCCTGCTTTTGACTTTTGGCGATAATAATTTTGCCAAAATAAACTTGATGCCGTCATCCCGAGCAAAAACGAATAACCTGGAAATAGCATTTGATGATTATCTGATTAAAAATGCATTAGCCAAAGGCAAGCGTGTATCTAATCGTGTAATCAGAAAGGTTTCACCTACGAACGGAATCAGTCCTGAGCATCTCAAACATAATCTGCCTCTCCCTGGGTTTGATCTTGTTCAGGAAATTACTGAGATAGAGGTTGAGCCAGGTACAGGTACAGGGGATGATCCAGAAGAAAGTAACGATTAATAAATGTAAATACGAAGAGCCGAAAGCCCCTTGATAGTTAAGGTTAATTCTCGAGTTTTCCTTTCAATGAATGTTGCCCGGCGAAGAATATTTTGGCACTGACAATATCACCCGGTGCACAGGGCAGGCTTTCTTCGAAATGAACAATATGATTGGAGTCTGTTCGTCCCTTTGAACCGGTAACACCTATTTCTTCGATCATTACTTTTTTTACCTTGCCGACGTATTCTTCATTTCGTTCAAGACTTATCTCGTCCTGTCTTTTCTGATATCGGGCCAGTCTGGTCGTTTTCACGTCCTCGTCAACCTTTTCTATATATTGACTGGCTCGGGTACCTGGTCTGTCTGAATATTTAAAGGAAAACGAGCCGTGAAACCTCACTGTCTCGAGTAAGTCCATTGTTCCCTCGAAATCTCTAGCTGTTTCTCCAGGAAAGCCAACTATAACATCAGTAGTCAGTGCGATTTCCGGGCAATATCCATGAAGTTTGTTAACTTTTTCTATATATTGCGAAACCGTATACTTACGGTTCATTCTCTTCAGAATTTCATCGGAACCAGCCTGTACGGGCAAATGAAACTGCGGACAAAGGATTTCAATATCCTGAAAACATTTCATGAGTTCGTCTGTCAGGTCTTTGGGGTTAGAGGTAGTGAACCTCAATCGCGTCAGACCATCAATTCGCGCAACCTCCCGCAGGAGATTCGCAAAATTGTAATCCTCCTTGATCGCAGAAACCTGATTGGTTTTGCCGTATGAATTAACGTTTTGTCCCAATAAGGTAATCTCCCTGATTCCTGAGTTAACCAGGACTTTAACTTCATCTATTATGTCGTTAACTTTACGTGATATTTCTCTTCCTCTTGTGTAGGGAACTACGCAGTATGTACAATAATTATTACATCCCTGCATTATAGTAACGAATTTTCTGAAGTGAGTGTTTTGCGAAGGGGAGGGGGCATCTCCTGGATTATCTGAGAGAGATAACTCCGGTAAAAACCTGGGAATATCATAATTATCGCTCAAATCAGTTATTACCTTACCCTTACCGGTTATGTTCCCCTCCAGCAACGCGCCTATGTTATATATATTCTGTGTTCCGATAACGAGATCCACATGCGGCATTTTCGCTACAATTCCGGCACCTTCCTGTTGAGCTACACAACCTGCAACACAGATTTTCATTTCGGGACGCTGTAGTTTTATTTTCCGTAGATAGCCAAGCAGACTCATAACTTTTTGCTCAGCTTTTGCCCTGATAGAACAGGTGTTGAGGATAACCAGATCTGCATCATGCATATCCATACCTTCAACATAGCCATAGCCGGAAAGTGCTTGCGCCATTATTTCGGAATCCCTTTCGTTCATCTGACAGCCAAAAGTCTTAATAAAAAAAGCTTTCTTTTTCATACCCACCTGCGTTAATCCTATGGCTTAATTACATTCTGTTTTGATAAATTATCGGCAAGATCACCTAATAGACTGAAAAGATCTCGAGCCATTTCCTGAGGATACCGTATCACCACGACTCCGACTGAACCTTGAAAACTAGACAGTATTGCAAGGTTATCATAGCCCTCGAGAATAAATTTCAAATAATGAAATTTTCCTGGTGCAATCCTCAGGTAAACTTCATTTAATTTCTTCATAATCATTGTCCTAAACCGTTAGCGAGGCATCAATTTTTTTCATTTGGCCGGAATTTTTTTCCAGAAGAGGGGAGACGACTTCCTGTAAAAATTCTTCTGTCTGTTCTTTTGCACGACCGGTGAATTGGGAATAATCGCTTATCATGGCTTCAAGTTCCTGCAAAGAGAAGGGGATTCGATTATCTCCGGCTAATCTAATAAACAAGTCATTTTCTTTGCCCTGTTCTTTAACAATCTTACCTGCAGCCAAAGAATGCTCTTTGACAATCTCATGCATTTCCTGACGGCTTTCGCCTCGTTTGACGGCCTCCATAAGAATCTTTTCAGTGGCCATAAAGGGCAGTTCCGCCATAAGATGCCTCTTTATTTGTGCTGGAAAAACAACCATATCGGAAGTTATATTGATAAATAACTTTAAAATAGCATCGGCAAGCAAAAAACACTGAGGAATGTCCATTCTTCTGATCGCAGAGTCATCAAGGGTTCTTTCAAACCACTGATTACTATAGGTTGAGGCAAAATTTTGCGGCAGAGTCATTAACTTCCGGGCAAGACCTGTAAGCCTCTCTGATCGCATAGGATTTCTTTTATAGGCCATGGCCGAAGATCCTGTTTGATTCTTCTCAAAAGGCTCTTCCTGTACTTTCAGATTTGAAAGCAACCGGAGATCAACGGCGAATTTATGGGAGGTTGCGCCGATTCCGGCCAGGGTTTCAGCGAGTTTCATGTCCAGTTTTCGAGTGTATGTTTGCCCCGTAACTGCAAAAATCTCTGTAAACCCGAGCTTTTTCGCGACCAGCATATCAAGCTGACGAACTTTCTGATGATCGCCCTTAAACAACTCCAAAAAAGTAGCCTGAGTGCCAACAGTACCTTTGGCGCCACGAGCCTTCAGTTGTGCCAGGTACATATCAATATATTCCAGATCCATAATAAGATCCTGTAGATACAAAGTGTTACGCTTGCCGACAGTGGTCGGTTGTGCCGGCTGATAATGAGTAAAACCGAGCGTTGGCAGGGCTTTGTTTTGTGCACAAAACCCGGCAAGATTTTTTATGACCTGGAGTACCGAGGACCGAATAAACTGCATGGCAGTTCTTTGAATAATAAGATCTGTATTGCAAACGACAAACTGGGAAGTCGCGCCAAGATGGATGATACCCGCAGCTTTTGGGCATTTAAGTCCGAATTCATAAACATGGGCCATAACGTCGTGACGTATTTCTTGCTCTTTTTTTGAGGCGAGTTCAAAGTCAATATTCGAAACGTTTGCCCGCATTTCGTTGAGCATTTCTTCACTGACGATATCAGTTAATCCAAGCTCAAACTGGGCCTCAGCAAGCGCAATCCAACATTTGCGCCAGGTTGTGAATTTGAACTTTTCGGAAAAAAGTTGCTGTATTTCGAGACTGGTATAACGGCTGACGAGCGGCTCTTGATAAATTTCACGGGACATAGGTACTCTCCGAATGGCATTAATTCAACGTGAACTAATAACTCTGTATAAATAGATAGTTAAAGGACACCAAGGAAGGTTTCTGAAAATTTGTCTGAAACATGCATATCTATAGCATTTTTACCTAAAGAAAAAAACCCAAGATAAATCCCTTATTGCAATCAACCTTAACAAAATCGCCATAT
>Ga0214472_10002621_pt1 | contig 19254 bp, 20 predicted proteins | sample RVTome_6_FD_207662 | JGI IMG/M metagenome (GOLD analysis project Ga0214472, IMG submission 207662) | Soil microbial communities from uranium-contaminated site in the Upper Colorado River Basin, Wyoming, United States - RVT140D175 | ecosystem: Environmental > Terrestrial > Soil > Contaminated >...
TCGGCCTGAGCCTCGGCAGGCATCCGCTGGCGCTCCTGCGCCCGCGCCTGAGCCACCTGGGCCTGCTGCCGGCGGCGGCGCTCCACGCCCGCGCGCACGGCAGCCAAGCGCGCGCCGCGGGACTGGTGACCTGCCGCCAGCGCCCGGACACGGCGAGCGGCGTGATTTTCGTGACCCTCGAGGACGAGACCGGCTGCGTCAACGTGGTGGTGTGGCGCGATCTCATCGAGCGCCAGCGCCGCGAGCTGCTGGGCGCGCGGCTGCTCGCGGTCGACGGCACAATCGAGCGCGACGGCGAGGTCGTGCACCTGATCGCCCGGCGGCTGACCGACCACAGCACGCTGCTGGGGCGGCTCCTCGCGCCGTCGCGCGATTTTCACTGAGTCGTCTAAGCCCCTGACCGGCTTTGACATTCCGCCGCATCCGGCTGCTGCGCAACCTTTATAATCGTCCGCGAATGACAGCATCCAATACCACCGTCACAGTCGCCAAGGACCTGGCGGATCTGATTCCCGTGTTCTTCAAGAACCGGCACAAGGAACTCGAGGCCCTGCGCACTGCGCTCAACAGGGAGGACTTCGAGCAACTGCGCCATATCGGCCACCGCATGAAGGGCGTCGGCAACTCCTACGGCTTCGCCGCGGTCTCGGACATCGGCAAGCGCATCGAGGACTGCGCACGCAATGCGGAGCGCGGTCCCATCGGCGCCTGCATCACCGAGTACGCGGAATACCTGTCCAAGGTTCAGGTGGTCTATGAATGAGACGGCGGGGAGGTAGGGGGTGCCCGCCGCGCAGGCGCCTTATCGCGTGCTCGTGGTCGATGACGACGCCGATATGGTCGCGTTCCTCGCGCGGCTGTTGCAGAACGAAGGCATGAAGGTGGAAACCGCGGCCGATGGCTCCACGGCGCTGGCGCAAGTGAAAGCCGCGCCGCCCGATCTGGTACTGCTCGACGTCATGATGCCCGGTGCAAGCGGTTTCGACGTCTGTCGCCAGCTGAAGGGCGACGAGGCGACGGCGCTCATCCCCATCGTCCTGGTCACCTCGCTGGAAGACAGCGAGAGCCGGGTGCAGGGCATCGAGGCGGGCGCCGACGACTTTCTCTCCAAGCCGGTGAGGCGCGAGGAGCTCATCGCGCGCGTGAAGACGCTGCGCCGGCTGCACGACACGCGCAAGGAGCTGGAAAGCCGGCGCCTGGCGGCCGAGGTGCAGCGCAAGGAAGCCATCCGCAAGGCGTTTTCGCGCTACATCTCGCCGCGGCTGGCGGATCGCATCGCCGATGCCGCCGGCGAGCGGGGCGATCCGTTCCAGGGCCGCGCCCAGCGCACGAACCTGGTGGCCCTGTTCGCCGATTTGCGCGGCTTCACGCGCCTGACCGAGAAGAACGAGGTGAGCGAGGTGGTCGGCATGCTGAACGAATACTTCGGCATCCTCACCGACGCCGCCTACCAGCATGACGGCACCATCTTCAACATGGCCGGAGACAGCCTGCTGGTGGGCTTCAACGTGCCGTTCCCGCAACCCGATGCCGCCGAGCGCGCGTGGCACACCGCGCTCGAGATGGTGGGCCGCTTCGCGCCCGTGGCGGCGACGTGGCACAGCCGCGTCGGGCTCGAGCTGGGGGTCGGGGTCGGCATCTGTGCCGGTGACGCCATCATCGGCAATGTCGGCTCCGAGCACTACGCGAGCTACACCATCATCGGCAACCCGGTGAACACCGCGGCCCGGCTCATGCAGATGGCGGCGGCAGGCGAGGTGCTGGTGTGCGGACCGGTGTTCGAGCGCATCCGTCACCTGCTCTCCGGCCATCGGGTCGATGAGCGCGGCGACGTGGCGCTTCGCGGCCGCTCGGAGCCGATTCCGGTGTACGCGGTGCAGGCGGCGGCGGAGGCCTCGGCATGAGAGTGCTGGTCATCGACGACGATCCGGACCTGCGCAACCTGCTGGTGCACTACATCCGCCAGCAATGGCCGGCGGGCGACGTCGAGGAGTACGACCCGCTCGAGCGCGACAAGCCGGGCGCCAACTTCGCGCTCGGCTCCTACGACGTCATCATCCTCGACTACATGCTGGGGCGCGGCGACGGGTTGCAATGGCTCACGGAGTTCAAGCAGCGGCCCGACTGCCCGCCGATCATCTTCCTGACCGGCGCGGGCAACGAGATCATCGCCGTTCGCGCCATGAAGGCCGGCGCGGACGAGTATCAGCGCAAGCAGGAGCTCACCAAGGAACGCCTGATCACCGCGATCCGCGATGTGGCGCACGACAAGATCGAGAAGACCGTGCCGCCCGAGATCGCCGCGCGCATGGAAGGCCACATCCTGGGCGCGCGAGTCAAGATCCCGGGCATCAAGGTGCTGCGGCTGATCGGCGAGGGCGGCATGTCCCGCGTGTACCTGGCGTCGCGCGAGTCGGACGACGAGCCGCTGGTGGTGAAGATCCTGCGCAGCGAGGTGACGCAGGACAAGCGCTCGCTCGCGCGCTTCATCGAGGAGTACAACCTCGTGGAGCGCATCCGCACCCGCCACGTGGCGCGCATCCATGGGCACGGCGTGTCCGAGGACAACGCCTACCTGGTGATGGAGTTCTTCGACGGCGGCGATCTCAACAAGCGCCTGGCGGGAAAGGCCCTGTCGCCCGAGGACGCGCTGCGCATCTTCCGTGAGCTGATGTTCGCGCTGGGCGATATCCACGAGCAGGGCATCCTGCACCGGGACCTGAAGCCGCAGAACCTCATGTTCCGCGCCGACGGCAGTCTGGCGATCGTCGATTTCGGCATCGCCAAGCACATCGACTCCATCGACCGTACCAACAAGGGCGAAATCCTCGGCACCCCGCGCTACATGAGCCCGGAACAGGTGCAGGGCAGGGCGCTCGATCTGCGCACCGACATCTACAGCGCGGGCGTCCTGCTGTACCAGATGATGCTCGGTTCGCACCTGTTCGAGGGCGAGACCGCCGTGGAAGTCGCGCTACACCACCTCAATACGCCGCCGCCGGGGCTTCCCGAGCGTCTGCGGAGCTACCAGCGCTTGTTCGACAAGCTGCTGGAGAAGGACCGGGACGCCCGCTTCCGCAATGCCGACGAGGTCATCGGCTACCTGTCGCGAAAATTCTACCAGGGCAGTAGTTCCGCATCGGCCACAGTCCCTTGAGGAAGAAGATTTCCGTGCAGGAATTGCAGCTCGGCATGTACGTCGGGCAGCTGGACCGTCCCTGGACCGGCACGCCGTTCCTGTACCAGGGGTTCGTGGTGCGCACGCCGCAGGAGCTCGCCGATCTCAAGAAGTACTGCCGCGAGGTGTACATCGACACGGAGAAGGCCGACGTCGCCGGCGTGACGCCGGCCGCGGGTGTAGCGATCGCCGGCCTGCCGACCACCGGGCGCGTGTTGCACCGCGATTCCGTGGCGGTGGAGGCCGAATGGCCCAGGGCCAAGGACGCGCTGCTGGGTGCGAATGCGGCACTGAGCGACGTGTTCGAATCCGTGCGCGTGCGCAAGACGCTCGACTCGGCGCAGGCGCGTTCCGCGGTGGGCAACATGACGCAGAGCATGCTGCGCAACCCCGACGCGCTGATGCTGTTTGCGGCCATGCGCCAGCGCGGCGGCTACCAGCTCGAGCGCGCGCTGGACGTCTCCGTCTACATGATCGCCTTCGCACGTTTTCTCGGCATGGACGAGGGCGACATCGAGCGCGCAGGCCACGTCGGCCTGCTGCAGGACATCGGCATGCTGGACCTGCCCCAGGAGATGCTGCAGAAGGTCACCCGGCTCGAGCCGGCCGAATTCAAGATCATCCGCGGCCATGTGGCGCGCGGCCGGGAGATACTCTCCGGCACCCGCGGCTTGCCGGCCGAGGTGGCGCAGCTCGCGGCCCTGCACCACGAGCGCTACGACGGCTCGGGCTACCCCGGCGGGCTGAAGGGCGACGCGCTCGGCGTGATCGGCGCCATGGCCGGCATGGTCGATACCTTCGATGCCCTGACGGTGAAGCGTCCGTACGCCGAAGCGATGTCGCCTTCGAACGCGCTCAACCTGCTGTTCAGGATGCGCGGCCGGACGTTCCACCCGCAACTCGTCGAGCAGTTCATCCGCTGCATCGGCTACTTTCCGGTCGGCAGCATCGTCGAGCTGAACAGCGGCGAAGTCGGCGTGGTGGTGGCGCAGAATGCCGAGCAGCGGCTGCAGCCCAAGGTAATGGTGGTGCGCGACGCGCGGGGCGAGCCCCTGCGGCCGCAGAAATTCCTCAACCTGGCGAAGCTGCCGAAGGCCGCCGCGGACGAGCCCTACCGCATCCGCCGCACGCTGGAGTTCGGGCGGGCGGGCGTTTCGGTCGCCGAGGTCGTTGCCGGCTAGCCGCGCGCGCTAGGGCAGCGCGCGCCAGATGGCGCGCAGCTGCTCGGGCAGGTCCTTCGGCGAAAAGGGCTTCGACAGCACCCCGGCCGCGCCCATCCCGCGCAGCTCGTCCAGCTCGCGCTGCGACGCCTTGGCGGTAAGGAACACGACGGGCATGTCGCGCAAGCCCTCCGTTTCACGCATGCGCTTGAACAGCGTCGGCCCGTCCATCACCGGCATCATCCAGTCCAGCAGCACGAGATCCGGCTTGAAGGCGAGGATGGCGTCGAGCGCGATCGTCGGGTCACCAATGATCGACACCTCCATCTTGCCGACGCGCTCCAGCGACAGGCGCGCAACGCGCTGGATGTCGTCGTCGTCTTCCACGTAGCAGATCTTCAGCAGCGGACGATCGGGCATCGAGTCCTCTTCTCAGGTGGAGACCGCGTCGACCAGCACCGGCAGCTCGAAGTGGAACGTGGTGCCGCCGCCCGGCCGGTTGTCAAAGCCGATGCGGCCGTTCATCAGCTCGATCAGGCGCTTGCAGATCGCCAGGCCAAGCCCGGTGCCGCCCTTGTGGCGCGTGGTCGTCGAATCGGCTTGCGCGAAGCGCGTGAATATGCGCGAGCGGAAGTCGTCCGGGATGCCGGGGCCGCGATCGCTGATCTCGACGCGCACCATGGCGTCGGCGCAGCGCGTGTTCACCTCGATCGCCGAACCTTCTGGCGAGAACTTGGCGGCGTTCGACAGCAGATTGGTCATTACCTGCATGAGCCGCTTGCGGTCGACGTGCAGGCGCACGTCCGGCACGTCGCCGCGCACCTCGAGACCGACGCGATAACGGTCCGCGAACGACTTGTTGAGGATCAGCGACTCCTGCACCAGGTCGGCGAGGCGCACGCTTTCGGGCACCAGCGTGAACTTGCCGGATTCGATCTTGTCGATGTCGAGCAGGTCGTTGATCAGGTCGAGCAGCCGCTGCGCGTTGCGCTCGGCGACCGTCGCCAGCTCGGAGATCTCGCCGCTGGCATCGCCGACCACGCCGCTGTTCACCAGCTGCAGGGAGCCGATAATCGAGGTGAGCGGGGTGCGCAGCTCGTGCGAGAGCGTCGAGGTGAATTCCTTCTTCAGGCGCTCCGCCTCCAGCTGCTGGGTGATGTCCTGGCACTGGGCAATGATCGAGACCAGATCGCCCGCCTCGTTGACCAGCGGGGTGATGGTGAACTCGACTTCGATCTCCAGGTCGTCCCGGCGCAGGCAGCGCGCCCGCACCCGATTGGCCGGCAGCCTGCGGGCGACGAATTGCGCCCACCATTCGGGCGTGAGGGTCGCTTCGTCGGCGGGAAACAGCGTGCTCAGCGCGCTGCGGCCGATCAGCTCGAGCGCCGAATAGCCGAGCATGTGCTCGGCGGCCGGATTCATCTCCAGGATGGTGGAGTTCGCGTCCATCTCGATGACAGAAATCGGCGCGCGCTCGGCGAACAGCGCCAGCTTGCGTCCCGACGCCTCGACTTCCTGGCGCGCTTCCTGCAGGTCCTCGATCTGCTGCTCGAGCTGCTTGTTGAGCCGCGTGTGGTCTTCGGTCAGTCGGTCGTAGGCGTGCCGCAGCCGGTAGCCGGACAGGAACACCCGGTTCAGGCGATAGGCGATACCGACATTGATCAGGTAGAAGATCGGCACCAGCACGGCGATCTCCGTGAACAGCCGATTGCCGAAGTTCGCCAGCACGTAGGTGAACGGCAGCACGATGACGCCGGCGTACATGGCGAACATCGGCCACGACGCCGCATAGGCGGGGATCCCGGCCGAGGCGACGCCGGCGAGCAGGAAGGCGAGAAACACCTGCTGCTCGTCGGTGTGCGACGGAAAGAACACGGCGCCCGCAAAGCCCCAGGTGACGCCGCTGGCGAGCGCGCTGATCGCCAGCCAGCGCATCCACTGCTCGGCTTCGACGAGCTTGCTGGCGCTGGCGCGGTAGCCGAAATACAGCACGGCGCGGGCCGCAGTCACCAGCAGGACCAGGCCCCACCAGAACAGCACCAGATCGCGGGTACGCTCGTCCCAGAGCTCGTAGGTGGCAATGCCGCCGATCAGCAGATGGGCGGCCATGCCGAGCGGCATCTGGCCGTACAGCTGCTCGACGCGGTCTGCGAGCACGCGCTGCGGGTCGGCGCGGCCCGACACATCCTCGGTGCGAGCGGATGCGTCGCGCGTGGACGCCAGGTCGACGGGTGCTGCGCTTCCGGATGTCATTGGCGGGCGGGACTCGCCTCCGATTATATCGGCTGGCGCATCCGCCGACGGCGCCGCCAGGCCGGCTACAGCCCCCGGCCGTTCCGGATCACGCCGACGGCAATGCCCTCGATGGTGAGCGGCTCGCGCCGCAGGTCCACTTCGATCGGCGCGAAATCGGGATTCTCGGGCAGCAGTTGCACCAAGTGCCCGCGGCGCCGGTAGCGCTTCACGGTCACTTCGTCGGCGAGCCGGGCAACGACCACCTGGCCGCTGCGCGCTTCGTGCGCGCGGTGCACCGCGAGCAGATCGCCCTCCAGGATGCCGGCGTCGCGCATCGACATGCCGCGCACGCGCAGCAGGTAATCCGCGCGCGGCGTGAAAAGATTGGGGTCGACCTGGTAGCGGCCCTGCAAGTGCTCTTGCGCCAGGATCGGGCTGCCCGCGGCCACCCGCCCCACTACCGGCAGCTCCATCAGGCGCCCCTGGCGCGGTGCGGACTTTTCCTTCACGCGCAGCCCGCGCGAGGCGCCCTGCAGGATCTCCAGCGCGCCCTTGCGCTCCAGCGCGCGCAGATGCTGTTCGGCGGCGTTCACCGAGCGAAAGCCCATCTTCTGCGCGATCTCCGCCCGCGTTGGCGGAAACCCGGCCGATTCGGTGAGCTCGCGGATCAGCTTCAGGACCTCGCCCTGGCGTTCGGTCAGCGGTTCGGCGGCGCCCATGCACTCTCCCAGGATACTGTGTCTCTTTACAGTGATGGAAGTATATCCAGTATCGCGGCGGGCGCAAGTAGAATGGCCCATGGCCGCGATCCTGGTGCACGGCGGGGCAGGGCGCTGGAGGGCCGCCGACCGCACGCTGGCCGTCGCCGGAGTGGCGCGCGCGGCAGCCGTCGGTTGGAGGGTGCTCGCCTCGGGCGGCAGCGCGCTCGACGCGGTCGTCGAGGCCGTGGTCTGCCTGGAGGACGATGCGCTGTTCAACGCCGGCACGGGATCGGTGCTGAACGCGCATGGCGACGTCGAGATGGACGCCAGCGTGATGGCGGGCGACACGCTTGCCGCAGGCGGCGTCACCTGCGTCCAGCGGGTACGCAACCCGGTGCTGGTCGCGAAGCGCGTGCTGCAAGCCACCGATTGCGTGCTCCTCGCGGGTCCCGCCGCGACCGACTTCGCGCGCGAGCAGGGATTCGAAGACTACGATCCGGGGCGGCCGCGCGCCGCCCACGCCGGCCGGCGCGGCGGCACGGTGGGCGCCGTGGCGCTGGATGAGGCAGGACGTCTCGCCGCCGCGACCTCGACGGGGGGGCGCGAAGGCAAGCAGCGCGGCCGCGTCGGCGATTCGCCGGTTCCGGGCGCGGGCAATTATGCGGACGCCGCGGCCGCGGTGTCGGCGACCGGGTGGGGCGAGCAGATGCTGCGCTACGTCACCGCCAAGGACGTTGCCGTGCGCGTCGCGCGCGGCGCCGAGCCCGAGCGCGCGCTGCGCGAAGCGCTCGACGACATGGCGCGCCGCTTCGGCGAGCCGATCGGCGCCATCGCGCTCGACGCGCGCGCTCGCCTGGGCGTCGTGCACGGCACCGCAGCGATGCCGCACGCCTGGCGGCGCAGCGGCGAACCTGAAGTCACGGCCAACTTCGCCGCCGGTAGAATCGCCGCATGATCATCCGCTCGCTGCTCGACACCGACCTGTACAAGTTCACGATGATGCAGGTGGTGCTGCACCATTTTCCGGGTGCGCAGGTCGAGTACCGCTTCACGTGCCGTACCCCCGGCATCGGCCTGGCGCCGTACCTGGATGAGATCGCAGGCGAGATCGCCGATCTGTGCCGGCTGCGCTTTCAGGACGAGGAACTCGCCTACCTGCGCGGGCTGCGCTTCATGAAGTCGGACTTCGTCGATTTCCTGGGCCTGTTCCAGTTCAACCAGAAGTACATTCGGCTCGCGCCGGGCAGCGCGACGGGAGAGATTGACATCATCATCCTCGGGCCCTGGCTGCACACGATCCTCTACGAGATCCCGGTGCTCGCCATCGTCTCCGAGGTCTATTTCCGGCGCACGCAGCCCGGCGCCGACCTCGCCGAGGGGCGGCGGCGCCTGGCGCAGAAGATCGCGCTGGTGCGCAAGGTCGAGCCCGAGCTCGAATTCAGGATCTCGGACTTCGGCACGCGGCGACGCTTCTCGCTCGCCTGGCACGAGGAGGTGATCCGCACGCTCAAGGACGAGGTACCGCAGTATTTCGCGGGGACCTCCAATGTGCTCATGGCCATGCGGCACAAGGTCACGCCGCTCGGCACCCTGGCGCACGAGTACATGCAAGCCTGCCAGGCGCTCGGGCCACGGCTGCGCGACGCGCAGGTTTTCGCGCTGGACAAGTGGGCGCAGGAATACCGCGGCGATCTCGGCATCGCGCTCTCGGACACCTACGGCACGGACGCGTTCCTGCGGGACTTCGACATGTACTTCTGCAAGCTGTTCGACGGCGCGCGCCACGATTCCGGCGATCCGTTCGAATGGGGCGAGAAACTGATCGCGCACTACCAGAAGAACCGCGTCGACCCGCGCAACAAGACGCTGATCTTCTCCGACCAGCTGTCGTTTCCGCTCGCCATCGAGATCGCGCGGCGCTTCCACGGCCGGGCGCGCACCGCGTTCGGCATCGGTACCAACCTCACTAACGACGTCGGCTTCGAGCCGATCAACATCGTCATCAAGATGACCGAGTGCAACGGCCAGCCGGTGGCCAAGGTGTCCGACGCGCCGGGCAAGACGGTCAGCACGGATCCGGGCTACCTGGCGTACCTGCGCCAGGTGTACGGGCTCGAGCCGGCGCAACATTGACGAGTCAGGGCCGCACCGCGGTCGCCGTGCTGGCGACCGTGTTCCTGTTCAACCTGCTGGGCCGCGGCAGCGGCGACACCTATGCGGTGTTCCTGCTGCCGCTGGAGCGCGAGTTCGGCTGGGCGCGCTCGCAGCTCACCAGCGTGTACTCGATGTACCTGCTGGTGGGGGCTTTCATCGCGCCGCTTGCCGGGACGCTGTTCGACCGCTTCGGGCCGCGCGTCACCTACAGCGGGGGCCTGCTTTGCCTGTCGGCGGCGTTCCTGCTCGCCTCCATGCTCGGCAATCTCTGGCAGTTCTACCTGTTCATCGGCGTGATGATCGGCGTCGGCGTGGGGCTGGTGGGCATGGTGCCCGCCTCGGCGCTGCTCACGCGCTGGTTTCGCGTGCGCCTGTCCACCGCCATCGGCATCGCATTTTCCGCCACCGGCACGGGAGCGCTGCTGTTCGTGCCGCTGTCGCAGTGGCTGATCGGGCAGATGGGCTGGCGCGCCACGTACCAGGTGCTCGCGGCGCTGGTGTTGCTGGCGGTGCCGTTCGCCTTGTTCGTGGTGCCATGGCGCCTGTACGTGGCGGGGCTGCAGGAAAGCGTGAGCGGGATGCGCCAGCGCGCGGCCGGCGCGGGCTGGACGGTGCGCGCGGCGCTCGGCACGCGCCTGTATTGGGCGCTGGTGCAGGTGTTCTTCTTCACCGCCACGGCCATGTTCGCCGTCCTGGTGCAGGCGGTGGTGTACTTCATCGATCTCGGATTTTCGCCGATCACTGCCGCCACCGCGTTCGGCGTCACCGGCATGCTGTCGGTGGTCTCGGTGTCGATGAGCGGCCTGCTCGCCGAGCGCTTCGGCTATCGCAACACCGTGAGCGCGAGCTTTGCGGGCACCGGGCTCGGCGTGCTGGTCCTGGTGGCGTTGTCCTACTGGCCCGCGAGCCTCCTGCTCGCCGCGTTCGTGGCGGTGTTCGGACTGTGCATGGGCGTGCGCGGGCCGATCGTTTCGTCCATCGCCACACGCAAGTTCGCAGGGCCGAAAGTGGCGACCATCTACGGCCTGATCTACTCCGCCAATGCCATCGGCGCGGCGTTCGGCTCGCTGATGAGCGGGGTGCTGCACGACCTGACGGGCGGCTACCGTGCCGGGTTCGCGCTGTCGCTCGCTGCCGTGGGGTTCGCGGTGGCGCCGTTCTGGACGGTGAAGCAGCTCAGGGAGTTCCGCTAGCGAGGGCGCGCATGCGCTCGACGCGCTCGCGCAGGGTGCAGCCCCTGAGATCCGCGACGCCGCGCTCGGTGACGATGACGCCGGCTTCGCTGCGCGGCGTCGACACCGGGCCCTGCAGCTTGTCGACGATGCGTGCGGCGGGCAGCAGCATGAGCGAGACGCCGCCCGGCGACTGATTGGCGGCGCGGACGAAATCGAGCGCGCCGCCGACCGCGCCCAGGTAGCTGCCGTTCGCCACTTCCGCGTTCACCTGGCCCGTGGTGTCCACTTCGATCGCCGAATTGATGGCCACGAAGCGCTCGATCCTGGCGAGCACGCGCGGGTCGTGCGTGTATTCGATCGAGCGCAATCGCAGGCGCGGGTTGTCCCTGGCGTGTTCGAACAGCTTCCTCGAGCCCATGAGCGTGCCGCCTTGCGTTTCGGCGACGACGCCCTTGTGCATCAGCGCCACCACGCCATCGCCGACCGAGCCGGAGTGGATGCGCAGATCCTTGTGCTCGCCGAGCATTCGCAGCACGGCGTCCGGGAGAGCGCCCAGGCCCGTTTCGATCGTGGCGCCGTCGGGGATGAAAGGCAGCGCATGCTTCGCGACGGCGAGCTCCTGCGCCCCGGGCTCGCCGTAGGGCAGGGCGACGGGCTCGCGGGAAGTCTCGATCATTGCGGCGAAGTCCGCTTTCCGCAGCAACCGGTCGCTGAAGGTCCAGGGGACGCGCTCGTTGACCTCGGCGATCACGCTGCGGCACACCTCGAGCGCCGGCACCAGGTATTCCGCCGACAGCCCCAGGCTGTATTCGCCGTCGGCATTCGGGGGGCTGACCTGAACCAGCACGACGTCGGCCTTGATCCTTTGCTGCCGTATCAAGCTCGCAAGCTGCGAGTACGGGTGCGGATGGATGTCGAGGACGCCCGCGTCCGCAAGTTTGCGGTTGTGCCCGGAGCCGCAGTAAGCGGTGAGGCGCAGGTGATCGGCGTGCCCGGGCTGTACTGTCCCCGACCAGTTCACGCCCATGAAGAGCGTCGCGCCGGAGAACTCCGCACGCTGCGCGACCAGCGCTTCAACGAGCGTCTGCGGCTCGGCGCAGGCCTGGCCGAAGATCACGCCGTCGCCAGGGTGAATCCACTGCGCGAGCTGCATGCGGCCGATGCTAACATCGACGCAGGAGGTCTCAATGCTCGACGACAAGGCTCTTGATCTGATCTTCCGCGACGCGCATACGCCGCAGGGTTTTCTCGACACGCTGGTGACCGACGCGCATTTGCGCCAGGTCTACGACCTGATGAAGTTCGGTCCGACGACTCTCAACTGCCAGCCCATGCGCATCGTCTTCGTGCGTTCGAAGGCGGCCAAGGACAAGCTCGCGCCGGCGCTGAGCCCGGGCAACCTCGACAAGACGATGAAAGCGCAGGTGACCGCGATCATTTCCTACGACTCGCGCTTCTACGAGCACCTGCCGCGGATCTTTCCCAACAACCCGAAGGCCAAGGACGGCTTCGAGGGCGAGGACAAGAAGGCGATGGTCGACCGCGTGGCGCTCAGGAACGGCTCGCTGCAGGGCGCCTACTTCATCATCGCGGCGCGCGCGCTGGGGCTGGACTGCGGCCCGATGTCCGGGTTCGACAACGCCAAGGTGGATGCGGCGTTCTTTCCCGACGGGCGCTGGAAGTCCAATTTCCTCATCAACCTCGGCAAGGCCGATCCGGCGAAGGTGTTTCCGAGGAATCCGCGGCTGACGTTCGACGAGGCCTGCAGGGTTCTCTAGTCCGCGCGCGCTCACGCGGGCGCGGCGCAAGCCGCACAGTTCAGTCGCGCCTTCTATTCCGCGGCGCGGCCAATATTTCGCCCCCCGAATTGTTCGACACCGCACAGAAGCTGTGCCGCCGGCAGGCGGACAGTGCCCGTGGGCCGGCCGTCGCCTCGACGGCTGCGCCGACATTCCAAACGCCGCAGAAGGGATCCCCATGAGACGCAAGACGATACTGCAGGTGGCGGCCGCTTTCGCGATCGGACTTGTACTGTTCACCGGGCTCGGATCGAGAGCCGGCGAACATGGTAAGGCTCAAGCCGAAGATGGCAAGCAGATCTTCCGCTACGACACCTTCGGCGACGAGCAGTTCTGGACCGATGTGTTGCGGATGGAGGAAGCCATTGCAACGGTCAGCCCGGCGACCGCGCTGGCGGTGGGCCTCAAAGTCGATATCGATGCCTTGCCGCGCGAAATCATCGCCGCACTTCGGGCCGGCCAGGTTGACCTGACCAACCCGGCCGTGACCATCGAATTGTTACGGCTGGATGCGGTCGTCGGGGTCCAGGGCAAGGTCAACAGCACGGGGCAGCTCATCCGCGTCGGCATCACCTGCGCCCTATGCCACTCCTCGGTCGACAACACGCTCGCCGCAGGCATCGGTCGGCGGCTGGACGGATGGGCGAACACCGATTTGAACGTGGGGGCGATCGTGGCCCTCTCGCCGGCACTGGATGCAGCCACCAAAGCTGAGTTCAACGCCTGGGGTTCCGGCAAATATGATCCGCGCCACCATGCGTTCGACGGCACGAACCTCCTCTCGCTGAACAGTCCCTCGCTGCCGGTCGTCCTTCCGCCGATCTATGGGCTGAAGGGGGTCGGCTTCGAGACGTTCACCGGCGATGGGCCGATCTCGTATTGGAACAGCTACGTGGGTGTGTCGCAGATGGGCGGGCAGGGAAACTTCAGCGATTCACGCATCGGACTGTCCATCACGCAGACGCCGGATCTCGTCACCCCGAAGCTGGCGGCGCTGCTGGAGTATCAATTGAGTTTGCGCACACCGGAGCCCCCGGAAGGGAGTTTCAATCGCGACGCCGCGCAGCGCGGCAAGCGTTTGTTCCGCAACGCCGCTGGGTGCGCCGTCTGCCATCAGTCGCCGAACTTCACGGACGTGCTGAGCGGACCCGACCGGACCGAGCCATTCCTCCATGATCCGGCAGAGGTCGGCACGGATCCGGCGTATGCCGCACGGACCGCCACGAAGAAATATCGCACTACGCCGTTGCGAGGGCTGTGGCAGCATCCACCGTACTTTCATGATGGCAGTGCGCCGGATCTCCTGGCGGTGGTCGAGCACTATGACGGGCTGTTCAAGTTGAAGCTCTCAGCCGCGCAGAAAGCCGATCTGGTCGAATACCTGAAGTCGCTCTGAGACGGCGGGTACCGAGGGGCCCTGCCCTCTAGTCGACGCGCAGCCTGCCATCGACGCAGGTCACGGCCTCGCCGCCGATTTCGATGGTGTCGGCGCTGACGCGCACCGCCACGCGCCCATCGCGCCCGACCTGCATGCCCTGGCGCGCGGTGTAGGAAGAGCCGAATTCCGTGAGGAGTCCGGTCTCGCGCAGGAACGCAGCGACCGAAATGTTGCCGCTGCCGCATACCGGATCCTCCGGAATGCCGTGCGCCGGGGCGAACGAGCGCACGTGGATCGGCTCGTCCTTGATCCCCGTACGGCCGAACACGGTGACGCCGCTCGCATTCAGCGAGTCGCTCAATTCGGATATCGCCGCCATGTCCGGCGTGAGCTCATCCACAGACGCGGCGTCGCCGAGATCGACCACCAGCCATACCGGCCCCACGTCCACGCGCAGCGCGCGGAAATTGCCGAACAGGGGCACGGCCGCCGGCGAGACCTTGGGCACCGGCGCGCGCACGAAGATGCGCCGCCCCTCGAGCGCAAGCTCGAGCACGCCCGCACCGCACTCCTGGCGCAGCTTGCCGTTGGCAGGTGCGACGAAGCCGCTCTCGAGCGCCGCGTGCGCACTGCCGACTGTCGGGTGGCCGGCGAACGGCAGTTCCTGGCGCGGCGTGAAAATGCGCAGCCGGTAGTCCGCCCCGACCTGGGTCGGTTTCAGGAGAAACGTCGTCTCGGAAAGATTCGTCCAGCGCGCGATGCGCTGCATCTGCGCCGCCTCGAGGCCGTCGGCGCCGATGACCACGGCCACCGGATTGCCGAAGAACGGCTTGCCGGTGAAAACATCGACCTGCTTGAACGGCAAAGTTCCCATCAGTGCTTCTTGTGCTCCATCTTTTGCCCGCCCATGGAGGGTTTCGCGCCTTTGCTGTCGAACTCGTAATGCAGCACCAGCAGGTCTCGCACCGGGCCGTCGAGGCGCAACTTTATCGCCCACTCGCCCAGCATCTCCAGGTCCAGCCGCGCCCTGTATTCTCCCGGCTTTGTGCCGGGTATGGCCTTGGCGGGCCTCACGCTGTGTGCCATGGGCATCGACGGCATGTCCGCGCCTACCGTGACATCCGCGCCCTCGAGCGGCCGGCCGCCGCGCATCAGCATGATGCTGCAGTCGTAGACGAAGTCCTCACCCGTCGCTACGCAGCGCAGGTCCGCCTGCGGCGTCTGCGCCAGTACGAGGCTCAGGAGAAGCGCTGCCTTATCCATAGCACCATCCTTTCGTCGAGCAGGCCGCGCGGCCGGAACACGAGCAGCACCGCCACCAGGCCGCCGAACACGATCATGCGGTAGCCGTGGAACACGCGGGTGCTTTCCAGCACGCCGATGTCGAGCAGCACGCCGAGCAGCGGGCCGAAGGCGGTGCCGAGGCCGCCGATGAGCGCATACGCCAGACTGTGGACACCGAGCATGATGTCGAAGTTGCGCGGCTCGATGTAGGTATTGTGGTGAGCATAGAGCACTCCGCCCAGGGCGGCCAGCGCACCCGCCGCCGCCGCGAGGCCGAGCTTGACGCGCTGCACGTCGATGCCCACGGACGCCGCAAGCTCGGGGTCCTGGCCGATGCCGCGCAGCGTCGCGCCCAGCTTGGAGCGCTCGACGAAGACAAACAGCCCCAGGACCAGCGCGAGCAGCACGCCGACGATGCCGAGATAGTGCAGCGGCTCGATGCCGTGCTCGAAGATCCAGCGGATACCGCGAAAGCCCTGCGTGCCGTCCGGGCCGGCGAGCTCGCCGTCGATGCTGCGGCGCCAATGCAGCAGCTCGAAGAGGATGCGCGCCATCTCGGCCGCGGCGAGCGTGGCCATGGCGAAGTACAGCCCGCGCAGCCGCAGCGTGGGCAGGGCGACGAGAAACTGGGCGAGGGCGCCGAGCGCCATCGCCGCGAGCGCGGCGAGCGGCAAGGGCCAGCCGTAGAGCGCCGTGAGGATGCCCCCGGCGTAGGCGCCGACGCCGAAGAACGCCTGCTGCCCGAACGACATCTCGCCCGCGATCAGCAGCAGGTACGCCGAGAGCGCGATGAACGAGAACAGCCCGATATTGGTCAGGACGCCGAGCGCGTAGTCATCCATGGCACTCTCGCGGCCAGCAGGACAAACAGCAGCAGGTAGGCGATGAGATCGCGCATCTGCGGACCCAGGTACCACTGGCTGTGCGCTTCGAGCAGACCCAGGGCGAGACCGCCGATCACCGCGCCGGGGAGCGAACCCAGGCCGCCGAGCATCATCGCCAGCAGCCCCTTCAGCGTCGCCCACATGCCGAGCATCGGCGTGATCTGCCCATGGGTGGCGACGACGAGGTAGCCGGCGACTCCGCCGATGGCCGAGGCGAGCGCGAACACGCGCACGAACACCCACGGCACGTTGATGCCGGCGAGCGCCGCGGCGGAGGGCTGCTCGATCAGCGCGCGCACAGCGAGGCCGAAGCGCGTGCGATACAGCGTCCACGCCAAGAGCATGCAGGCGATGAGCGCCACGGCCAGCGTCACCAGTGCGTCGACGCGCAGCGTGAACGGCCCCAGGGCGAGCGGATCGCCTTCAACGAGCAGGGGAAAGGCGTAGAGGTGCCGGGGCATGACGAGGGTCGCGAGCTCCTCGAACTGCATCCACAGCGCAAAGCTCGCCACCATGGCCGCAATGGCGGAGCCGCCGCGGTGCGGCGCGAAACACAGGCGCTCCACGTACGCCCCCGCGAGCACCGCCCCGCCCACCGTGATCAGCGCCAGGAGCAGCAGGCCGGCGCCGAAATTGACGTGCGTCCACGTCGCCGCATAGCAGCCGAACATGATGGCCGGGCCGAAAGACAGGTTGGCGCGGCGCAGGACGCCGAAGATCAGCGTGAAGCCGAGGGCGAGCAGGGCGTAGGCGGCGCCGGCACTCAGGCCGTCGAGCGTGTTCTGGATGAAATCGACGAGCACCGGCTTAACTCCGGCCCTTGATCAGCTCTTCGCCGATCCCAAGTACGCCCGCTGGATAACCTCGTCCTCGGCGAGCGAGCCCGGGTCGCCGCTGAAAGTCACCTTGCCCTGCTCCATGAGATAGAAGTGCTGCGCTACCTTGAGCGCCATGTGCGCGTTCTGCTCCACGAGGAAGATCGTGGCGCCGTCGCGGTGCAGCTCGGCGACGATGCGGAAGATCTCCTCGACCACCAGCGGCGCGAGGCCCAGGGACGGCTCGTCCATCAGCAGCAGCTGCGGGCGCGACATCAGGGCGCGCGCCACCGCCAGCATCTGTTGCTCGCCGCCGGAGAGCGTGCCGGCCTGCTGCGCGGCGCGTTCCTTGAGCCGCGGGAAGCGCGCGAACATGCGCTCGATGTCCCCGCCGACGGCGTTCCTGTCGCGTCGTTGATACGCGCCGGCCTGCAGATTCTCCAGCACCGACATCGCCGCGAACACGAGCCGGTTCTCCGGCACCAGCGCCACGCCGCGCGCGACGATGGCGTGCGGCGCGCGTCCGGCGATTTCTCCTCCGGCGAAGCGGATGCTGCCCCGCCTCGGCTTGAGAATGCCGGCGATGGTCATCATCAGCGTGGTCTTGCCCGCGCCGTTGGGGCCGAGCAGGCAGGTGATGGCGCCCTCGGCGACCTCCAGCGACACGCCCTTCAGCGCCTCGATCTTGCCGTAGGCGGTGACGACGTCCCGCACGCTGAGGAAGCTCATGCGGCCTCGCCGCCGAGATAGGCCTTGCGCACCGCCGGGTCGGCCTGGATCTCGGCCGGCGTGCCTTCGGCGATCTTCTGGCCGAAATTGAGCACCGCGATGCGATCGGTGACGCCCATCACCAGCTCCATGACGTGCTCGACGAGCAGGATGGTGACGCCGCTCGTGCGCAGCTTGAGGATGCGCTCGCGCAGCTGCCCGATCTCCTCGCTGTTCATGCCCGCCGCGGGCTCGTCGAGCAGCAGCAGCTGCGGGCGCGCGGCGAGGGCGCGCGCGAGCTCCAGGCGCCGCTGCTCGCCGAAGGCGAGGTTGGCGGCGAGCTCGTTCTGCCTATGTGCGAGACCCGAGAACTCCAGCAGGCGCGCGATTTCCTCTCGCACCCCGGCCTGGCCGCCGAGCCAGCGCGCGAAGAATCCCTGCCGCGCCTGGTCCTCGGCGGAGTTCTGCGCCACCCACAGGTTTTGCCAGACGCTCAGCTGCCCGAACAGGCGGATGTTCTGGAAGGTACGCGCGATGCCTTCGCGCAGGCGAAGGTGCGTGGGCAGGGCGCCGATGTCGCGCCCGCGGAACAGGATCGCGCCCGCGGTCGGCGCGAACAGTCCTGTGATCACGTTCACCGTGGTGCTCTTGCCCGAGCCGTTGGGGCCGATGAGGCCGAAGATCTGCCCTTCCTTGACCTCGAGGTCGAGGCCGTCCACCGCGCGCACGCCGCCGAAATGGCGCGACAGCGACTTCAGCTCAAGCATGACGCCGCTTGCCCAGGATACCGCTCGGGCGCAGGTTCATGGCGAGCACGATGAGCGCGCCGAACAGCAGGTTCCTCCAGTCGCCGAGGAAACGCAGCCCCTCCACCAGGAAGCCCTGCACGAAGATCACGGCGAGCAGCGTGCCGAAGACGCTGCGCAAGCCGCCGACGATGGGGTAGGCGATTGCGAATGTGGCCAGGAGGATGTTGAAGCTCGCGTGCTCGATGTGCGTGGTGTAGTGCGCATACAGGCCGCCGCCGACGCCGGCGATGGCGCCACCCACCGTCATCGCGCTCACCTTGACTGCCGTCAGGTTGATGCCGACCGACTGCGCGGCCAGCTCGTCTTCGCCGACGGCGCGCAGCACCGTGCCGTAGCGCGAGCGGTCGAACCACCACAGGAGCGCCATGGCCGCGACCACGAACGCCCAGATGAAGAGCATCACTTCGCCCGTTTCCCAGCCGTTCTCGGGGAAGAAGCGGATCTGGCGGAAGCCCTCGCCGCCGAGCGGTCCCACCTGGATGCCGCCTTTGGCGACCTGGTAGTCGAAATTGAAGAAGAACAGCCGCACGCCTTCGCCGAAGGCGAGGGTGGCGATGACCAGCATCAGGCCTTTGACGCGCAGCGCGGGGAAGCCGACGGCGCAGGCCACCGCCGCCCCGGACATTGCGCTGACACCGAGCGCCGGCACCAGGTGCCAGCCGGCGAGCACGGTGAGCATGCCGGCGGTGTAGGCGCCCACCGCGAAGAACCCGGCTTGCGCCAGGCTCACCTGGCCCGTGAGCAGCACGATGTAGGCCGACAGGCCGAGCAGCGTGTGTACGCCGATGAGCTGCGCGAGGCCGAAATAAAAGTCCATGTCAGTCCCGTCCGCTCCGCGCCGCAAAAATGCCGCCAGGCCGGAACACGAGGAACACGAACAGCAGCAGCATGACGTACAGGTCGCGCTCGGTGACGCCGCGATACAGCTGCAGCACGTTCTCGAACCCGCCCACCAGCAGGCCAGCGACGATGGC
>Ga0214472_10002622_pt1 | contig 19253 bp, 20 predicted proteins | sample RVTome_6_FD_207662 | JGI IMG/M metagenome (GOLD analysis project Ga0214472, IMG submission 207662) | Soil microbial communities from uranium-contaminated site in the Upper Colorado River Basin, Wyoming, United States - RVT140D175 | ecosystem: Environmental > Terrestrial > Soil > Contaminated >...
GACGAAATCGTAGGTCAGCCGCATGAGCGGCTGACCGAGAGCATTGCGATAGGTCGGATCGAGGTCGTAGTAGTTGTAGCGGTTGGGCATGTTGCCCACGGTGCCACGCACGTTCATGCTTCGCCCGTACCACTGCGCCGTCGCCTGCTTCCAGCCGGTGCCCCAGCGCGGCGTTCCGGGCGGCATCGCTCGCGATTGAATCGGGCGGCCGCCGCTGGAGCTGTTGCGGACAGTGCCGCCCCCGATGAAGCCGGCTGCAGCCCGGTCGAAGTCCTCGTTCGCGTGGAAGTCGTCGCAAACGGCGCCGAGCGCGCCCGCGGCCATGAAGGGATTGAAGAGCCTGTCGCCGAAGAACAGGGTCACGCCGGCATCGACCTGATAGCAGTAGTTCTTGCCGACGACGCCCGAGTTGGACACCGGGTCGTAGGGCTTGCCGATGCCCGACAACAACATCAGGTGCACGTTGTTGATTGCGTATGCGCACAGGATCACGATCCCCGCCGGCTGCTCGTATTCCTCGCCGTTCGTCATGCTCGTGTAGCTGACGCCCGTCGCTTTGCCGGAAGCCGGATCGGAATTGATGCGCGTGACCCAGCTCTGGGTTCTGAGCTCGAAGCTCGCATTGCGCATCGCCGCCGGGATCACGGTGTTGTGCGGGCTGCCCTTGGCGTTCGCCTCACAGCCGAAGCGCTCGCAATGGCCGCAGTACTGGCAGCGCGCAAGCCGCAGGCCGTAGGGATTGGTGTAAGGCTCGGAGGCGTTCGCCGCCGGCTGTGGGAACGGATGGTAGCCGAGCTCTTGCGCCGCTTCGGTGAACAGGATGTTCGAGTACGCAGGCTCCAGCGGTGGCAGCGGATATTCGCTCTGCCGCACGCCTTCGAAGACGTTTCCGCCGGGGCGCAACTCACCGCGTACGTTGCCCGCGCGGCCGCTGACGCCCGCGACGCGCTCGAAGCGGTCGTAATACGGCTCGAGCTCCTCGTAGCTGATGCTCCAATCCTGAAGCACCATGTCGCCGGGAATGAAATCCGCGCCGTAGCGCTCCTCGTAGAACGTCCTGATCGCATGATCGATGCGCGACCAGCGCCAGGTGACGCCGTTCCAGTGCACGCCCGCGCCGCCGACGCCTTCGCCGGGGAGGAACGAGCCCAGGCGCCGAATGGGCAACGCCGTTTGCTTGACGTTGTTGCGAAAGCTGAGCGTGTCGCGCTCGGCGTTCTGCATGAGCTCCTGGCGTACCGCATACCTGAGCTCGTCGCGAATCATCGGCACGGAGAAGTCGGGATCGGTGCTGCGGCTCGCGCCGCGCTCCAGCCCGACGACGCTCAAGCCCGCGTCGCTGAGCTCCTTGGCGAGAATGCCGCCGGTCCAGCCCATTCCCACCAGAACGACGTCGACTTCCTTGAGTGTAGTGGCCACGCGTCTCAGACCAGATCCAGGATGCTCGTCGAATCGGCGTCGTAGGGCTTGTTGAGGTAGTTCTTGATGTCCTCGGAGTAGATGGCGATGACGCCCGGATAGCCGATCATCTTCCAGGACACCTTGTCGCGGTTGCCGCCGTAGAGCGGATCCGCGAAGAATCCCTCCATGGCGTTCTGCAACATGATCTCGAAGAACATCCGCGCGGGGATTTCCTCGAGGGCGAGCTCGGCGCTCTCCATGCTCTTGAGCACGGCGATCTGCACGTCGGCGGCGAGACGGTCGAATTCCCGGCCGTGCTGCGAGACGCAGTGCGCGTTCACGGCGGCGATACCGCGCCGATAGAGCTCCGCCGGCGTGAGCGGCAGCTGGTAACCCTGCTGCGGGGTACCGGTCTGCCACGGGCCTTGCCGATAAAGCCGCGCGCCCGCGCCCCAGGCGCCGGCGAGCTGCCGGTCGATGAAGATCGCGACGCCGCAGTCGGCGCCGCCAGGCGTCAGCTCGTCGGCCGGTATGAAACGATCGACGGCGGCTTCGATGAATGCCGCTTCCGGCGGTGAGAAGAACTGGTAGGCGGGCAGCGGCGGATCCGCTGCCGCCGGCGCGGGCTGCGCCGCAGCCGGGCCTAACGGCGCTATCGCCGAGATCCCGCCGAGAGCGCCGACCTTCTTTAGAAAGCTGCGGCGGTCATCGTTGCTCATGACGGCTCCCCCTGTTGCCGCAATCGCGCGCGGCTCGGCCGGCCTGCCGAACCTGCCGGCCAGTGTAAGACCTATCGGCGAGCGGCGTCCACGCTCGCCTCACGCTCAAGGGTCGAGCTCGATCTCGCCTGCTTCGCTCAAGGTTCTACCGAGGGCCATGTTGAGCGCTTCGTGGAGCACGCCGCTGAGCTCCGAAGCCCCGATCATGAGACTGGTCGACCACCGGCAAAGCTGGGCGTCGCTGGCGATGAGCTTGAGCAGGCCGCTGGCATCCGGGCCTTGGAAATCAGCCAGCTTCAAGAGCCCGCTGTCGTTGTCCCACGCCAGCGGACCCCGAGTCCAGCCCTGCGGCGGCCAGTCCGAAATGAGATCCTTGAGCTTCACGCTTCCTCCTCCCCGCTCCTCTCGAAGCTCCGAAAACGCCCGTATGCTCGTACGATTGGCTCGCCGGGTCCAGTCTCCCTCCGGTCGCCGTGCTTCCGAGCCGACGGGCCGGCCGGTCTCAAGGCGCGTCCAGCGGCGGACGCCCGTAGCGAACACGGAACCAGTTCAATGCCGGCAGCACGTGCCGGCGGCGCACGAGCCAGCGCTCGACGGCGAACTTGCCCGGGTAGTTCATGATCGTGAGCCCGACGATCAATGTCAGCAGGCCTTGGCCGGGCAGCACCAGCATCATGAAGCCGGTCAGGACGAAGAACAGGCCGATGAGGTTTTTGACGCCGGTCAACAGCAGATGCACGAGCGGATGGCGATACCGCGACCGCAGCCGATGCTCCGTCGAGAAGTAATTCGTCGGCAGACGCACGACGAGCACAGGCAGCAAGATGAATGTGGCGACGATGCTCAAGAGCGAAATGCCGACGAACCACCCGGCGTATTCGGTCGCGACCTCGATCCACTGCGCCGCAAGGTTGCTCAAGACGCGCGACGCTGCTCAGGCCTCAAGGTGCGGCGCCCTCTCCATACTCCATGATCTGGGACTCGAACTCGTGAAACTCGTCGCTGCGGTTACGCTCCATGCAGGCGAACTCCTCGATCTGCCAGTCGACGCGCTCGTAAAAGCGCTGCCCCGTCCACGGCTCGGGATAGGCCACCGGATCCTCGACGGTGATGTCGATCCGTAGACGGCCGTCGTCCGTCGGGCTCAACCGCTCGACGACCTTGAGCTGATCGCTGTGCGGCAGGCCGCGCCGATCGAGCCAGGTGCTGTCGTTGAAATTCACCGTTTCGACGACGAGCGTCTCGTCTTCCCACCAACCGATCGAATCGCCGATCCACAGCGGCGGCAGGTCGTCGCGATGGCCGCGGCCGTCGGTGTAGATCTGCCGGTTTTGGTGGTGGTACTCGAACATCATCAGCACCCGGTCGGGCAACTGGATGATCTCCATCGGAAACGGATGAAAATACACGCGCGGCAGCCCCGGCGGATAGCATTGATACACGGGATCGTTGGACTGCAAGGCCATCACGCCGCGCGGCCCGAAAGTCGGTTTCGACGCCTCGAAGCGCTGCTGCGCCCACGGGCTCATCGCCGGCGGCGCCTCAGTGAAGGCCCAGCCCGAGAAGCCGCGCTGCTCGGGCGTCGGGCTGTGGTTCCAGACCCCGGACAAATCGCCGCCGTGAGCGCGCGTCGGTGTCGCTTGCGAGAACGCCGCGTTCGGCAGCGCGCCGGCGAGCACGACGAGGAATGCAACCCGCATCCACGGCAGGCCCCGCGCATTGTTATCGCTCATTCCTCTCCCCCTGATAACGCCGGCTCGGCGCCAAGGCTACCATCTTTCGCGGCGACGGAGCGCCCAACGCCCGCGAGCCGCAGGATTGCTAGGCGCGAGCTCGCCGGTCGCGCTATTCTCTGCGGAAAAGAGCCGGCGCCGGGGCGGCTCCGGACATGGGCAGGGCGGAGATGCAGATCATCGTGAGACGAGTTCTGGGCTTGAGCCTGATATGCGTGGCGTGCATCGCCGCCGCGCAGGATACCGAGACGTTCGCCGTCCGCTTGTCGCCGATGCCGCTCGACGCCGAGATCCGGACGCTGATTACGGGCTCGGGATCTGGCACGGCGGTGCTCGAGGGCCGGCGGCTCGTGGTCGACGGCTCTTTCTCCGGGCTTCAAGGGCCGGCCACGGTCGCGCGGTTGCACGCAGGCTTTGCGATGGGCATTCGCGGCCCCGCAGTGCTCGATCTCGAGGTCGACTCGGCAGTGTCGGGAAACTTCTCGGGCGAGCTGAGGCTCGCTCGCGAGCACCTCGAGGCTTTGAGAGACCGGCGTCTTTATATCCAGATTCACAGCGAGAGTGCGCCGGACGGCAACCTCTGGGGCTGGTTGTTGCCGTAGCGGCTCGCCCCGATGACTCGCGCCGAAGACTCACGGTAACCGGAGAGACATACAGCCATGCGTAGAGTATCCATTCGTCTCGTCGCCGCTATCGCCTCCCTCGCGGCCGGCAGCAGCCTCGCTCAGACCGGCGCGTTCACCGAAAGTCAGGCGGCCGCGGGTCTCGCTTCCTACCGGCTGCACTGCGCGAGCTGCCATCAGGCCGATCTGAGCGGCCTCAACGAGGCCCGGGCGCTCGTGGGCGTCAATTTCGTGAATGTCTGGCGTGAGCGCACCGCGCGGCAGCTCATCGCCTATCTCGCCGCGACCATGCCGATGCCGCCGGGCGTGCCGGGCAGCCTCGGCGAGCAAACCTACGTCAACGTAGCCGCGTTCATACTGCGCGCCAACGGCGCACCGCCGGGCGATCGCGCGCTCACTCCGTCGAACAGCGTCGTCATCGGCTCGGTCGCGAATCGAGCCGCGGGCGATTACATGAGCGAGCTCGCAGCCGCGGCGCCGGGTGTGGCAAGCGAATCCGTGGGACCGATCGGCGTGACCGTGAGCGGCACGGTCGACAGCTACGCTCCGGTCAGCGACGCGATGCTGCTCGAGAGTCCCAATGACGACTGGCTGATGCTGCGCGGCAATTACGAAGCCTGGAACTACAGCCCGCTGGCCGACATCGGCCGCGACAACGTCGACCGGCTGCAGCTCAAGTGGGCGTGGGCGATGGCCGAGGGCGGGCGCAACGAGCCCGCGCCGGTCGTGCACGACGGCGTTCTGTACGTCAACACCACCGGCAACGTCGTTCAGGCGCTCGACGCGGCCACCGGAGAGCTCATCTGGGAGAGCCACATGGGCCCGAACTTCGCCGCCGAAGCCATGCGCGGCTTGGCGATTTACGACGACAAGGTGATCGTCGCCACCAACGATGCGCGCATCGTCGCGCTTGATGCGGGCAGCGGCGCGCTGGTCTGGGATACGGTCATCGGCGATCGCTCCGCCGGGAATTACAGCTTGTCGAGCAGCCCGATCGTCATCCGCGGCAAGGTGATCTCCGGGCTCGCCCGCTGCGACCGGTTTCAAGAGGAGAAATGCTTCATCAGCGCCTACGACGCCGACAGCGGGCAGGAGCTCTGGCGTTTCAACACGGTCGCGCGCGACCTCGAAGACGGCGGCGACACCTGGGGCGACCTCCCGGATCTCTATCGCGCCGGGGGCGAGACCTGGATCACGGGGAGCTACGACCCCGAGCTGCATCTGACCTACTGGGGTGTCGCGCAGGCCAAGCCATGGATGCCCGTGAGCCGCCACAACAGCGCGCTGGACCGAGTGTTGTTCACGAGCTCGACCTTGGCGCTGAATCCCGACGACGGTTCATTGAGCTGGTACTTCCAGCACGCGCCCGGCGAGTCGCTGGATCTCGACGAGGTCTACGAGCGTGTCCTCGTAGACGTCGGCGGTGAGCGTACGCTGTTCACGATCGGCAAGCCGGGGATACTCTGGAAGGTCAACCGGGTCAACGGCAGCTTCATCGAACAGCAAGAGACGGTCTATCAGAACGTCTTCGAAAGCTTCGATCCGGAAACAGGGACGCCGCGCTATCGTCAGGACATCATCGACAACGCGCCCGGCGAATGGGTGTCGTCCTGCCCGAGCACGGAAGGCGGGCACAACTGGCAGGCGATGAGCTATCACGAGCCCAGCCGCAGACTCGTGATCCCGTTGAGCCAGAGCTGCATGGAAATCCGCGGCCGCATGGTCGAGCTCGTCCCCGGCTCCGGCGGCACGCAGGCGGACCGGCGTTTCTACGAGATGCCCGGCACCGACGGCAACGTCGGCAAGCTCGCCGCCTATGACGTCGCGACGCTCGAGGAACTTTGGTCGATCGAGCAGCGCGCGCCGTTTCTGACCGCGGTGCTGTCGACGGCCGGCGGGCTCGTGTTCGTCGGCGATCTCGACCGGCGTTTCCGCGCCATCGACGTCGATAGCGGTGAGGTGCTCTGGGAGACGCGGCTTGCGACCTCGGTGCAGGGTTTCCCGATCACCTATCGCGTCGACGGCGTGCAGTACGTCGCCGTGCCGACGGGTCTGGGCGGCGGCAGCCCGCGCGTCGTGCCGGGGCTCATCGCTCCCGACGTGCGCCATCCGCCGATGGGCAACGCGCTCTACGTGTTCGCGCTGCCGGATCGTTGAGACAGCGCTCTAGCCCTTGCCCTGCGTCAACGGCGTCCACCGCGCTACGCGGCGCCGAAGCCGCTCCTCGGCCGACGTCTCCCCGTCATAGTCGACGGGCTCGGCGAGCGGCAGATCGCGCGGCGCATGCTCGAGCGCATTGAGGTTCACGGTGGCGCGGTCTCCGCTGGGTGTTGCGACGACCGCTGCGATATACGTTCCGCAGCGCCGGCAGATTAGAAAATCGGCCGTTTTCAGTCCGAAGCGGTAGCGGTTGAGCTCCGCCGGCTGCTCGATTCTGAGCTCGACGGCGCCGGCCGGATCCGACATGGAAACGGCGCCATGACGCCTGCAAAAGGAGCACTGACAGGCGCGCACCGACCAAGTCGCCGGCGGCTCGTCGGTGTAGTAGGCGTATCCGATCGCGCCGCAGTGACATGTTCCGAGGTATCGCTGCCGCGTTTCGACAGTCTCACTCCATACTTCGCGTCGAAGGTCCTCCTTCTCCGCGGCTCTTTCCTTGCCGTCGGTGTGCCGGTGCGCCTTGCGCAGAATGTCGGGCGGCTTGGGCGTCATGATGAGAATCGATATCGTTCAGCCTATTCTCTAACCCATCCGCCCGACAAGCCAAAGCGCGACCTCGGGGTAGGCGATCAGCAACGCGAGCACCAGCAGCTCACCGATCACGAACGGGAACACGCCGAGAAAGATCTCTTCCATCGGCACCTCGGGCGCGACGCGTCGCATGATGAAGACGTTCGCGCCGATCGGCGGGGTGATCAGCGCGAGCTCGGCCATGATGACGACGAACACACCGAACCAGACCGGATCGATGCCGATCTCGGTCACGACCGGAAAAACGAACGGTATCGTCAGCACCAGCATGCCGAACACGTCGAGCATCGCGCCGAGCACGAAGTAGAGCACGATCAGCAGCAACAGCAGCTCGACGCGGCCGAGCTCGGCGGCGATGATGGCGTCGACGAGAAAGTCCGTCACGCCGGTCACCGCGAGGAAGCGCGCGACCAGATAGCCGCCGACGATGATCGCGAAGATCATCGCGCTGATCAGCGCCGTGCCGCGCAGGGCCGCCGCGACGCCGTCGCGGCTGAGCTTGCGCCGGATCAGCGCGGTCACGAGCACGCCGACGCAGCCGATGCCGGCCGCCTCGGTCGGCGTGAAGATGCCCGCGTAGATCCCGCCGATAATGAGAATGAACAAGCCTGTGACGGGCCCGAGCCGCGAAATCGAGCCGATGCGCTCGCGCCAGCTCGCCGGCGGCCCCTTCGGTCCGAGCTCGGGGTCGAGGATGCAGCGCGCGAGGATCAATCCTGAGAACATCAGCGCGGTGACGATTCCGGGGACGATGCCGGCGACGAACAAGGCGCCGATCGAAGTTTCGGTCATGACGCCGTAGAAAATGAAGATCAGGCTCGGCGGTATCAATATCCCCAGCGTGCCCGAGGCTGCGAGCGCGCCGGTCGCGAGCCTCGCGTTGTAGCGGTAACGGCGCATCTCGGGCATGACGATGGTGCCCATGGTCGCGACCGTCGCGATGCTCGATCCCGTCACGGCGCCGAAGCCGGCGCAGGCGAGCACGGAGGATATCGCCATGCCGCCCGGCACGCGGCCGACCCACTTGCGCAAGCCCTCGTAGAGATCGCTCGCGAGCCCGGCGTGATAGAACAGCTGCCCCATGAGCACGAACAAGGGCACGGTGACGAAGACGAAATCGCGGCCGTGCTCCCAGGGAATCAGCGCAGCCTGCGCCATCGTCGGCAGAGCGCCCTCGACGATCCAGAGACCGGCCAAGCCCGTGAACGCCATCGCAAAGGCGATGGGCACGCCGAGCGCGAGCAATGCGATCAGCAGGACGACCCCGCCGAAGCCGTAAGCAATCAGGTCCATGAGCGCCCGTCCGATTCACAGCCCCGATGCGCCGCGACCGGGTTGACGATCAAGCGCGCGACGAACACGGCGCCGCAAACGGCGATGAAGGCCATGAACGGCCACAAGGGTGTCGCGAGCTCCTCGCCGGTCTCGTCGATATACGCCATGTAGCGCGTGAAGATCGCCGCTTGAACCGTCAGCAGAGCGAAGAACGCGACTCCTGCAAACGCCGAGAGCACGTCGGCCGCAAGCCGCCAACGCGCCGACAAACGCAGATAGAAGATCTCCATCCGGATGTGATGACCGCGGTCCCATGCCGCCGGCAGCGCCGAGAACAGCGCGACGAGCAACAGCAGGCCGTTGGCGTCTCGGCTCCATTGCAACGGCGCGTTGAAGAAATACCTGAGCAGCACGTCGATCGTCACCAGGCCGAGCAGCGCAGGCAAGGCGCCGTAGACGCCGAGCGCGAGCAATCCGTCGGATGCGCGAGCCGAAAGGCGATCGAGATGGGCGACGATTCGCTCCGCTGTCGCGCCGGTCATAGGTCGATGATTCCCAAGACCGGGCGGGTCGCGACGCGCTCGTTGAGCTCGGCGTTCGTCAGCGGCGCGTATTCGAGGGCTAAGGCTTGCATCTCCTCGATGAGCTCGCGGGCGTGCAGCCCCTGCGATTGGTAAGTGTCGATGTACCGCTGCCTGATGGGCGCCACGGCAGCGCGAAAGCGCCCGCGCTCCTCCTCGTCGAGCTCGATGATCTCGACGCCGCCGTCGCGCAGGGTCGCAAGCGCCCGTTGATCACCCTCGCCGCTGTAGTAGTTCTGCACGGCGATCTGACTGCGTATGCGCAACAGGCGGTAGAACTGCTCCTTGAGATCCCGCGGCAAGGCATCGAAGCGCTCGCGGTTGAGACAGTAGTGCAAGAGCAGCACGTTGAGATCGATGCGCGTGTAATACGGCCCGATCTCCTGCAAGCGATACGACGCCATGTCCGAAACGCTCAACGCGATCGCATCGACGATGCCGCGCTGCAAGGCCGTATAGACCTCGGCGGCGGCGATCGCGACCGGCACGGCGCCGAGCTCGCGAAAGATCTCGGTGACAAGGCCTCCCGTGACCCGCATCTTGACGCCCCGCAAGTCCTCGAGCCTGCGGATAGGCCTTTTCGAGATGATGTTGTAGGGGCTGGTGGCGTCGCAATGCGCGAGGTAAACGCCCATGCGCTCGTATTCGGCCTTGAAATACTTCGGATGCAGCTCCTCGACGACCAGGCTCGCAACCTGCGGAGTCGGAAACAGAAACGGCAGCTGCGTGGCGTGCAGCAGCTTGAAGCTGCCGGGTTGATAGGTCACGTAGCCGTGCGTGTAGTCGGTGATGCCGGTCACGGTCGCCTTGAAGCCGTCGACGGGATCGTGCAGCAGCTGGTCGGTGAACGGCGCGAACCGGAGGCGGCCCTCGGTTTCGCGCTCAACGAGCTCGGCGAAAGGCACGAAGGCCCGCGCAAACAGCCCGTGCGAGCGCGGCACGTGCGAGGTATAGCGCAGCACGATCGGCTCGGCCTGGCTGACGCGGCTGCCGGCGAGCCACGGGGCCGCGGCCGCAGTGCCGGCCAGCGCGCCCACGAGCGCACGACGCGCCTTGTCGACGTTCATCGAGCTGTCACTCATGCGGTCTTATTGTCGTTTTCTGCTGCCTCGGGTTGCATGATAGGGTAGCGGCGCGGCGGGGGATACTCGGAAAAGTGGCCAAGAAACTCAACGAGCGCATTCGCTACGAGCCGATCAGCGAGCGTCGGCGGCTCAAGCTTCCGGACGACGCACGCATTGTCGTGTGGACGGTTGTCACGGTAGAAGTCTGGGATCCGACGGGGCCGCTGCCGCGGCAAGTGCTTACGGCCCCAGGGGGTCGGCGCTGGCAACCGGACGTGCCCAACTGGTGCTGGTCCGAATACGGCGCGCGCGTCGGCTTCTGGCGCATGAAAGACGTGCTCGACGAGTTCGGCATCAAGGCCACGCTGTGCATCAATGCGGCGGTTTGCGATCACTATCCGCAGATCGTCGCCGCCGCGAAAGCCGCCGCCTGGGAGTTCATGGGGCACAACCTCGTGCAAAAGCCCATGCACCTCATGGAAAACGAGCGCCGGGCGATCCGCGACACCGTGGAGCGCATCAGCGAGCACAGCGGCAGGCCGGTGCGGGGCTGGATGGGGCCGGGCCTGACGGAAACCGACGACACGCCCGATTATCTGACCGAAGCGGGCATCGAGTACACGGCCGACTGGGCCGTCGACGATCAGCCGTGCCCGATCGAGACGAAAAACGGCACGCTCTACTCGATTCCCTATTCAGTCGAAACCAATGACGTCGTGATCAGCGCCATTCAGACGCAGCCGTCGTCGGCGATCTACGACCGCGTCATGGATCAATTCGAGTGCCTATACGAGGAGGGCGCGGATCAGCCGCGGGTGCTGTCGATCTGCTCGCATCCGTATCTTTCGGGTGTTCCGCACCGGATCAAGTATTTCAAGCGGATCTATGCCGAGCTCGTGAAACGGCCGGGCGTGTTGTTCTGGACCGGCGATCAGGTCATCGACTGGTACAAGCAAGCGGTTGCGGCTGCGCGCTAGAAGCGCGGTGAAGGATCGATCAGTCCTCGTCGTCGCGAGTCGTCGCGCGGTCGATCGAGCCGACGTCGAGCACCGGTGAGGCGTCCAGGCCCTGGGCATCCATGAGATCCGCGAGCTGTTGCAGCGCCGCGAGGATGCCATGCTTTTCCCATTCGCGAAGCTGTCCCAAGCCGCGCAACACGCGCGTCTGCAGGACCATCGGGGCCTGGTCGAGCCGCTCGCGGCCGCTTCGTGTGATGTTCACCTTCACCTGGCGGCGATCGGAGTCGCCCCGGCGCCGTTGCACGAGACCCTGCTGCTCGAGCCGGTCGACGAGCGTAGTCACCGTGCCTTGCGCGAGACCGACGCGGCTCGCGATGGTGCCGACCATGAGCTCGGGCTCGGATGCCAGAAGATCCAGCACAAGTAGTTGCGAAGTTGTGAGCCCCGTTTGACGCGCGAGCTTCTTCGAGTCGAGCTCAGTCGCCCGAATTAGCCGTCGCAGCGACCTGACGACCTCGTTATCGATGGAGGAATTCATGGTCCGCGATCAGTGTACCCCAAGCGCGGGAGCGCCGATCGAGGCGGGTACCTCCTCACTCTTGGATATTTTACATTGATTAACAAAATAGTAATGACTGAGATTGCCATGAAGTCTTGCTATACTGCGCCACCTCCGAGGGTAATACTTCGAAGGTAGATAGAAATTATTTCGAGAGAACAGGGTTTTAGGTCCGTGACGAGCATCCCCGGCCGGGCCGGCGTCGAGCGTGTCTAGCGAGGACGACACGGCGTTCGCCGTTCGGGTGCCCGGGGTTCGCGACGGCCGGCAGGTCCACGAGCTGATCTCGACCTGTCCGCCGCTCGACGAGAATTCGATCTACTGCAATCTACTGCAATGCACGCATCTTGCGCAGACCTGCGCGCTGGCCGAGGACCGCGCCGGCGTCGTCGGCTTCGTGTCGGCCTATCGGTTGCCTGAGGCGCCGTGGAACCTCTTCGTCTGGCAAATCGCGGTGGCCGAGCGCGGCCGAGGCGTCGGGCTCGCCAAGCGCATGCTCTGCGACATCCTCGCGCGACCCGCTTGCCGGGGCGTGAGGTACATCCGCGCGACGGTCACGCTCGACAATCAGCGGTCGCGGGCGATGTTCGACGGCTTGGCGAAGCAGTTGGACGCGCCCAGCGAGACGACCAAGCGATTCGACGCGGCAATGCATTTCGGCGGCAGGCATGTTTCGGAGCACGAGATCGTCATCGGACCCTTCGATTTCTCTCCCATCAAACGAAGAGAGGTTTCATGAGCACTCCAGTCAAATTCCTAGACGTCAAAACCAAAGCGGGCTCCACCTTCGAGCGCATGGAGTCCGGCGTTCGTTCGTACTGTCGTTCCGTGCCCGTCGTCTTCTCGAAGGCATCGGGGGTCGAGCTGTTCGACGCGGAGGGGACGCCCTATCTCGACTTTCTCTGCGGCGCGGGGAGCTTGAACTACGGGCACAATCATCCGATCCTGCGCCGCGCGCTGGTGGAGTACATCGCCGAAGCGGGAGTCACTCACAGCCTCGACTTCCATAGCGTCGCCAAGGAGCGTTTTCTCGCTCAGTTCGAGCACCTGATCCTCAAGCCCAGAAAGCTCGACTATGCCGTGCAATTCACTGGGCCGACCGGCACAAACGCCGTGGAGGCCGCGCTCAAGCTCGCGCGCAAGGTAACCGGCCGAGAATCCGTAGTCAGTTTCACGAACGCGTTTCATGGCGTGTCGCTGGGCGCGCTCGCGGTAACCGGCAACGAGTATCACAGGGCCGTCGCGGGCGTGTCGATGCCGGGATCGCTGCGCGCGCCTTTCGACGGCTACATGGGCGCGGACATCGATACCCTCGATTACCTGGAGAAGGCGCTCGATGATTCCAGCAGCGGTTTCGGGCATCCGGCCGCGATCATCATCGAGACGGTCCAAGGCGAGGGGGGTCTCAACGTCGCGAGCCCCGAGTGGCTGCGCCGGCTCGCGGCCTTGTGCAAGCAAAGGGCCATACTGCTCATCATCGACGATATTCAAGCCGGCTGCGGCCGCACCGGAGAGTTCTTCAGCTTCGAATCGGCGGGCATCGTTCCCGACATGGTGACCTTGTCGAAATCCTTGAGTGGCTACGGCCTGCCGTTCGCGGTGCTGCTACTCGAGCGCGGGTTGGATCACTGGCAGCCCGGCGAGCACAACGGCACGTTTCGCGGCAACAACCATGCCTTCGTCACCGCAACGGTGGCGCTAGAGACGTTCTGGAGCACGCCGAGCTTCGCGCACGACGTGAGGCGCAAAGCGTCACTGTTGAAGGCACGGTTGACCAAGACTGCGGAGCGCTGGAACGGCCGGCTCAAGACTAAGGGCCGCGGGCTCATGGTCGGCCTCGAATGCGACAGCGGTCAAACAGCCGCCGCGATCTGCGCCGCGGCGTTCAAGCGCAAGCTCATCATGGAGACCAGCGGTGCCGACGGCGAGGTGGCCAAATGCCTGCCTGCGTTGACGATTACCGACGCCGAGCTCGAGCGCGGCATGTCGTTGTTCACCGAAAGCGTCGCCGAGGTCATGCAGCAGTGATCGTTCGCAAGCTTGCGGATGCGCAGCACAGCGCCAGGCGTGTCGTGACCAAGAACTGGGAAAGCACACGCCTGTTGCTTGCGGACGACCGCATGGGCTTTTCCTTCCATATCACGACGATCTATGCCGGCACCGTGACGGAGATGTGCTACCGGCATCATCTGGAGTCGGTCTACTGTCTCTCGGGGCGGGGCGAGCTTGGCAATCTCGACGACGGCACGGTGCACGCCATCGAGCCCGGCACGATCTATATACTCGACCGGCACGATCATCACGTGCTGCACGCGCACACGGAAATGAAGATGGCCTGCGTCTTCAATCCGCCACTGACCGGCCAGGAGGTGCATGACGAGTCAGGTGCCTATCCGGCTGCGATCGCCGCCAACGAACGATGAGACCCGCCGCCCGGAATCGTCTCGATCCCTATCCGTCCCGGTGCACTGAGACCCCGGACGTTCTGGCCCGAAACGATCCCGTCGTATACGGCCGGCACGACCGCGACGCTCCCTTCGCCGCCGGGCAGCTCGTCCGCTATGAGCGAGACGGCTTCCTCATCCTCGAGCCGCCGTTCGAGACGGCGGAGCTTGCGCTTCTGCAAGCCGAGCTCGAGCGCTTGCGAGCATCGGTAGGCGCATCGGATTTCGTCATTGCCGAGCCCGGCGATTCCACGCTGCGGTCGATCTTCCGCGTGCACGAGCTCAGCCCGCTGTTTCGCCGGCTGGTTCGCGACGCGCGGCTCGTCCGGCGCGCGGAATACCTGCTCGGCGGCCCGGTCTACGTGCATCAAACAAGGCTCAACTACAAGCCGGGCCTGCGCGGCAAGGAGTTCTACTGGCACTCCGATTTCGAGACCTGGCACGTCGAGGACGGCATGCCGCGGATGCGGGCCGTCAGCGTCTCCATCGGCTTGTCCGAGAACACCGAGCACAACGGCCCGCTCATGCTGATCCCGGGCTCGCATCGAGACTATATCGCCTGCGTCGGCGAGACGCCGTCGCACCATTACCGTGAGTCGCTGCGCAAGCAGGAATACGGCGTGCCCGATCCGGACATTCTCGCGGCGCTCACGCGGCGCGGCGGCATCAAGAGCGTCGTTGGACCGCCCGGGACGACGGTGATGTTCGACTGTAACGCGATGCACGGCTCGAACGGCAATATCACTCCGCAGCCGCGGTCGAACGTCTTCATCGTTTACAACAGCGTGCACAACGCGCTGCAATCGCCCTTCGGTCCGGAGAAGCCGAGACCCGAGTTTCTCGCGGCGCGCTTGAGCTTCGAGCCGCTCGAGCCGATAGCGGGGAAATTGCCGCCCGGAGCCGACGACGGCCGATGATGCTGGCCAGCTTCACCCTGGCCTTGGCATTGTTCGTGGTCGTCGGTATCAGCTCGGCCGCCTACAGCCGCGGCACCAAGGCGGACTACTATCTGTGCAGCCAGTCGGTCCCGCCGGCTTTCGTCGGTCTGTCCGCGGTCGCGACCAACAACTCGGGCTTCATGTTCATCGGTCTCATCGGATTCACTTTCGCCGTGGGTATCGCATCTCTGTGGCTGATGCTCGGCTGGGTCGTCGGCGATTTCCTGATGTCGCTGGTCGTGCACGAGCGCTTGCGGCGGTTCACCGAAAGGCGAGGTGAGGTTACGTTCGCGGGCGTCCTCGCCCGCTGGTGGGGCACCGAGCACGCGGTTCTGCGACGAATCATCGCGATACTGACGCTGGTTTTTCTGGGCACCTATGCCGCGGCCCAGCTCAATGCCGGCGGCAAGGCCTTGCAAGCGCTGTTCGGCTGGGATCCCAGGAGCGGCGCGTTGATCGTCGCCGCGATCGTCGCGGCCTATTGCCTCGCGGGCGGCATGCGCGCGTCGATCTGGACCGACGTGGCCCAATCCGTCGTCATGTTCGTCGCGATGGGGGCGATGCTGGCGATCGGGCTGGCGACGGTGGGTGGGGTCGGGAGCGCGGTCGCGGGCTTGTCTAGGGTTCCCGGCTACCTCGATCCGTTCCCTCCCGATCTTCTGCTGCCGGGCGCGGCGGGCATGCTGCTGTTCGTCGTCGGCTGGATGTTTGCCGGCATGAGCGTGATCGGCCAGCCGCATATCATGGTCCGGTTCATGGCACTGAACGATCCCAACTCGCTTGCTCGCGCACGCGTCTACTACTATGGGTTTTTTACGCTGTTCTACGGCATGGCCGCGTGTGTCGGCTTGCTGTCGCGATTGTTGTTGCCCGAGCTTGAGACGCTCGATCCGGAGCTGGCCTTGCCGATGATGGCCGTCGAGCTGCTGCCGCCGGTTTTCGTCGGCGTCGTCATCGCCGGAATCTTTGCCGCGACGATGTCGACGGCGGACTCGCTGGTCTTGAGCTGCTCCTCAGCACTGACACACGATCTCCTGCCGCAACGTATAGAACGTCCCCTGGAGCTCAAGGCCGTGACCTTGCTGGTCGTGTTGCTCGCGCTGGCGATTGCCGTCTATGGGACTCAGAGCGTGTTCAGTCTCGTGATCTTCGCCTGGTCCGCTCTTGCAAGCGCTTTCGGGCCGTTGCTGTTCATCTATGCGCGCGGACACCAGGTGACTCAGGCGCTGGCCGTCGCAATGATCCTCGTCGGCCTGTGCACCGCGCTCGCATGGCGCGGGCTCGGCTGGCAGGACATGGTCTACGAAGGCATGCCCGGAATGCTCGCGGGCGTGCTCGTGTTCGAGCTTTCGCGGCCGTGGCTGGAACGTCTCTTGCCTGAAAGGCGGCTCTAGCTCTTCGCGCGCTGGCCGGAGTGTGTTTTCAGCGCAGCGGCCTTTCGCTTGCCGTCACGGCGCTCGTTGAGCCCTACCACGATCAGTTGAGCTTCGCGCTTCACCGCCCTCAAGCTGCCGCGCCGATAGCCGGTGATCGTGTTGTCGTCTCGATTGATCCTGTAGCAATACCAGTCGTCGCCGTCATTGCCGCTGGGCGGCTGACAACGATCGACCGAAACCAGCTCGAACTTGCTCTCCTCTCGGGTCTGCGCCGTCATTGAAGCTCCTGGCGTTGCTACGTTGCGAAGAATCCGCGCCTTCAGTCGAGCGAGATGATGCGAATGTCGAAGGTCAGCGTCTTGCCGGCAAGCAGGCTGTTGAAATCCAGGACGATCGTATCGTCGCGGACCTCGTGCACGCGTATCGGGCCGTCATAGCCCTCTGCGCCGAGTATCGTTCCGGCGACACGGGCGTCCTCAGGGATCTGCGCAATGGGCACTTCCTGGAATGCTTCCGGATTCACCTCGCCGTAGGCATCGTCGGGCTCGAGCGTGACCTGCTTGGTATCGTCCACGGCCAAGCCGACGAGAGCCTCCTCGAGGGCGGGGAGGATTTGCCGCTCGCCGTGCACGTAGCTGAAGGCATCCCCGCCGACGTTGCTCTCGACGACCGTGCCGTCGCTGAGGCTCAACGTGTATTCGAATCCCACCGTCTTGCCGGTTTCTATCACTGATTCCTCCTCTTGAGCGAATCCGCCGTGCGCCAGCAAGGTGGTGCCCAGAACGATGAGTGCGAGCTTGCCTGGTTGAAGTCGACTCATGATTTTCATCGAGTTGCGTGAGTTGATAGCGTCACCTGGCGTCAGGGGCAACCGCGGCGCTCGGGTCGATGTCGGCGTGCAGGGACGGGAACGCGGTAGGCTGATATTACCGTAACACGTTGAGTACAAAAGGTAAAAGCCCTCGAGACGACGGTCTCAGCGCGTCTTTTACGGCGCGCCAGGCGGCGGCAGCCGTCGCCGCGTCGCTTGCTCGAAATCGTAGGCCAGGCCGATCAGGCGCGGCTCGCTGCAGGCGGGGCCGCTGAAGCTGACACCGAAAGGCGCGGGTCGCGCATCGAATCCGTCCGGAAACGGCGGCTCGGCGGCATTTTCGGCCATGCCGAAAGGCACGATCACGCTCGGGTAGCCCGGTCGCGCGGCGATGTTCGCGCCGCGGTTCAGCGGAAACAGCAGCGCGTCGAGATCGTGCTCCGCGAGCGCCGCGTCGATCCCGTGCGGGCCCGTGAGCTCGATGTCCTTGGCGCGATCCGCCTCGTAGCGCGCGCGATCGGCCTCGATGTCGATTTCGTCCGAGATATCGAGCAGCGCCTGCTCGTATTTGAGCGTTCCAAGCGATGCGTGCTCGCGGTTCCAGGTGCGAAGCTCCGTGAGCGTTGCCACCGGCGCGCCGTCACCCAGCGAGGCGAGCCAGGCGTTGAAGTCGCGCTTCATGCCGTACTTGAACACGATCGAGCAATGCGAGTCGTTGCCGCGTGTCGCGGCTTCGCTCGCACAGATGTTCCAACGGAAGTAGTTACGCTCGGGGTCGGGATCGACGACGCTCGGGATCTCGGCTGGGTCGACGACGATCGCGCCTTCGCGCCGCAGCACCGCGACGGCCTCGTTCATGAGCGCGACCTGATCGGCGTTCAGCCCGCCGCGGGGATTCTCGGCGCCCGGCACCGCCGTGCTCTCGATGAAGCCGGCGCGCGGGACGCCGATGCGCGCGCCATGCAGGCTGTCGGCGTCGAGAAAGACCGTGTAGTCGCCGTCGGCCGGCCGCTCGCAGCGGCCCGCTGCCGGGTCGTTCGGGTCGGGTGCGGAGCCTTCGAGCACGCCGAGCAGAATCGCGGCGTCGGTAACCGTTCTCGCCATCGGCCCGGCGGTATCCTGATCGGCCGTGATCGGAATGATGCCGTAGCGGCTCACGCGCCCGACGGTCGGCTTGATGCCGACGAGCATGGTCTGACCCGACGGCGACAGAATCGAGCCCGAGGTCTCGGTGCCGACGTTGGCGGCCCAGAGATTCGCGGTCGTGCCGATGCCGGAGCTCGATCCGCCGGTCGACAGCACCGGCATGCCGTCGCCGACGCCGGGCCGCGGGTCGCGCCGAGGATCGTAGGGATTGAAGCCGTAGCCGCCGAGCGAGCTGTAGTTCGCGGGCATGCTGAACGGATCGCCGGCGACCCAGTTGGCGAGCTCGGTCATGACCGTCTTGGCGATGATGACCGCGCCGGCCTCGCGCAAATTCTGCGTGAGCGTTGCGTCGTATGGCGGCAGCAACCCCTCGAATGCGAGCGCTCCTCCGGTCGTCGGCATATCGGTCGTATGGATGTTGTCCTTGAGCGCGATCGGGATGCCGTGCAGCGGCCCGCGAATCCGGCCCGCCGCGCGCTCGGCATCGAGCCGCGCGGCGGCTGCGAGCGCATTCGGGTTGACGGTGATCGTCGGGTTCAGCAGGTTCTCGTAGTATGCGATCCGCGTCATATAGCGCTGCAGCAGCTCTTCAGAGGTCAGGCGACCTTCTTCCATCGCTTGCTGCATCTCGGGGATCGTGGCCTCGACGACGTCGAACGCTGCGGCTTGCACTGCGCGTTGCCCGCCGCCGTCGACATTCATCTCGCATGCGCTGAGGACGGCGGCTGCCGCAAGGGCCGAGCAAACGAGGAGGTTTCTTGGCGTCATCGTAGAGCGTCGTTCCAGCTCGGGTCATTCTACCGGTTTGGGGCACGATGGAACCTATCGCTGCCGCGACCGTATACTTTCGATGTGCCCAAGGTATGCTTAATT
>Ga0214472_10002623_pt1 | contig 19247 bp, 28 predicted proteins | sample RVTome_6_FD_207662 | JGI IMG/M metagenome (GOLD analysis project Ga0214472, IMG submission 207662) | Soil microbial communities from uranium-contaminated site in the Upper Colorado River Basin, Wyoming, United States - RVT140D175 | ecosystem: Environmental > Terrestrial > Soil > Contaminated >...
TAGGTGTAACGAAAGCCCAGTTACCAGATGGGTTATTAGGTGTAACGAAAGCCCAGTTACCAGATGGGTTATTAGGTGTAACGAAAGCCCAGTTACCAGATGGGTTATTAGGTGTAACGAAAGCCCAAAACTTACCTGTCCTGCAACTAAGACAGGTGGCATCCGGATAAGCCATACAAACCGGTATAAGCGTGCAAACCATGTGGGTCTCTGCACGAGCAAGGTACTACACAAATAAAGAATGTGTCAGACCTTATAAAGTTAGGAGGGTACACTTATAGTGAAGGCCAGCTGTAGGTGTGCCCTTTCTTTTTACAAGTGTGTACTCCAGTATGAGTTTAGTTTATTGAGTTTATACTAGAATGCACAGGAGAACCATGCATTTTGTAAGTATTCCGGAATACTTCGGGATGATGAAGAGGAGTGACTGCTGTATGACATGGCCGTAGCTTAATCCCAAACCTTAGAGAACCAGGGCCGAAGAAGCACACGTGAAAACACAGCGGTAACATGGGGCCGCGCATAACAAAAACCCCTACCTGTCCATGCCCCTTAGACTGCCTGTAATGCTATCTAAGGGGCTTTCTCTTGCAGGGTATACCCTAGTATACCCTTTATCTTATCTATCTTACAGCTCATTACGGAAGGTCTCATTTGAATCGAGGTATTCCGGAATACTTCTGAGTGATGAAGAGGAGGCAGCTTAATGACTACAGCCGAGGTATGCACCGTAGTATTACTCTTCAGTATATTCATACTGATGATACTCATGATAGATATCTTAAAAGATATCGACCTCAAAGTACAACGAACGGTATGTGCTACCAGAGACATCGACCTTCGATTGAAACTGTGTGCTGGACGACTCAACAAACTGATGGGGTCAAGCCATGTGGATACCTGAGTTTGTACTGTCACTTGCAATTATTATTGCAGGTGTAGAGTCACCTGCCGTTCAGTGGGAAGAGACGTTCTCTTCTGAACAGCAGTGTGAGGAAGCACGTGACCGCCGGATGGAGGACTATAGTAACGGTTGGTATGGTGATCGTACCCTCGTCGTGTCCCCTTGTCATCAACGTATAGTTCATTAGGAGATACTCGTGGTAGAAGCAGTGATGTGGATCATCCTGGTGACAACAGATGGTAAGACAGAGATGGATTTTCGTAGGTACTACCAAAGTTGGGAGGAATGTAAGACACAGGAGTTGAAGTGGAACAGTGATGGCTTTCGCTATCAGCCGGAAGGCTGGACACTCAAGTCAACCAAGTGTACTAAGTTTTTACAACCCTTATTAAAAGTGGAGTAACACACACTATGATCCCTGCAGTTATGCTGACGATGATCCTCTCTTACGGTAATGCACAGATGGTGTTCACCGAACCAGTGGAGGATCAAGAGACGTGCGAGCAGAGCTTGTACTTCATCGTCTCTACTCAACCCATGAGTCCTTTCAAGAAGTGGACTATTGAGGATATCTCTTGTACCCCAGTAGAAATACTGGAGGAACAGGTGGACTGGCTTGATGAAGGCGAGGAGTTTAACCTGTAACAAGGTATTCCGTAATACTTTAATCTCATATCAGGAGAGAAGAATGAACGTAATTAAAAAGATGTGTCAATGGATTGGCATTCGCAAGGTAAGGAAATCCATCTCCGAGGAGGATGCTAAGTGGCTGGATACTGTAGCCGCTCACCCTCCCGAAGCTGATGAGGAGGAGTCGCCTGCTACATGCCCCTACTGTGAGGATGAAATTGATGTGGTCCTTGGGTGTGATTGTCCGAGTTCTTGTCTTATCGCTATCAGGGACGATAGCTTGGAGCGATTCTATGGGGTGGCACAGGTAACCCCAAGGGAACGAGATGCCATGACAAACATCTTCGATAGTAATGGCATCCACTATTACGATGAGGAGGTGGGCTCTTCTTATAACAGTCTGGAAGAGTTTGTCACGGTCTTGAATGAGTCCCAGGACTGTGCGGACGAGGCTATCAACCAGGTTGAGGAGGACCTGAGAATAGAGCAGGTTAGTAATAGTCCTGAAACCATTGGGGATCTTATCAAACGACAATTGGTTGACGATTGATAATCATTGACACAGCCCTAGAAGATGGGGTCATCAGGATACAAGGATTGGACAGGGGAGTTCTATCTAAAGTATTCGAAGACCTTGTCAAGGGGCAGGATATCAAGTGGGTTTGCCTCACTGTGCACCGAGAGCATGGATTGAATCGGTATGTAAATGAGGTGGATAAAATCAAACAGTATCTATTAACGGGAGACCCCAAGTTATTTTACTGTTGGAATAAGAAAACGCACAAGCGTTTCGACAAGAAGATCAAAACAATTTGGGAGGAGAAGGATGAACAGAGATGACATTACTCTGGCCGGTAGACTACGGGCTTTGAGAGAGTCACGTTCATGGACTCAAGAGGGGGCAGCTGAAGAATGTGACGTAAGCTGCGGGTGCTATCAGAAGTATGAGTCAGGTGAATCCTTGCCAAACTTCAAATCATTAGTGAAAATCTGTCGGGCGTACCAAGTGAGCCCGAGCTACTTCATTACTTGGAGAAAGAAGGATGAGGCATCTGAAGAAGATAGTCCAAGCGGGTGACAGTCCAAGTTCTGTTTACTTCTGGCTGTACGTATACTATGTGTACGAAAAGCTCAGTGTTGTTGAAACAGAACTGAGACTCCGAGAGGATGACATCAACGTTACTGTAACTGAGAACGTATCTCAAAGGGGTGGCATCACCCTAACTGTGGAATGGGACAACAATTACACACGAATGGATGTCCCTGTTACTTACTTAGGGGTGTTAGCAAAGGAGAAATATAACCATGCGTTCAGTGAATACACAGTGCACCACCACGGAATTCTGTGTGTCTCTGATGATGTTAACTTCTGTTGATAAGAGTATAGATATTATGGTCTATCCACCTAGCATCTTCAAGACAGAGGATGCTAGCTAGATCGTCCACACAACAGAGAGGTGATCATGGTAAGTTATGGAAACCTAATGAAAGGTGATAGGGTATTCGTCAAGCTGTCTAGCTGGAAGACGGTCAGCACCGAACCAGGTGTTGTTCTATGCAAATACTTAGACCCAAACATACAAGGTGTAAATAGGTATCGAGTACTGGTAAACCTTCCGCATCTCAGTGCGGTAAGCAATCTGTGCATCACAATGCTCAAGCGGGACAGCTGGTACAATCCGGATGTGACTAAGACACCGCGTCTTCATGCTGAGGGCCACAAGTACCTTATGGGTAGGGGTTTGGAAGACTTTAGTGATTGCCCCTTTGGTGACCTCAACAGGGCAGAGTTTGAGTTTGAGATGTACAAGCTGCTGCTATCTAAAGGAGTCAGCCTTCTTCCACAAGAGGTACTTAACTATGAGTAATGGGCCACGTATTACTGCCTTCCATACGGAAGACGAAGAGATTGCAGAGGTAGCCTTTCGCTTGACACTTATCAAGTACCGTAACCCCAGTAAGGCTACTGAAATTATCAAGGGGATCATGGATCAGACGGAACAACATACTCACAGAATTCTTGGAGGTGTGCATGGCAAAGACAAAGAAAATTAAAAAGCTTACTAACGATGAGCTGCGTGCACGGTACAGAGGTAGACTCGTACTGTTTAAAGATGCTCTTGGTGTGGAGTATCAAGGGCTGATGCTCAACCTCAAGGATGAGACTGATGAGGTTGAAGTCAGTCATCGGCAGACCAAGTACACCGTACCCAAGAAAAATGTGAGGTGGTTGTGAAGTGATTCCAAAAAATGTATACACTCCTCCGAAGGTAGCAAAGGAATTGCTTCGGGAAATTCAGGCTAAAGGAAGTCTGTCCTCAGAAGCAATGAAGTTCATGTTCAAGTATGATATCTCCCTGACTAAATGTTTTCTTGCTGGGTATTTTACTGAGCATCATCAGTTACCGTACTTGGATTCCTTGCAAGCAGCCGTCTGGGTTGCCAGAAAACTGGAGGTTAAGTTGTATGAACCTTAAAAAATTGTTTGATGAAGTAATCCCAAAGATGGGATTGAGTGGATGGGTGATGGTTGTGGCCGTGTCATTGCTTGTCCTTTTCTTTCACGGTCAGAGTTTGGAGTAACACAAAATGAAAGTTAACACCAAGGTAGCAGCCATCGCAGTCGTCTCCACCCTTGCTCTGGGTGGTGCGGTCCTTGCTGGCTTGAACTACGACAAGCTGGATCCCCTGAAGAAGGAGATCAAGGAGGTACTCGCCCCTTCGGGTGGTGATATTGTACCGGAGGCAACTCCTGTAGAATAACTCTCGACGCCGCGACTGGTACTTAAAGCGTATCAGGTATGGGGGGACTCGTAAGAGTCCCCTTATATACATCAGCTATAGCCCATTAGTTAGTGGGCTATGTCGGATGTATGGCATGACAAACCCATGCATTGTAGTACCACCACTCAAATTCTGAAGCCGTCCAAGGAGTCCCTGACATACTCTCATCCGGTAAGAGGGGGTGGCTCTGAGCCCAAGCATATAGGGTGAGACGTGGCGGAGTTGAAGTAAGAAGGAAGAGGGTGATTCATCCTTGATGGAATAGTAAACCATTAAGCTTATCGTGGAGACACACGACACACATAGCCTCACTGCTGCAGCAATAGGATAAGGATGTATTTCTACCGACGTACCCCCGATTCCTATTGAACCCGCAGCTGTCCTTCTGGGCGTGTATGTGAGACAAGTAACGACAGAGTAACCATGCTCAGATAGGGAGAGCAGGCAGTGACAGGTAGTTGGTAGGAAGATACACACCAACCAATCTGGAAGGGAGTAGAAAGAAATGGCTGCCTCGAGATCAATGACAGCTGAAACTGAAGGGCTTGTACCTTTAGTTGTTGGGGGAGAACCCCATCGCAAACTCGAGACCGCCAAAAGAACTCGCATGGTACTGAATCCCTGCCTCTCCAATGAGGTTGCGGGTTTGGTATCTGCAGCGCTGGCTCAGTTTGCTAGCAACCAGGTTCCTGATGTGCCTCTGACTGCCTTACGTGCAAAGCGTGAGGAGAAGGCAGGAAAGGCTAAGAAGAAAGAGGTGTGGAAAGCAACGACAGTAGTAACACCCACACCTCCGAAGTCCAAGCCTCCTGCTACCGTGGTTGAGGAGCTAACCCCGTTAGTTCCAAAGCCTAAGGGCAAGAAGGGAGCCTCCAATAAGCGGCGCCAGAAAAAGGAGAAGATGAAAGCTCGTAAGAGTGAAATCAAATCTGAGCGCTTGACATTAACCAAACGTGAGGGAAGGATGGAAGAGCTGCGTATCAAGCATGTCTCTCTCCTATCCAAGTACGAGCGTGAACCGATTAAAATTCCTGAACCCACGGTGTTTAGTAACACCTACACTGTGGCTTTAGTGAGTGAGCAAGAACCCCCTGCCGTTAAGGATGAAGGGGGAGTAGTCATGGTTAAGTGGGCGCATAAGGTTACTGTACAGGTACCGGCTGGCCCAGTTATGCGTACGAAAACTGTGACTGAGTTTCAAGAAGTAGCTGTATCAGAATCACAGCTTGCTTGGTATGAATTGAACACACCTATACTGAACAGTTATGGTAAGGTGATGGCAACTGAACTGTTGCACCGTAATCGTAAGGGAGTTATCAATACCCCCCACGTGTTGCAGATGGTTACAGAGCCAGAACCTGTGCTGATTGGTAAGACAAAGGTAGGTGTTCAGTTTGTCACGAAGCAAGTAGCAATACCGAAAGAGTTTTCTGGCGAGACTGGCTGCCACCTGGTAGCCTCTGTCTGCCGAGCAAGGAGTCAACGCTCTGAACGAGGCCGAGTATTTAATGGGTACCCCCGTAACCCGGGTGGTCCTGTTGGTATGAGCATCGCAAAGCCTGCACCCATTACCAATATGGTTGCAGAAAATGATGATACACCGTGGGATGATGATCTACCGCCACCCACTGCGGTGGTAGGTGAGCATGGTTTCATGGAAGAGGTGCATAAGCAGCGGATTGAACGCGCTGTTGAAGACCGTGCTGAGCATTATGCGTGGCTCGGTATACGAGACATGGCTGATGCAGTTTGGACACTGTTCAAAGAGAACCAGGAGTTAAGGTCCATTCGGATACAGAATGTGTATCGGGCAAGTATGGAGACTGCGTCTAGCTGTGTAAACCCTGCTGGTCTCTGGTCACTGCCTGAATATCGTTTTGATCCAGGCCCAAGGGACGAGGCTGTAGTAGAGCTACTCCCTGAACCGAAGCACTATGTTGTAGGTAGTGCCACTCGTAATGACAAACACACCAGTAAGCCCAGGGCTCGTAGTCCATTGGATAATATCCAGTGGAGTGGTCTGTCTGAAGATGCAAAGAAAGCCTTCGTTGCATTCAAGATGACTGCAGTATACCCTGACCTGGGAGGCAAACGTATCCACTCTATGATGTACTTCAAGAGTGATGTTGAAGACATGCCTGAAGCTCTTATCAATGGGTGGTCCGAGATGTTTGAAGCGGACAAGAGACGGATGAGAAGGGAGGTATGGAGTACTCGGAAGTACATGAGGTGGCTTGAGGAGAACGCATTGAACGGTGATTCGTCATATGATGACGGCCAGTTTGATCGACATCTGAAACACCAAGTTACTGACGATGTGACGATGCAACAATTCCTGGCGGCAAAAGAGCGGGAGAACCCCAGCGTCCTATATTGGGATAGCTGTGACGGTTGCCAAGCTAATGCTCGAAGGAACAATGTGTATTCGTTTGCCAAGGGACGCCTACTGACGGAGAAGGAACGTAAAGTTTTGGTAGGTGAGCTTGAAGAAAGAGGGGAAGAAGCCAAAGGTAAGGCAGAGAGCGCCGCAGTTACCGGTGTGAAACTCGAGAGTGTCCTCTTAGGTAACAGTTTGAATGGACTTTCCAGTGGAGAGAAAGATATTTTTCTTAAGACTCTAGCCCGCGCTGAAGTGGGAACGGATGATCTTAAGGGGGTACTCATTAACTCCTGGAAATCACTGAAAGAACTTGATCTTGATATGGCTCAAACCATGTTCAAGCATTGGGTAAAGAAAGACGGGGGTATCATCGTACTCCCCCCAACCATGTCCTGATTGAAGCTTGACATAAGACTTCAGCATCAGCTAAAGATAAGTATGGAGAGTATCCATTACCCGGGTGATGTGGTATCTCTGTATAAGTCTGAAGCCTAATGTATAAACTGAAGCAGTTAGGTGCGTTGAATGTTCGCACAACATTCCAGGATGTGTATGCTGTATTAGATAGGAGCTGGTCCACCACCGTACCGTAACTACGACGCGCAAGCCACCAGCTAGGCCAATCCATACGCCAAGGGTGAGATAAAGAAGACATGGGAGTGCATGATGTAGGTTCGAATCCTACCTGCCGAGGTGCAGCTTAATGGCAAGGGCATCCCATGAAATCCTACAACGTCAGTGTGAAGAGCTGAGATGTAGGTGGCCTCTAATTGCCTAGTATAGAAGAGTACGCCTCAAACTCTATAACCGCAGGCCGAACATGCCTAGAGTTCTATGGAGCACACAGTTCCAGTCCTGTTCCATGACTGTGAACGGCCCGCCTGAGTACGACAAGGTCAGGCAAATGGTTAAGAGACAGTTACCAGGATAAAGAGAGTCATGGATATAGGTTAGCATAGCCTCACTCTCGGCAGTGTCTACTCGAATGTATCTTGTTAAGGATGGATTCTAGTAGGCATTGCAATGATTCACTGTCTCAAATGAAAGGGTAGTAAGACCTTGTAATTGTGCCAACAGCATGTATATCTTTTGCATACTGATGCGATCAACCCACTCCATCCCCTGTCGAGGTTCGATTCCTCACCCCGCTATATCACATAGAGTAGAGTAACGTAAGTCATAAGCCGAATCAAAGGTGAGTTGCGTACGTCTCATGACTAGATGCGTGGATCAGGTGATAGATAGGGAAAGTGGGTGATGGAGGTTGGAATCCTTCGAGGTTGAGGAAGGGATATAAACCATGACAGTAGCACACCCGGTTGACGGAAAGCACGCCATTGCATAAAACGTGTGAGTACTCGATGGTAGAGGAATAGCAACTAACCTGACCCTATTAGTACGGGTCAACCGAAGCGTAGACAAAGCACACAACAAAAGACAAGTGAGTGTGTACATTGTGACTGAGATGATTGGTCTTTAAATCTCAGGATCGGTAAGAGAAAGGATAGTCCCTCCCTATGCAGGTTCGAATCCTGCCAGCCAAGCAGGCTGTGGTGGAATTGGAATACACAACATGAAGTAGGTGAGAGAAAACAATAAGGATATGACTGATCAGGTAATACATGTAGGTTCGAATCCTACCTCAATGGGACACAGTGGGTAAGCTCTACTTCACTAGCTGGAAACCGCTCAGTAAGTTGGCGCCCGTCGGCAGGAGGAGAGTAGGGATGATTCTAATATGAGATGAATCAGACCGAATGTGAATGTCGCTGGTAAATAACGGGTAACTACAGTAGAGAAAATCAGTGGGGAAAGATCAAGACTCTGAAGCTTTGATCCCGCGACTGAGTAACACAAAGTGAGGGCTGACCTCATATAAAAGAGATTGACATTCTGGTCAATACTCCGGGAACGATTGAACGATACCCGGTTGCCAGAGGTGGGTGGGGTACCTACACTGCCCTGCCCGCCTATCCTTAATCCAATTTAATTTGGGGGTACGCCATGAGTAAATGGTGGACGCGTTACATGCTTGTTGAAAATGATCTGATGCTGCTCCGAAAGATCCTTTGGGGTTGGCGTCCGTATCGTCTCCTTAGTACTGTACTTCATGTCAAGTACGAGGAGCTCAACAAAGAATGCCGCAAGATTGAAAAGATCATGGCGGATATCGAAGACATCAAAAATCTGCAGCGTCGGGAGACTCGGCGGATTAAGGAAGGTGTCCCTCACAGGTACGGTTGGGGACCCGTGTCGAATGAAAAGGTAAAGCTTCCTTGGTTCCCTCTTCGTGTGGAGGCAACGGAAGTGACTGACCACTCTTACGAAAAACTCCTTGCTGCTTTCAAGGGTAAGGCAGGTAGTGGGATGGCCGGTGATCTGGCTTCTATTGCAGGTCTAGATATCGTTGAGGTCAACGGCCGTAATACTCACGGTCGACGCACAGTAGAGACGGAGGATGTTGAACTGTGTGGTGAGAAGTCCTACGAAATTCGGCCGGAGTCTCGCAACCAACAACGTAAGCGGGGGCAGCAACAAGATAACCAACAGAGTTAACTCTGTTACCCTACGAACAACGACAGAAAACGTAGAGCCTGCAGGAGGATACGTTGTTAGCTCCCGATAGGTTGAGCTCCGTATGCGAATGTGGGGGGGGGGTGTGTTCCAGTCTTGCTTAAAAATGTGTGCTCCTAGTAGTATTAAGTAGTCACATTGCTGGGGATTCAATTAACGACAACAGAGTCCCCAGTGCTGTGGCTATCTATTGATAGTCACTGTACACCAAAATCAACAATGTGAGGTAAGTATCATGGCAGGTAACAAAGGTGTGGTCGAGCAGCTCAGCGAGGCCCTCTCGAATCTCTTTAACTTCACCAAACCAACTGATGGTACGGTGGGATGGATGCGGTTCGTCATCAAGTGTATGGTGGCGTTCATCTTGTTCATGTTTGTCCTGGAAATGTTTCTGAATGCTTTGGGTATGGGGGGTGAGATGATTTCCCCTATCACCGGTGGCATTCAGACTCTCATCAGCAACCTCATTGAAAGCGAGGCGGCTACAGCACCACAAGGATGAGGTGAAACTAGCTTGGTAGGGTAACCAATCCCTGCCAAGCTTCAATAAGGAGGCATTGTAAGATGTCTATATTTTCAGGTAAACTCTCGAGTAAAGAACGGGAGAAAGGCTACGGAGTTATAGTGTTTACTCCGAAATTATTCGTCAAGGCAGATGACTTCTTCAAGGAGGTTAAAAGTAATCATCTACCTTTCCTCACCAAAGAAGAGGAGGAATTTATCAAAGAAAAATTATTGTCAGCAGAAAAGTTTAAGGCACTTGTCCCCAAGAAAAACTACCACCGTAGTGAGTGTCGTTTAGAGACCTACCACACAAATACTGGGTATACACTGTATGGCTCAAATTGTTCTTGCCGGGGTGGGATTGGGGCATGGACTACTGACGGTGGTTGTTGCGGAGGGATAGGTTTGGGCTTTGAACTGGCGAGAAAGGTGGCCGCTGGGAATATCTCAGATACTGATTTTAAAAACTACTTCATCATCCCTCCACAGGATATTGAATCATCCGGTAGCGATGACGATGATGACGATGATGAGGGCTATTAAGGATGTGGCCATTCAAAAAGAAATTATCCTTTATCCGTATAACGGTCCATCAACTCAATGGAATTGGGGAGAACAAAAAAGCTACTCTAAAGTTCCTTAAAACTTATTTCAAGGGGTGTGGGAATTACGAGCAAGTGCATTTTCTTGTCACTTCCTTGAATGAGTCCTCCCACCGGCGGGCACTTCACATAACAGGAGAGATACCTATCAGAAAAGCTGAACAAATTATAAAGAACAGAACAAAATTGGGGATCTCGGCAGAGGTGTACTCAGTTCGAGGTCATATTGGTAGCTATACAGAGGATCAGATTCATCCTTACACAAAGAACAGGTTGCCCTGGGTAACAGCTAAGTAAACGCAGGAGGCAGTATGTCTTCGACAAACAACCCGGTTAGTCTTGGGTTCCTTGTTGACCGAGTATTCTACGGAGTATTAATTGTGAGTATGAAAACACTACTGGCGGCTATGGTCGCTTTCCCTTTGGCAGTCATGTTTCCTGTACTGGGTGTGGCGGAAGCCCCTGAAGCAGTAAAGATGGAAGCAGCTGTCAACAATGAAGATGCAAGGATCCAGAAAGAGGCTGGAACAGAGCCAGGTGTCCTTGGCGAAGGCTGGGGCTGGGTCTCAGCTAAGGCCAAGGAGGTTGGGGCTGGTGCTGAGGCCATGGTGGATGGGCTTTTTAACAAGGACGAGCAAGTGAAAAAACTGGAGGCTGAGCGTGATCAGTGGCGGGCTCAGGCCCTCGAGTATCGCAATCAGATCTCAGTACAAAACGTGCAACAAGGAATGAAGCACGACCTGATGGTACAATGTACAAAGGAACTGACAGAGTACCTTAAGTCCATTCCCAAGTAAGAGGTACTGGGTATGAGTGTGAACCAAAGTAATCAGGGTGATGCAAAGCTTAAGAACTTGCAAGCCCGAGAGAAAGAAAGGGATCTCGAAGGACGGGATAGGAATTTGACAATCATCCAGATGTGCTTTGTGTCTATGGTGATCATCTCATTCTGTTTCATCTTCGAAATATTCACTGCACTAGGGGCTATCCTCCAGCTTACTACCTGGGACAGTGCACCCACGGCAGTGAATATGTTTTTCGGGATGCTGTTGATTGGTCTTCCAGTCATCGGTGTGATCTGCACACGGCAAGTTAAGTAGGGGGGTGCAATGAACTAGAATCTCATATCAGGAGATAGAGTAATGAACGTAATTAAAAAGATATGCCAGCTGATTGGCATCCGTAAGGTGAGGACATCCATCTCTGAAGAGGATGCTGAGTGGCTGGATACTGTAGCCCCTCACACTCCCGAAGCTGAGCAGGATGAGGCGGCTACGTGCCCCTACTGTGGGGCTGAGACCACGTACAAAGGAAGGGTTCGTACACTGAGCAATATCAACATGACTAAGATGCCTCCTGATCTCAAGGACATCGAGTCTGTTACTTGGATAAAGTCTCAGTATAAAGGGCACAGTAAAAAAGGAATGAGTACCTCCTATGCACAGAAGATACTCTACCAATGGCAGTCCCTGAAAGAGCAAGGGCTTGCCGCTGACCCTGAACCACCTGAAGAAGAGAAACAGACGGCATAGTCTGTTCAAGGCAGGGCATTACATGTAGTGTCCTGTCACTTGAATGGATTGTCCTTGGGAGAGGCGCAATGAGGAGGTAGTATGGAAGCAATAGTACTGCTTGTGTTAGTTTTCTGGATAGGATCCTACGCCGCTATAACTTTTATCGCGATGTGTTACCAGCGTAGGTTGAGCCTCACCGCCATAAAATCCTATCATGAGAACTCGATAACAAGGCCGGAGGTAGGCAGGTGGAGATTGTATTCCCACCAGGCTGCCAAACTAATAGAGAGTTGTGTCACTGTGACCGTGGCTGGTGTGACTCCAGCCGGTCCCCTTAACTGTCTGACCAACGACACAAGGTAGACAGGGGGAGTGTTACCAGAGCTTAGTGGAGAGAGCTGCGCGGCCTCTCAGCGTCAATGGGCGGGTGTAAGTGACACGGTAATAGATCGTCATAGATCTAACTCAAACAAATCCTACACCTGCACTGTCTATGCAGAAGGGTAGGTACTGTAACAAGAAAGATACGCACAAAAAAGAAATACACACACATCACAGCAGTCGGGGGTACACATATCCCTGTCAATCTGATAACGACAGAAAAGGATTGGCTAAGCTGGGGCTGATAGAATAGTTATCCCCTGTGATGTTGGCGAATATCTGGGCAGCCCTATGGATTTACGCCCCAATGGGTCCAGACCTTTACCATTAACGAGTGAAGGAGGAAACTGTCATGAAGACATTCCGCAAGGAAGGATCTGTACAAGTACGACGTGTGAACCCTGAGCGTGAGCTGAACCGCAAGGTCAAGAAGTCTGATGGCTTTAGACCGGACTATCTGTCAGCGAAACGTGAACGGAAAAGTACTGTCAAAAAAGCGATTGGTTCTCTGTCTCCGAAACTGAGGGGTAATCGAAACGCCCGAGTACTAGCGGTACGTGCAGCTCTGTCTGCCTAGTGCCAGTGACTCCCTGGGTGTTCAGGTTAACTAACATTACCTGTGCACCCAGCAGCTGAGTGGTCAGCAGAGGAGTGAGGTGGTGTAGGCTCTCACTGCTCAGTAGTTCCGAAGCTATACCCCATTAGTGTGCTTGATTAGTATGCTAATGAGGTGTAGCTTCGGGTAAATCCACACAACAGAAGAGAGGTACTGCCTATGGGTAGCCCCTTCGATGACGATGATGACAAAGACTTTGAAACCTTTGAATACTTCATCGACGCTGTCCGTGACTTCCTTACCGGAGTCTGCGTGGTAGCCATCGTTCTTCTCGTTGTATGTGTTGCTAACGAGTACCAGAAAGAAATCCTGGGACTCCTGCGATACATCGGTACCGAAGCTAAGGAGGTAATTAATTCTAGCTGAGGTACACTGAGATGAACGTAATCCAGTTCCGAGAACATGTCATGAGTCTTAGCAACGCTCTGATCCTAGCAGCTGAAACATCAACGACAGAAACATGAGCTGCCAATCGGGATAAAGTTCTAAAGGAGTTCGGATGTCCAGAGTTGGACTTCCTGGAACTCCCTCAATAGGGAGGAAACTGAAGATGGTAGCGTGTAAGTTTATCTTCTTCAATACCTCATAGATGAGGTGCCTCTCATCGGGCTCTGAGTAACGACATAAGAGTCCCTTGCTGAGGCCTGTGGGGTAGCACTACCCCTACAATGAACACCCGTCAGAACGCATCTGAGGCGGTCTGAGAGACATCTCTACAAACAACGACAGAAAAGTAGGGTGTTCACCACTGCCTAGGTGCTAGCATAGGAGGAAATACCTATGAACCTGGGTGATTTGATGGAGGCAGTTAAGTTTACCACGTGCTTTATGCATACTGGGTACACTGTCCTCCGAAAGAAAGCCCTCGAAGATGCCGAAGCGGACATGTCCGTGGTATGGCGCAAACCTTTGGGGTGAGAGTCAAGGAATAAACCAACGGAGGTAGAGTATGACTAAGCTTCTACCGTGGAATTGGCCGGTCATCCGTCGATTCCAGCCAAAGAGTACCACTGGAAAACTTCTCTGGTATACTTGGTGGGGGCTTACTGCCCTGCCAGGGCCAGGTCCTGCCTGGTGGATTGCAATCTGGATTGCCTACGAAAGTGGGTACGAAAAGGAAATTGAAACAATGTGGTTGGTTGTCACTACCACTGTGAAATTTGTTTGGAATCTATTGACTGCACTCTTTTGACTACCTAGTATTTGACTGAACTGTTTTGAACCTGATGTGTCCAATGTGGGGAATCCCGGGGTTCTAGTGACCAGTCTTTCTATGTATGCTCTCGGTGCACACCTAACTTGTTTGAACTCCTAACGTATACTGTTCATAACGGTGACTGCGGAGGAGCTAGAGATGGGGAGAGCATACTTACAAAGACTGGTTACAAACTACGATTTTGTTTACACATTAGGAGATGATACCATGACTATTAACGTCGTGTTAAATCCAGAGCATGAGAAGAATCGACGCTTTGTTCAGAACACAATCAACAAATACCATGAGTACCTGAAGACATTTGATACTGATTACCGAATCATACGGGATGATGATGGAGACATCTGTGCGATTGTAGCTCGTTATCATGCCGTGTTCAAAGATGGTAGTGATATGGTTATGGAGTTGAATAGTATTCCAGAAACCATACGAAATATAAATTAATTCACTTCCTGTGGGAACTCGAGAGGGTATCCTACTGTCTAATATATAGGGGTTTGTAGGTATTGTAAGTAATCAACAACTTACGATCTTACCCTCTATCTACACAAGACTACATATATACTATATACTGTTATAGTAACCAACTATACGAAGGTTGAAAAATGTATGAGGAACTAAAAGGTGAATTAGTTGCACGAAGTTTACCGTGTACTATGTGTGACTCTTCTGATGCTTTGAGTGTTTACCACAAAAAAGATAAGCAGGGTCGTACGTATCACGATGCGTGGTGTTTCTCTTGTGCTAGGATTGTACCTAACCCACCCGGCTTTACAAGCTACAAAGATTTACAAGGTGGCTCTGAGATTAGGTCTGTAGTTCCAGTGCAAGAGGACCACGACTCCACTCACTATCACAAAAACACAATAGAAGAAGTGTTAAAAGATTTTAAATCCTACCCTATCCGTGCACTATCCCATCGTGGTATCTCCAAGGAAGCAGTGGAGAAATATGGTGTACGAGTATCTCTGTCTCCAACGGATGGCGAGACAATCTTAACACACAAATATCCGTATTACAAAGAAAGTAAACTGAGTGGTTACAAAGAACGTATTGTTGAAACTAAAACAATGTACTCGAAAGGAGATGTCAAAGGAGCTAGTCTATTCGGGATACACTGCACTAACCCAGGAGGGAAGAACCTCTTCATCACGGAGGGGGAGCTAGATGCTCTGTCACTCTACCAAACTCTCAAGTCCCTTTCAACTATGCCCGGTTGGGAACCTGCTGTTGTCTCCCTTTCCCATGGTGCGTCATCTGCAGCAAAAGATATATCTACTGACTTAGATTTTGTACAGTCTTTTGATAAAATTGTATTAGTGTTTGATCAAGATGAAGCTGGGCAAAGGGCAGTAGATGAAGCCTGTAAACTCCTATCAGGTAAAGTTTACATTGCTAAGTTGAGTGAGAAAGATCCTAATGATATGCTTCGTAAAGGGAAAGGCGAAGAGATGAAATGGGAAGTCCTCAAGCATGCTAGGCAGTACATGCCTGACAGTATTGTGAACTATGCAAATTGTTATCACAGACTGGAGGAAGACCTAACCCGTAAGTACTATGGATGGCCAACTTTATTTGCTGCACTACGAGAGATGCATCCAGGCCCAACTGAAGGTGACCTGATAACCCTCACATCGGGGACAGGTATGGGGAAGACACAACTCCTCACTGAACTCCGACACTTCTATCATGAGACCACTCACCTTAAGTTCTCTGACATCGTACTCGAAGATGATCTTGGTAGGACTATGAGTAGGCTCATGTCCATACGGCTCAATCAAAGAGCTTACCTACCTAAGATAAGAGATACAATCCCCAGAGAAAAAAGAGATGAGGCACGTGATTACTATTTTGCTGATGGACGTTGGGCTGGTATAGATTATTTCGGTGGTCTGCGTGACGATAACCTCTTCTCAAAGATAAGATGGTTCGCAGCTAACGGACACAAGATGATCTTCCTAGACCACATAAGTATTATAGTATCTGAATTTGCTATCGAAGGAAGTGAACGTGAACGTATTGATACGTTGTACACCCGCTTAAAGAAGATAGCTAAAGAACTTAACCTTATCATCTTCGCCATCATACATCTCAAGAAGGCAGATGGTACCTCTTTCGAGCAGGGTGCCATACCAGATCTTGACGATCTCCGTGGGTCCTCCACACCTAAACAACTATCTGATTTTGTTATGTGTCTAAGCCGTAATCAGCAGCACCAAGATCCCTTCTGTAGGAATACATCTCTTGTCACAGTGTTAAAGAATCGTTTAACAGGTGACACAGGTAATGCAGATTACTTACACTTTGATTTAAACACAGGACGTATGCACCCTGTGCCCTGTCCATCTGGTTACCACCCTCCCAAGAGAGGGCAGAGTAGTCTTTCTAACCAACCTTTTTAAGGGGAACTAAATGGATAAACAGGTATCTAAAGTCAATAAGTCTGACGGAAGAGACCTATGGAGTATGAGTTATTCTTTAGGCAAGGAAGCCTTCCGTCTAGGATTCCAAGGGCCGCTACAATTAACAGGCAATGCCCTACGAGAATGGGTGTTTGGTTGGCATGAGGAGAAAGATAATGGCAACTAGTCTACTGCGAGATGGAATGATAATACTATCCTGTTGTGTGTACTTGGAAGAACACCGACACACTCTGGGTATACTGATACAGGTATTTAACAAACTTGTAGGTATTGAGTAATGGCAGAAAAGAAGAAGGAGAAGTGCGTTCACTGTGGTGAAAAGATGGAAGCATGGACGGTGGTTTGCCCGCACTGTGGTGGAATTAATGGGCACAACCGTTAAGCTGTATAACACCTTGGGTATATGGTGGAGGAATTACTTAATGTGGATAACAAATAAGAAAGATCAAGATGAACTTGAAAAAGTTAAGCGTGATAGACCTGCTTGTGTAAATACAAAACACACATTTATAGAGTATCAGAGTGAGAGTAAAAAGAAATGTGTTGATTGTAACTACGAAGAGGATACGATCATTAAGGAGTAATCATATATGTCCCGCCTCCCACACCTTATCTTCGACATAGAAGGTAACGGCCTATACCACCAGTGTACCAGACTACACTGCGCTGTCACAAAAGATATACTTACTGGTGAAGTACGTAAGTGGGTATTCCCTCAGGATCATTTTCGTTTTTTAGATTTCATCTCTATTGCTGAATGGCTGTGCGCACACAATGGTATCGATTATGATTTCCCGGTTCTCAAGAAACTGTGTGGTTGGGAACCAGACCACGATACCATAATCACTGACACACTTGTAATGTCCCGCTTACTTAACCCAGACCGTACCCCTGTAGAGGGAGTCAAGGCCCCTCATTCGGTTGAAGCTTGGGGTAAAAGACTAGGCAGATGGAAGCCGGACATAAAAGACTGGAGTGTCTTTACCCCAGAGATGTTACACAGATGTGCAGAAGATGTTGAGATACAACACATGATCTTCCAGATGTTATGCAATGAAGCAGGCCTAAGGAAGAATGAATGGGACATCTTTAACCAAGAGTCTTACTCTAAGAACGTACCTAACTGGGCACTAGCTTTAGAACTTGAACATAAGTCAGCACAGATCTTCCGAGAACAACAAGAGAACGGTGTTTACTTTGAGAAGGAAAAAGCACAGGAGTATGTTGATACCTTAGATAGTGTAGTTGAACGGATAACAGAAGAGGTGGTCAAAAGTATACCACCAAAACCAAAACAAAAAGGGGTATCAATTCATGAACCATTTAAAAAGAACGGCGAGTACAAGAAAGCTGTCGAAGACTGGTTCATATCCGAAATCCCTTGTGTCTCTACTTGGGGTGATTGGTGTGTGGGGGGTCCCTTTAGTAGAGTTGGGTGGAATAGTATTAATCTTGGCTCTGATATTCAATTAAAAAATTGGCTGTTTAGTATAGGGTGGGAACCAGATGAGTGGAACTACCACAAAACAGACAGAGATGAAGAAGGAAATAAGCTTAGAACTTCTCCAAAGATTACGGAAAGTTCTCTCGAAAGATTACCCGGAGGACTTGCTTCCAAGTTAGTGCTACGTTCCAAAGCATCTCACCATCGCAATCAAATTGCTGGATGGATCAGGAATACCAGGGCAGACCATAGAATACAAGCTGAAGCAAACCCTCAAGGAACACCAACAGGGAGAGCAAGACACAGGATAGTAGCCAATGTTCCCAAAGCCACAGTTAATAAAGAAACTAAAAAACTTATATGGTACCCTGAAGAACAAGGTGTATTTTTTGGCACTGAGATGCGCAGTCTATTTTCTTCTGGACCCGATAGCGATACTGTTCTTATCGGGCGTGATGCTACTGGTCTCGAGCTGCGCTGTCTTGCTCATTACTTAAATGATCCTACTTATATTGAGATACTCTTGAACGGAGATATCCATATTCACCACCAGCATATGGCTGGTTTGGAGACTAAGGATCAAGCAAAAAGATTTGGGTACGCATGGCTATACGGAGCAGGAGACCTCATGCTCGGCTCGATCGTACTACCAGATGGATCTTATGAAGAAAAGCGGAAAGTAGGTGCTGCCCGTAAGAGACAGTTCCTTACTGCCAACCCAAAACTATCCGGGCTAATCAAATCAGTAAAGAAAGCCAGTCGTCGTGGATACCTAGTTGGTATTGACGGACGTAAGCTTATGATGCGTACCAATGAGCGTGGTCAAGTAGCTGAGAATAAAGCACTGAATACACTCCTTCAAAGTGCAGGCGCACAGGTCATGACTTACGCCCGTGTATGGTTGTATGATAAAGTAAGGGAACTGGGGTGGGATAAGGAGTGCCTAAAAGTACTTGACTATCACGATGAAGAAACTTACGAATGTATATCTTCTCGTGCTGAAGACCTAAAAGAACTAATGGTATCGTCTGTTGTCGAAGCTGGTAAGTTCTATAACTTTAACATACCCCTTGATGCTGAAGCTAAGGTGGGCAGGACATGGGCAGAGGTGCACTAATGAAACAGTGGCTAAAAGACTTCATCCACAATGCTATTATCCACCCATTAATGATATTACTACCAGAAAAATTTGCCACACGTTTCCATGACTGGAATGCTAGATGGGCTTTCAAAGAGTATTATGACGAGTTGAAACTAGAAGGCAAGAAGAGGGAT